>Ga0114993_10001890_pt1 | contig 23696 bp, 14 predicted proteins | sample ArcticOcean_MG_C_FD_87042 | JGI IMG/M metagenome (GOLD analysis project Ga0114993, IMG submission 87042) | Marine microbial communities from western Arctic Ocean - ArcticOcean_MG_CB2_150 | ecosystem: Environmental > Aquatic > Marine > Oceanic | place: Arctic Ocean: Canada Basin | collected...
ATGTCCAACTACCGTCTCCATTATCTGAAGCTGCTGGACCACCATTTGGATCCCAGCCCCACCAAGGACCAGTCATTTGAACTGAACTTGCTGCATCACATACAGTTGTAGTTATAGTAAGTGCTGAAGGAGCTACTTCTACACATTCCCCATTATCACATACTAGTCCTTCTGCGCATGTAATATCAGCACATGGATCTGCTATACCACTACTAGTAACAGTCACATTAGTCAATGTAACTGGAGAATCAAGAGTTGTTAAATACAATAGGAATGAACTAAATGTATTTGCGCCTTGAGAAGGAATATCTACTGAATAAGAAGTTTCAGCTGTTCCACTAACGGTTACCGCCACAGTGCTAAAACTTGGCTCAGTGTCTGGGTATGGATTATACTCAAACCTAAAATACACATCAGTATCTGTTCCAGCAGTTGCACCTGTAAATGATATTTCACCATCATCTGAAAAGCTTAACGGATAAAGGCTTACATCTTCATTGGCAAAACCTGCCCATCCTTCAGAACCTGTTGGATATAAATATGTGTTACCATCAATCGATGTGCCGCCAAAAACACCTGAAAATACAACATTTGTATTAGTTGTTTGAGAATATGAAAACACAGAAGTGCTGAGAAAAACAAGAAGCGCTAACGCTTTAATACATGTAGATTTATAAGTCATAATTAAAATTTATTTAATAAAAATGTTTAAATATTGTAAAATGTACAATAAGTAACCGTGGAGTAAATATATTGTAAAATGTACAATAAGTATCATTTTAACATAAGTAATTTACCTTTTTACATAAGTGTATAAATTACACTATCTACTGCAAACTAGCACTATAGCTATGTTTTTGTAGTTACATTCTGAACAAATAATTTTCTTCATCTACAAGTTCCGAATATCGATCCGAATCAAATTTGAATAGATTCGCTGGTCGATGCTTGACATTGAATTGCTTCTCGTTGAGATTAATAAGCGGAATAGACTTGATTTTTTTACGAAAATTGGCTTTATCTAGCTCTGTGTCTATTGAATATTCATACAACTGTTGCATCTCATTAAGTGTAAACTTCTCAGGCAACAAATCAAAACATATAGGTTCACGCTTCAACTTTTGACACAGAAGCTCAAAGGTAGATTCTATAATTTCATTGTGGTCAAATGCAAGTTGAGGGATATCTCGAATAGGCAACCAGTTAACCTCTTCGGCCCACGAGTCTGCAACAGCATTAACATCATCTTTTCTTACCAATGCAAAATAAGCATTTGTAATTACACGTCCTTGTGGATGTCTATCAGGTTTTCCGAATGTTTGTCCTTGGTGAAGCTTAACTCCTTCAACTTTAGTTAATTCTATTAGGATCCTACTTGCAGCAGATGATAACCCTTCATCAGGATATACAAGGTCACCAGGAATGGCCCAATCTCCAATAAAAGGCTTCATTGCTCTTTTAATTAATAAAGCATGAATCTTACCTTTTTCATATCCAAAAATAACGCAATCCAATGAAAAGGCGTAAGAGAAAAAATTATCAAACTTTATTTTATAAGCCATTACTTCTTATTTTAATTTAAAATATTTCGACAATTCACCTACACTAACACTAAACAATCCTGGCTCGATGTCACAATTCTCTTCAGCATTAACAAATTCCAAATCTTCCTGCGAAATTTCTGATTTATCTAGTGAAAAATTAGAGTGTTCAGAGGTCGTATAACTGAATCCAAACCCAAAGTCCAATTGTGGATTATACGTCTTAAATCCATTATACTTACGTCGGTCTAAACTTCTAGGATGGTCATAGATAAAATTCATATTAAATCATTTAACACTCGGCACCAAATGCAGCTAAAATCATTAATATGTCTGAAACATTAACAACTCCATCATTGTTAATATCATGCAAGCACTCAGTAGCACAGCCATATTCAGTAAGGACGAGAAGAATATCTACCACAGTAACAAGGCCATCATTATCTACATCTTCACCACATCCAGCATTTTCTTGATAAACTCGAACATAATCAACAAGCATCACTGCAGGAAATTGAGTGTAAGCATTCGGCGAACCAGGCCAATTACCTCCAACAGCAAGGTTGATTAGAAAAAAGAACGGTTCATGAAACTCTTCCTTGGAGACAGAGTTAGAGCTTATATCCGCCTCATAATACATTGATTCATTAAGAAACCATTTAATACTTAAAGGAGACCACTCAATACTGTAAACATTAAATTCACCTGCATTACATACAGCAGAACCTCCAGAATATTGGTGCCCGTTGTTGTTGTAATGATGCGTTCCATGAATTAAGGCCTCAGTATTAATATGTTCCATGATATCAATTTCACCACATTGTGGCCAACTAACATCATCAATATTCGCCCCCAACATCCAGAATGCCGGCCAAAGGCCTTGACCTAATGGGACTTGAATTCTTGCATCTACCCTACCATATGTAAATTCAAATAATCCTTTTGATTTAATTCTAGCAGAAGTATAGTTGGCTGCTCCAAATTGTTCATTCTTTGCGGTGATTTTTAAATAGCCATTATCTAACATCACGTTTGAAATACTATTTGTATAGTATTGTAATTCATTATTACCCCAACCCCACGATCCTTGACCAATGTCATAATCCCACTTAGTAGGATCTAAATTCGAAGCTTCAAATTCATCAGACCAAACTAAACCTGTTTGATAATTGCAAGAACCATCATCATTTGTAGCGTTAGGATTATAATTATTTGCAGATGCATCTGTACAACCTAAAATTTCACCTGTACAAGGTGTCCCTCCGTATGATAAACACTCATATGAACCAAACCACTCGTTAAAAGGACCAAATGAATTTGCATACATACATCCATTGCCAGGAGTATTTTCACACGAGTCATAAGTGCACATTACATTTCCATACTGATCCATTAATTGAGATGTTGCATTTATATTATAATCAACTGCTAAAGGATCTATACATCCGTAAACATCTGTTGATGAAAATGTAGCCGTAAGAGAGACCTCTGTTAATGAAACTGGCGCATCTGAAGTAGCTACGTACAATAGGAATGAACTGTATGTATTTGCACCCTGAGAAGGAATATCGATAGAGTAAGGGGCATTATTCATTCCACTGACCGTGACAGAAATTGTGTTGAAACTTGGCTCCGTATCTGGGTATGGATTATATTCAAATCTAAAATAGACTTCAGCGTCTGTTCCTGTAGTTGAACCCGTAAAGGTGATTTCGCCGCCATCTGTGAAGGTTAATGGATAAATACTCACGTCTTCATTTGCAAATCCACCCCAAACTTCAGAACCTGATGGGAAGTTGTAATAATTCCCATCATAAGCTGTTCCACCAAACAAACCTGTGAATTCAATCCCTGTATATGTAGTTTCTTGTGCGAAGACAAAAACAGAAGTAGTAATTAAAATAAGAAAAGAAAAAATCTTAAAATGTAGATACTTATTGTACATGATTTAATTATTCGTAAACAATCATCGTCTAATATATAGTAAAACGTACCATAAGTACGATTCTTATAATTTATTATTAAAAATACAATTACTTACATTTTCATCAACGCACTCAAGAGACATTTGAAAACGTCCAAGAAAAATGGTTTAGAATTTGTTAATGCTGAATCGACAGCCTAAGTAAAGAGACTCCATTCTCATTACTAAGCATTATCGTATATGTGCCCGTTGACAGGTAAGAGAAATCAAGACTTATAGAACCTTGAACTATCAAATTATCTTGAGCAAAAACCACTCTACCAGTAGCATCAAAAACCTGCATGTTTAAATCTTCCAAGTCTGAGCTAATTTGTATTGTGACTTCTCCTGACGTTGGATTTGGGAATATTCCAAAAGCAAGCGGATCAAGCTCGTTCAATACTGTCTGAGATACTTCTGATGAAGCAGTACATCCGTTTTCATCAGAAACATTAACCGTGTAGGTGTCAAATTCCTGAATAGACTCTATATTATTAACCACAACTCCATCTGAATCAGTCCAAACAATAACAACCTCACCAACTCCACCTGATGTTGTTACAGAACCTACACCTACTCCATCTACATAAGTAATAGATGCAAGTGTAATAACTAAATAACAACAAGAAGCATCATCATCAGTCGCATCCATATTGTAGTTCGAAGCCAAATAATCTGTACAACCTTCAACCTCTAACTCATCACAAACGCTATCGCCGTCATTATCATTTAAACAGTCACCATTGCAATCATAGAACTCTACAGCGTATATACAAGAAGCATCATTATAAGTAGCTAAAGGATCATAGTTACAAGCTGTCATATCTGTACAACCATAATCAGCACCTAATCCACCAAAAAGAACATCATCAAAATAATAAGTTGTTTCTCCTGCTACAGAACCTTCTGTCCCAAAATTGAAAAAAATGGATGCCATATTATAAGTCCAACCAAAACCTAAACCTATACTCAATAACTCTGTTCCAGGTGCTTGGTTAAGGAAGTTGAATTCCATGACCTCCCATTCTCCTGAAACAGTTGTATTTGATTCCGTTTCACAAGTGTGAGTATTGTCATTTGAATCTTCCACTTTCAATCTAATAGGTGTACCCGCTTCTGGAGACCAAACACGAACAGTCATTTTTGAATCAGTTAAGGTTAAAGGAATGTCTGTTGAAAAACCGTCAGGAGTTCCTATCGTTGTCCCAGCCCAAGTTGCTGCTTGTGCTGTTTTCACAACTTGCATCACCATGTTAGGAGGATTATACGGATCTGTGACTAACGTGGAGACATTAGCACCAAAGTCAGACATTGTATAATTGATTGTAGAATCTTCAAAAGTAACAGGAAGATCAATTTGTATTCCGTATTCACAAGAACCATCCTCAATCGTAGCATTTTCATTATAATTAGAAGCTGCAGTATCTGTACATCCAAAAACATCCGTTAATGAATAGGACGATGTAAGAGAGACATCTGTTAATGAAACTGGGGAATCAAGAGTAGCTACGTACAACAGAAATGAACTGTATGTATTTGTACCCTGAGAAGGGATATCGATAGAATAAGGGGCATCATCCATTCCACTGACAGTAACAGAGACTGTGTTGAAACTTGGCTCCGTATCTGGGTATGGATTATACTCAAATCTACAATATACTTCAGCGTCTGTTCCTGCAGTTGAACCCGTAAAGGTGATTTCGCCACCATCCGTGAAGGTTAATGGATAAATGCTCACATCTTCATTTGCAAAGCCACCCCATACTTCAGAACCTGATGGGAAGGTGTAATAATTCCCATCATAAGTTGTTCCACCAAATACACCGGTGAATTCAATATCTGTAAATGTAGTTTCTTGTGCGAAAGTAAAAATAGAAGCACTAACGAAAATTATAAAAGAAAGAGCTTTGAAATATATAGACTTATTGTACATGACTTAATTATTTTCAAGTTGCTGACCTAAATGTATGGTAAAAAGTACCATAAGTAGGTTGGCTGAAAATAATTAATCACAAATAGACCCGAAACCAGAGAGCAAGAGTAAAAGATCTGTAGTTCCCGCAAGTTGATCTCCATCGACATCACCTAGACAATCTTCAGGAAAAATACAAGACCCGTCATCATCATTTGCTATATCGTTATAGTTTGTCGCATTTGGATACATACACCCAAAGACTAAGCTAGAGCAAGCTTCACATTGCCCGAAAATATCTGCAGGGTTGGGGGAGCCTACAACCCAAGATCTCTGAGCATATGTCGTAAAGTCCGTTACTTGGGCACAACTCCCTCCTGCCATCATATCGTCGAGTAAGTCTTCCTCTACTCCGTCAACGATCCATAAGTAATCCAAATCATCTGTTGGAGCTGGATCGAAAGTCACGGCCCATGTACCATCTCCATTGTCAGTTGCAAGAGGACCTACAGTTAAATCCCAATTCCACAAAGCTCCAGTCAGCCTTACTTCTACTGCAGTAGAAAAACATAAATCAACCGTTAAAACAAGAACAGGCTGAACTAAAGCACAGTCAACACAGCTATTAAAACACGTCGTTGTAAGTGTTTCTGAAACTCCCGAACGAGAGTGGATTCTATTAGACCCTCCCACTCCATTATCAACTCCACATCCCAGATTAATAAAATCAGCACTTTCTTCACCAGTATAATTTACAACTCCTTCAACAAAAGGATTGCCGTTATTAAACTTAAACTGAATATCCGCGGCGCCACTAACGTTGGTAGTAACTGTGTATATCCCATCTCCGTCAGAATCGCTCATTAATATAGCTCCTGCTTGCCAAGCCGGGGAAGTAAATGACCCCACTAAGTATACCCCATCTGTATCAACTGAAATTTGGGATGCATCAATTGAGAAAGTAATATCTGCAGGATCAGGATCTATAACACAAGTTTCGCTACACTGTCCGAAGCATCCAGTTAAAGAAAAAGCGGGATCATTTTCAATAAAAGAAAACGAGCGATTGCCACCGCAAGTAAGCTCCTCCCAACCATCTACACCATTTTGGAATTTAAACTCATAAGTCGTGGCTTCAAGTGCTTTCGTGATAGACCAAGATCCGTCTCCATTATCTACCATAGCTTCTCCAGCCCAACCATTTAAAGTTCCAGCCACAAACATCCCATCGCCTGCTACTGAAATATTTTCAGTTAAAACAGTCAAGGTTACATCTGTTGTGATAGCAGTCGTACCGCAAGCCTGGCAAGACCCGTAGCATACTACATCTAAAACAGCATCAGAATCTGTCACATCGAAAGCTCTGTTGTTATTGTCACTAGGATTTCCACATGCAGGAGGAACACTTTCTGCATAATCCCAAGATGGACCATTTAAATATTTCCATTGAATCACAGTATTGGCATCGACAATTGCAGTATGTGTGAAAACACCATCACCATCGTCATCTATTAATTGAGAAGCGCCCGGAGTCCATCCTTGAAAAGACCCTGCTATAAATACTCCAGCAGGATTTGCTCCTTCCTCAGTCATATCGACTTGGAAAGTAATTGAAACTTGAGCTGAAAGACTAACTGCAAAAAGGCAAATACAAAAAGAGAAAAACAGCTGTTTCATCGTTGAAATATTATAGGATTACTTCAAATATAAGTGCTTCGTGTACAACTTACACTAGTTCTGTCGCGAAATTTGAATAATAAATGCGTAGATTTTCCGCTTCAAAATACATTACTTATGACTAAGCAAGAAACAAATTACAGTGCATTAACAACTCTGACTACGGTATTCTTCTTTTGGGGATTTATTGCTGCTGGGAATAGTATTTTTATTCCTTTTTGTAAAAATTATTTTTCTTTAGACCAATTCCAATCTCAGCTTATAGACTTTGCCTTTTACCTCGCATACTTTATAGGTGCATTGGGTTTATTCGTTGTGGGATCTCGTAAAAACAAAGATATTGTAGGTAGTTGGGGTTATAAAAAGAGCACTGTTTACGGTCTTCTTTTCTCCGCGCTCGGAGCTGGAACTATGATTGTGTCAGTTTATTTGAACACTTTTACTGGAATGCTTCTGGGATTATTTATTGTCGCCCTGGGGTTCTCACTGCAGCAAACATCTACTAATCCTTTTATGATTGCTTTAGGTGACCCTAAAACGGGCAGCAACAGAATTAACCTTGGAGGTGCCATAAATTCTTTGGGAACAACATTGGGGCCGATCATTATTGCTTTGGCGCTATTTGGATCTGCCGCTGCAATAAATGATGACATGATTGCTTCTTTAAGTTTAAGCAAGGTGATTGTTTTATATGGAGCCGTCGGTTTATTATTTATCGCACTAGCTACCATTTTAAGCAAATCGAAAAGCGTTCCTGCTGGGATTTCTGAAGAAACCCCTGAGAAAGCAAACAAAGCTCTCTTAACTCTTCTAGCGATGACGGTTTTACTTGCAGCCTGCTTCGCCCCTGTTTTCAACAGCTACAGATTCGAATACTCAGAAGTTGAGATGCCTGGGGTTGAAATAAACCGGATGTTGTGGCTCGCAGGTGGCCTTGCGGTAATTGTCACGGGAATTCTTATAGCACACTTTAAATCATCTCGCAACGCTATCGGTTGGGGCGCAATGCAATACCCACAACTCACATTGGGGATGCTTGCTATTTTCGTTTACGTAGGTGTCGAAGTTACCATCGGATCTAACCTGGGAGAATTTTTAAAGCAGCCTGAGTTCGGCGGTTTTGAGTCATCTCAGATTACACCTTTTGTAGCGATGTTTTGGGGCAGTTTAATGATAGGACGTTGGGTGGGAGCCATAAACGTTTTCCCATTGAATACTAACCAGAAAAACATTCTAAAATTCTACGTTCCGTTTGTTGCTTTCGGAGTCGTTATGGGCGCCACATACCTCGCAGGTTATGACATCTCTGCCCTCAAGTGGTATTTCCTTTGCATCTTAGTCCAAATCGCTGCATTCTTCCTCACGCAAGACAAACCCGCTTATACACTCAGTATTTTTGGGCTTATGGGACTCATCGCCATCATTGTAGCACTTAATACTACAGGTCTTGTAGCAGTTTACGCTCTTCTTGCATGCGGACTCGCATGTTCTATAATGTGGCCATGTATCTTCTCTTTAGCGATAGCTGGACTTGGAAAGTACACTACTCAAGGATCTGCATTCCTCGTAATGATGATTCTCGGAGGCGCCATCATCCCTCCTATCCAAGGGAAACTTGCCGACATCGAATCTGTGGGAATTCAAAACTCCTTTGCTCTCGGAGGCCTGTGCTTTGCCTATCTAGTTTACTACGCATGGTTTGCAAAACGTTCACTCAACAAACAAGGATTAAATTTCGAGTAACAAGAGTCTGTAATTGAGCAAAACATAAACTATGCTGAAGATTCCAATTGCTCCGAATTCCATTCAAAAAGGTGTTCCCTTAAAATTATTGTTGGACGAAGAGGCTATTACTCAATTGGCTCAAAACATCAATTTTGTTTATCCAGCTTTTAACCCATCGTCCTTTATAAGTGAAACCTTAAAAGGGTTGGAAGATTTAAGCTTAAAAGAAAGAAGTTCTCACATTGCCAAGTCATTGAAGGCTTTTTTACCTCAAGTTTACTCCGAAGCGATTGAAGTATTATTGAACTCCCTGACACCTCCTCTAAAGAAAACAGAAGGCAACGGATTGGCTGGGTTGTTTTATATGCCACACTGTAGTTTTATTGAGGAATTTGGTGGGGACATCGCCTACAATAATAATATTGATCCGTTTGATATCTCTATGAGCGCTCAGTATAAATTAACCACAAGATTTACCTGCGAATACTCTATCAGACCTTTTATAGTGAATGATGAAAGAAGAACGCTTAAACTCTTGTACAAATGGATGGAAGATGAAAACCCACATGTCAGAAGACTTTGTTCAGAAGGAACAAGACCCCGATTACCGTGGTCAAAGAAAATTGATTCATTCATCTCCAATCCTGATCCTTGTATTCCGATTTTAGAACAATTGAAAAATGATCCTGATCTATACGTTCGAAGAAGTGTGGCTAACCACGTAGGAGATATTGCAAAAGATAATCTCGAGGTAGCGCTATCATTATGTGAAAAATGGCTCGACAATGCTTCGCCTGAACTTAAATGGGTCATCCGACATGCGCTACGCAATCCAGTTAAGAGAAAAGTAAAGAGAGCGATTGAGCTCAGGAATTCGGCGAAATAAATAGATAGTTGCTATATTTATTTTTCCTTTACTATTTAGATTTATATGAAAAACTGTATTCTAGTATTTTGCGTTTGCCTCCTTTATGCTTGTAATGTCGAAACATCGAATACGGAGGATATAACGACTCATCTAAAGGAGGATTTCACGCAATACGTTAATCCATTTATAGGGACAAGTAAAATGGGGCATGTATTCCCTGGCGCAACAGCTCCATTCGGAATGGTGCAATTAAGTCCTCAAACAAATTTTGAACTTATGTTCAAAGAAGACGGTAGTTATAATTCTGATACCTACAAGTATTGTGCAGGATATCAATACCAGGACACTACAATAATTGGATTTGCTCACACAAACTTTAGCGGAACAGGACATTCTGATTTGGGAGATTTTCTCGTCATGCCTACAACAGGAGAATTGGTGTTAGACCCTATACTAACGCCTACCCAACGGAAAGGATTTTACTCTACTTTTTCTCATGACAGTGAAGAGGCATCCCCTGGATATTATAAGGTTAACCTGGATAGCTATAATATTCAAGCTGAGCTTACCGCCAGCGAACGTGTAGGATATCACAAATATACATTTCCGAAATCTGACGATGCTCATGTTATTCTTGATATGGTGTACAATGTTTATCACCACGACAATAAAAATGTTTGGACTTTCATTCGAGTAGAAAACGACTCTCTTGTAACTGGATATCGACAAACAAAAGGTTGGGCTCGGACTAGAAAAGTGTTTTTTGCGATGCAGTTTTCCAAACCATTTAAAAGTTATGGCCACAAGAAATACAATGAAGAAACATACGATGGGTTTTATCGACGATTCAATCAAGAAGAAAATTTCCCTGAAATAGCTGGAAAAGATGTAAGAGTATATTTTAATTTCAATACCGAAGAAGGTGAAAGCATAGAGATAAAATTTGCTTTATCCTCCGTAAATACTGATGGAGCTTTGAAAAACCTGATGCAAGAAGTACCCCATTGGGATTTCAACAAAACGAAAGCGGAAACCCAAGTGAAGTGGAACGAAGAACTCTCAAAAATCAATGTAACTACTTTATCCTTGGACGATAAAAAGACCTTCTATTCAGCATTGTATCACACAAATTTATCGCCTATTATTTATGAAGATGTAGATGGAAAATACCGTGGTTTAGACCAAAACATTCATTCCTCAGATGGGTTCACAAACTACACTATTTTCTCACTCTGGGACACTTATCGTGCGCTTCACCCTTTGTTTAATATTACGCAGCCAGAGCGCAACAACGACATGATTAAATCTATGCTTGCGCATCACGATGAAAGTGTACACAACATGCTACCTATATGGAGCCATTATGCAAATGAAAATTGGTGTATGATAGGATATCACGCTACATCTGTTATTGCAGATGCTATGGCAAAAAACGTAGGTGACTTTAATCACGATCGTGCATTACAAGCTTCTGTAAACACCTCAAACGTTAGGTATTTTGATGGTTTAGGTGACTATCTTGACTATGAATATGTCCCCGATGACAAAAGCCATTCTTCTGTTTCTAAAACATTAGAGTATGCCTATAACGATTGGTGCATCGCTCAAATGGCGATACAAATAGGTGATGATTCTCTTGCAGAAGAATTCATGAAGCGTTCAGAATATTATAACAATGTCTTTGATACGAGCACTGGATATATGAGACCTCGACTCTCTAATGGAGATTTCAGAGAAGATTTCGACCCTATGGATACACATGGCCAAGGATTTATCGAGGGCAATGCTTGGAACTATGGACTATATGTACCTCAAAATATTGACAAAATGGTCGATATGATGGGAGGTAAAGAGAGCTTCACACAACACCTTGACTCCCTTTTCACAATGGAGATCGACGAAAAATATATTGAAAAGCATGAGGATATTACTCGAGATGGAATCATCGGCAATTATGTTCATGGAAACGAACCCGGACACCACATACCTTATCTATACAATTGGACTGGTCACCCTGAAAAAACGCAAGAACGAGTACGTATGATTATGCAAACGATGTATGACCCCACCGTCGAAGGCCTTTGCGGAAATGATGATGCCGGGCAGATGAGCGCTTGGTATATTTTAAGCGCTCTAGGTTTCTATAGTGTAACTCCTGGCTCTTCAAATTACGCTCTAGGGAGTCCTTTAGTTAAAGAGGCAATTATAACATTCCCTAACGGGGAAACCACAAAGATTGTAGCTAGGAACCAAAGCACAGAAAATATCTACGTATTAAGTGTTACCGTTAATGGAGAAAAAGTAGAAAACAACACCTTAACTCACAAGGAACTCACGAGTGGCGGAGAGATCATCTTTGAAATGTCACCCACGGCGCCCACGTCAAATCATCTTGAATAAAACTCTACTTTACTACAAATCTTTTGAAATCGTGATGCACCCTTCCACCACTCAATACGTTAATTTGAAAAACGTAAGCTCCAGAAGCAAGCTTTCCTGAGCCTGGTTGTAAAGCGATTTGATGGCTCCCTTCATTCATCATTCCGAGGGTTTTCTCATACACTTTGCTCCCACTGATCGCATAAATAGAGATCTCCACATCTGACGAAGTTAGTAGATTTAGGGAAATCTTTGAATTCGCAGAAATAGGATTTGGGGCAGGGTCTCCAAGTGAAAATACTTTTGCTGCTTCTCTTTCCAAATACCCAACACCATTTACGCCTTCTCCTTCAATAGCAACTTCCAGATCGCTCACATAAGATTGTAAATCTATATCCCAAACCAAAGTAGCCAATTGATGTTCATATCCATCGTTAAAAGCACCATCAACTTCAGGTGTCATAGGATCTGGACCTTGGGTATGTATGGTCGGATTGTTCGTCGCTATATCCACTGCCTCTTGGTGAGGCCAAGTAAATTGTGAAACAGCCGCAAACGAAGTGCTGACATGGACTTGAAAGTGCATGTGTACGACACGTCCGGGATACCACCCAGGCAATATCGAAATAAACTCAACATCACCATTGTCATCTGTGATTTGGTATCCACGCATATACGTCTGTCCCTCGCTACCAAAAGCTGAATATCCCGAGTAATTTCCATCTACATCACAAGCCCAGAAGTTCACGCGCACGTTAGGCATGGGCTGACAATTATCAACGCCCACAACACGCATACGTTGAATGACTCGTATCCCAGGTCTTCCTTCAGTAATGTCTTGCCTGAAGAAAAAAGTGTTATCTGACAAATCGAGCGGGAAAGGCCCTGCTGTCTCAGATGGAATCAATGAGCACCCACCTTTACCACCTGCCGGTTTGTTTGACAATTGTGACGCAGCTGCAACAATAGGGGCTGAAACGATTGCTCCACTTGCTAAGCCTATAGAACGAATGAATGATTTTCTTTTCATTCTACTAAGCTAATCAACAATATCTTATTTTACAGAAAAACAGAAAAATATATAGAGTTAAAAATTAAAAGCTGAGAACTTATATCATCATTTTGCCTTATCTGCTAAAAATCTTTAGTGATATATTTACAATTTGGTTTATACATAGACCATTTGTAATAGATGACGAATATACTCCGGCACTGGTTTTTAACGGGTTTCATTTTTTTGATACCTCCTCTATGCCTATGTCAATTAGTCATTTCTGAAGTATCTCCTTTTAGTGGTTTTAATGATGTGTTGGGAGAGAATTCTGACTGGATAGAGTTATATAATTCAAGCACAGATACTGTTCTCTTATCAGATTATCAGATATCTGATGACACGGATAATTGGGAAAAATGGATTTTCCCCAGTTATCATTTACCGCCTGACTCGACAATGTTATTATTAGCTTCAGGTAAGGATAAACGTTATGTAATAGATCATTGGGAGCAGATTTTAGGTGATGGCTCTTTATGTAGATACATAACCCCAAATTCACAGGTAGATAATGATTGGCTTTCACTAAACTTTGATGATGCCTCTTGGCAGATGGGACCTTTATCTATTGGATATGGTGATAATGATGATAATACGGTTACATCAAATGTAACTTCCGTTTTTATTAGAAGACAGTTTGAAATTGATTCATTTGACAATGTAAAATATTTGGCTTTTCATATAGATTATGATGATGGTTTCATAGCCTATATTAATGGCATTGAAATTGCCAGATCCCTAAATATGTCTAATGTTATAGGGGACTATAATGACTTAGTCGAAATTGAAAATGAAGCAGTTATATACTCAGGAGGGGAGCCAGGGGCATATATTTTTGACCATGAATTTCTAACTCAAAATCTTTTTGAGGGAAATAATATTCTGTCTATTCAAGTTCATAATTCGTCCGCTAATTCTTCTGATTTAACTGCTAGGCCTTTTCTTCATATAGGTGTTGTTGACGAGCTTAATCTTGGGAATAATGAACCTTCAAATTGGTGGACTATACCTAAAACGTATTTCCACACTAATTTTAAATTAAGTGCTGGAGAGCCTCTTATCTTAAGTAGTATCAATAATTCTCTCATAGATGTGATATCATTAAACGAAAACTTAAGAGACGAATTAAGCATGGGTTATAATCCATTCAATTATAATTCTATTTGCTATTATGACAATCCTACGCCAGGCTTTAGTAATGAAAGTAGCTGGTGTTATAGTGGTATAGAGGACGAGCCGACCTTCACAATTCCTTCAGGTTGGTATGATGAGGATATTGATGTTACTCTACAAACTTATAACCCAGATGCCATTATCAAGTTTACTCAAAATGGAGATGAGCCAGAAAATAACGATGAAGAATATTCCTCCCCAATTTCATTGTATGAGACGTCTATAATAAGCGCTAAGTCTTTCAGTACTAGCAATAATCTCCCTAGCTCAACTTCAGATGCTATATATCTACTCAATGAGCAACAATCAGGCATGAATGTATTTTCAGTTATTACTGATTCTTTGAATTTGTGGGATTGGGAAACCGGGATATATGTTCTAGGTGAAAATGCTTCTTCTGATTACCCATATTTTGGAAGTAATTTTTGGCAGCCATGGTCTAAAAAATCAAGATTAAAATATTTCAATTCTGATGGTATACTTAAGTCAGAAGAGATTATTGATTTGGAGATACATGGAGGTTGGTCTAGAGCTGAACCTCAAAAATCTTTTAGATTAGATTTTAAAAATCAATATTCAGGTTTATTTGAGCATCCTATAATGAGCAATAAACCAGAGATTTCGAGCTTTAATAATTTAAATCTTAGGAATGGAGGGCAGCATGTTTGGAGTGATAAATTACAAGATGCTATAATTTCAAATATTGCAAGAGGGACTAAGATTTCATATTCATCATGGGAGCCAGCTATTTTGTATTTGAATGGGGATTTTTGGGGAATTTATGGGGTTAGAGAAAAGATTGACGAGTATTATGTGGAGAATAATTTTTCTGTTACTTCTGAATCAGTAGATTTAATTAACTCATTCGGAGTACTCAATGGAGAAGGTTTAAGCTTTAATTCCGATGCTGAGCAAATTCTCAATTTAGATCCTGAAAGTTCCGGTTTTATTAACGCCTTCGGTTCTGTTTTTGACTTAGACTCATATATAGATTATTTCATTTTTGAAACATATACCCAAAACTCAGATTGGATGGGTATTTTTTGGGGAGCGAATAATATCAAACTTTTCCGTAGTGATGAATTGGACGGAAAATGGAGGTATGCTATGTATGATATGGATGCTTCATATGGTTACTTTGGCGCTGGGCTTTCGGATAATTATATTGATTATGCTAGAAATCCAGGCTTTCCAAGTTATCACAGTATGATATTCGATCACGTTTTAGAAAACGATGAATTCAGATGTTTGTTTGTTAATAGATATGCTGACTTGCTTAACACAAATTTCAGGCAGGGCTACTTTAATAATGTAGTTGACTCTATGTATTCTTTACTTTCCTCAACAATGCCTTTACATATTCAAAGATGGGGTCAGGTAGAATCCTATAATGATTGGATTTCTTCTGTTCAGGCGATTAAATATTACAATTACAATAGATTGAATCCTGCGAGAAATAACGTGGTTAATTCGTTCGGTTTGCCTGGCAGAGTTGATTTGCTTCTTAACGTATTCCCAAATGGTGCAGGCAAAGTGAAGATATCTACTATAGTTCCTGAGACCTTTCCATGGACTGGAGAGTATTTCAAGGGCTGTCCTGTCCAAATAGAAGCTATACCAAATGAAGGCTTTGGGTTTATTGAATGGCAAAATAATACTCATATTAATCAAGGCGCTATGGATGCTTACTCTCAAACAGTAAATTTAGAATTACTTGATGAGGATGAGTTTAAAGCGATATTCGAACCATGTCTAAATTCTATTTCTGTTTCAATTCAAAATATTGGTGACCTCTTTATTCCAGTAATAAATGATTCATATATAGTATCCAGTTATGAGTGGTTTTTAGATGGAGTGCTTATAGGAAATGGTTCTTTTTATACACCTATATCATATGGTGAATATTACCTTGTAGTTGTAATTAATGGTTGCCAATTTCAATCAGACATTTTGGAGTATGATGCAAATGGAATTAACGATATAAATGGTATTCAGATCTCAATCAGCCCTAACCCAGCTTCAGAATATATCATAGTTAAGAAGTATACAGACGCGAGTTTATCTCTTTCTATTACAGACATTCAGGGACGTAGCACACATATTTCAAATTATCATCTCGACAATATAGACAACAGATTTGACATCAGTAATTTAAGTAGCGGAATGTATGAGATTATTCTTGAATCAGATAATGGACAAATCAGTTATCAGAGATTCATTAAAGAATAAAGTAGTTATTGAAAAACCCTAACGTAATCAATTGCCATATATACCGGAAATAATGTTGATTCATCCGGAGATCCAGGCCAATTGCCCCCAACAGCTACGTTTAAAATAAAGAAGAAGTCTTCGTTGAATGGATATGCTTGACCATTCATCTGTGAAGAATTTATAGTAAAAAACTCAACATCATCGATCAGCCAAGTTATCTGGTTTTCTTGCCAATCGATTGAGAACACATGATACTCATCTGCAAATGTCTCTGGAAAAGGTAGTGATACACCGTTACCATTTGATTGATGAACGGAGTTGTTTGCACCCCAATGTGCTGTACCATGAACCCTTCTTGGATTTATTCCTACAAGCTCCGCAATGTCAATTTCTCCACACGCAGGCCATCCTATACTTTGAAAATTTGAACCTAACATCCATATAGCGGGCCATAAGCCTTGACCTATAGGCAGTATCGCACGCACGTCTATTCTACCATAGGTGAAGTTCTGTAACCCCTGTGATTTCAATCTCGCCGATGTATACTGTCCATTAGATATTTCTCTTGCTACTATAAATAGATTGTCATTTTGTAAATACGAATTGTCTGGAGCTTGAACATAGTTCTGTAATTCATTATTCCCCCATCCTGAGTTCCCAGTTCCTAAATCATAAGTCCAATTAGAAGTATTTATAGTAGTTCCTTCAAACTCATCAGACCAAACTAATTCCATCCCGTCATATGAATCTGCTGAAGTATAACCTTCATTAGTTATTTCCACTTCGGAGTCATCATTTTTTATTGTACCTATAGCTTCCTGAATATTGTTTTTAAGGTAGCCATTAGTTGGATTAGTCAGGACGACCTTAAACTGCTCGTCACTTTCAAGATATGCGTCAACAACTATTGCGACAGAGATAATCTTCTCAACTTCTCCCGGGCTAAACATAACAGTCCCATTACTTGAGATATAATCTTCTCCCTCAGAGGCAGAGATATCCTCGGTATAATAATCTACGGTAACAACATCAGTATTCGGAGTGTCTAGCTTAATTGTAAAATCAAAATCACTATTGCTTTCATTTTCGAAAGCACTTCTATCGTTAAGAAATTTTATTTCTGAATTAAATGGGGCGGTTCCGGAATCTCCACAACTCTCACAACCAGTTAATAGAAGCAACGTAGCTATATATAAAGAAATGTTTTTCATAGGTTTACCCCAGACAATTATTTATTGGGATACAAAAATATAGGTGAAGAATCCCTCTCCTTGTATGCAATCACCATTACGTACTGTTGAATGTAAAACTAGTCTTGTCTCGGTAAGCTCTACAATATCATATGCGGGACCGGAATCCCATGTTCCAATAAACCAACAGAATTCATCTACAGTTGGTATTATTATTTGATTTTCCCCACTAGTTCCTGTTCCTTCAGTGTAAAGAAATGTTAGTTCGGGAACTACTAATTCATTTACGATATACCCTTCAAAAGGATTAATAGTTCCTCCATTATTGTTGTAAATAAATCCCCCATCAAATGTAAATTGATAAGAATCATCATATTGTTCATCAACTAATCCTCCTTGAGGAGAGCTGTACCAAGACGTAGAGTATGGGTCTGGCCCTACAGCAATGGCTGCAATCTCTGATGAAAAGATCCATGTCTTTTGATTATCACAACCTGTAAGTAGTTCCAGATCGCCATCACATGGTAATTCTAGAGTCTGTGAGATAGATAAGGTTTGGGAAGATTGTGCCATTCCCCCTGCGTTGTGTACCGTATACGTCACTTCATATTCCCCTGCTTGCGGATAAAATGCAGTGTCAGATTCAAGTACAGAGGTAAGCCCATTTCCGAATTCCCAAAGATGAAGGAATGAATCCTCTGAAGCTAATCCCGTAAATACTACTCTATTAGAATCATTTTCAAGATAACTCCATGAAAATGTCGCACTTGGTCCGTCAGGTAATTCGATCCCGTCTTCTTCATATGGGGTACAAGCATAAATTAATACAACGGCAGAAAAAATAATAGCTATGTTGAACTTATTCATTTTAGTAACCTGGATTTTGAATTAATAATCCTCCTGATAGAGATATCTCGGCTAAAGGAATAGGAAATAACTCGTGAATTCCTGACATAAAGCCCTCATCACCAAGAATTTGTTGACCTCTATTTTGACGCACAATATCGAAAAAGCGATGCCCCTCTAGGCCTAATTCTACTCGGCGTTCATGATATATCGCTTCTAGAAGATAGGGTCCTCCTGCGGTAACATCTGGTAGAATAGCAAGATCGCCACCTCTTGCCCTAGATCTAACCTCATTAATCATTTCTAGGGCAACTCCAGTTGCACCAGTATGATATGCAGCCTCAGCCCTAAGAAGCAAAACATCAGCGTATCTAATGACTCTATCGTTTGCTAATCCATTAGGATTGGGATCTCCTAAAGAAGCTGATTCCTCCGCGGCGGTGTTAAAATATTTTTTACAGTAGTATAAATGTGGCATTCCTGTAGCTTCAAGTGTGAATGGACCACGATCACCCATCAAATCTCCAACTTGAAATATAGATGCACTAAGTCTGGGGTCACCGTCTTCAAATTCATCAACTAAATTTTGTGTTGGGATGTTAAATCCATATCCACCAAATTGACCTCTAGCCCTTTGAAATACATTTGTAAAAGTACCCTCTAATTGATTGCCCCAATTACCACCGGAACCGTTCATATATTGAATCTCCCAAATAGAGCCTGAACCATTTTCGCCTAAACTGGTAAAAATGTTTGCGTAATTCAGATCTAAGAAATATTCGCCGGAATTGTATATTTCATCAGCTACAGCCATTGCATCAACCCATTTCTCCTGATAGACATATGACTTTAATAGAAGACTTGCGGCTGCGCCCCAATTTGCTCTTCCAGTTTCGCTTAATGGCCTCTCGCTTCTGCTGGGTAAACTTAACATTGCTTGAGATAAATCCTCTTCAATGAATGACCAAGTTTGTTCTGCTGTAGATTTTGCTTGTTGATATTCACTAGGAGCGAGTAACTGATCAATAATGGGTACTCCACCAAACATTGTTGTAAGGTTGAAATACCAGTAAGCCCTAATAAATCTAATCTCACCCAGTAACATAACCTTGGTATCACTATCCATATCAATTCCTGGTATGTTCTCAAGTGCTATGTTGCAGTAAGCAATTCCTTTATACGCAGTTTGCCACTCTCCTAAAACTAGTTTACTATCACTAGTTCCTTGAAATGATTCAAATTTCAACAAATCTGGCTCATCTCCATCTCCAGACCCTCCTTTATCAGTGTCATCGGAAACAACATCTCCAAAGTACCATCTAAAGTGAGGAGCTAATCCGCCTAAGCCTTGAAGGGGAGACACTTCTTGTTGAAGATTGTTATAACAGGCTATGGTTGCAGATATCGCATCATCTTCATTTTGATAAAAATTAGCTTCTGTAGATCCTACTAATGGATTAATGTCCAGGAAGTCCTTTTTGCAAGAAACCAAAGAAATTATAAGGGCAAAAATTATGCTGCTATATGTAATTATTTGTTTCATGTTGCGCAATTAAAATGACACGTTTAATCCACCCATAAATATTCGTGGGGAAGGGTAGAATCCTCTGTCTATGGATATTTCCAATGTTCCCCTGGAACCTATTTCAGGATCTAATCCGGAATAATTAGTTAAGGTTAATAGATTCTGAGCTGAAAGGTAAATTCTTAAACTTGACGCTCCTATCTTCTTAGAGGTAGTATTATTTAGAGTGTAACCTATCTGCAGGTTTTTAATCCTGAAATACGATCCATCTTCTACAAATCGGTCAGACACTCTATTATTTTGGTTAGGGTCTGAATGAGATATCCTAGGATACTCATTAGTAGATCCTTCACCAGTCCATCTCTCTAGTGCTGATATTGGTAGATTAGTAGTGTTTAGGTCATATCTAAAAACACCATTATATATATCGTTTCCTTGAGAGCCTTGAAGAAAGACGCTTAAATCGAAACCTTTATATTTCACTTCACAATTCATAGCATATGTGAAGTCTGGATGAGGATTTCCTATCATCACTTTATCCTCACCATCAATCATTCCATCGGCATTTTGATCTACAAAAATAACATCTCCTGCTTGCGCATTAGGTTGAGAAGTGTTTGCTTCAGCTTCGTCATTAGTTTGGAAAATACCGCCAGTCTCATATCCATAGAAATATGCTATAGGCATACCAATTTCAGTGTATGAAACAAAATCACCTGCTCCAAACACATTACCACTTGAAATAGGCTGTCCACCCTCTCCTAATCCAGTGACTTCGTTTTTAATGAAAGAAATATTTCCTCCTAAACTATAGTTAATCGGATTGTCGTAATTTTTATAACTAACCTCAAGCTCTATACCTGAGTTTTTTGCTGATGCTACATTGGTCGCAGATGGGTTAAATCCAACTACTCCCGGTACAGGCACGACAGCTAACATATCGTTTGTGTTTTTAACGAAATAATCACAAACCATATTTAGCTTTCCTTGAAAAAGATCAATATCTACTCCAACATTGGTCTGCTCTACTGTTTCCCATTTCAAATCGGGATTAGAAGTATTAACTGGGCCTGCTCCGTTGACAATTTGCTGATCTGTTCCGAAAGTATAGTTCAGACCATTATAAATAATAGAAGTGTAATCAAAGTTTCCAATACCATCAGCATTACCATTTCTCCCCCAACTACCTCTTAATTTGACAAATTCAATCCAATCTTTTTCAATAACCCATGGCAACTCCGTTAAGTTAAATGCCGCAGAAAAAGATGGGAAGACACCGTATCTATTGTTTTCCCCAAATTTTGATGACCCATCTCTCCTCACAGTACCTGAGAATGACCACTGATCTCCTATTTCGTAATTTGTTCTTATAAACGTTGATAAGAAAGCAGACTGACTTATCCCACCACTAGATTGAGGTGCTTGTTCTGCAGAATTAATGCTGTTATTTAAAAATGCTTGGTCTGGGTCATTAGTAGCTAGGCTATCTCTAACTCCGACAAGATTTGAGTATTCGTTATATAGGGCGGAATACCCAGCTATAATACCTAGCTTATTTCCATTTTCAAGGTCTTGATCATAGGATACAAGATTTTCCCATTGCCAATTTGTGTATTTATTTTCAACTTGAATGAGGACATTGGTCTCTCTCCATTCATATGCTGGTCTATTTGGATCATTATAGCCAATCCCAAGATCAAATGTGGGCATAAATATCTTTTGAGACCCAAGCGATAAATCAGCTGAGAAAGTGGATTTGTATGAGAGATTATGAAGAATATCATATTCAGCAAAAGCACTCCCGACAAATCTATTCGTAGTCCAATTGTCAAATGTATTGGCAATTTGATTTGCAGGATTTGCAATATCTGAGTCAATGAAATTAGAGTATGCAAAAGACCCATCTGGACGAGTCACAGGGGTGACAGGATCCATATTCAAGGCTCTTACTACAGGAGTTGCGAATTCATTATTTTCACCCAAAGCATTACGGTTAAGATTCGTAAAATTAATATTCTGTCCCATTCTAAATCTGTCAGATCCATCTTGAGTGGAGGATATTCTAAACGTATATCTTTCAAACTGGCTTTTTTCTCCACCAATTATCCCATCCTGAACAAAATAGCTACCCCCAACCGCGGTTGAACTTGATTCCGTACCAGTAGTAAAATTAAAGGCATGGTTCATTATAGGAGCTCTTTCGAAGATTTCCTTTTGCCAATGGGTGCCTTCACCCAAGTCTTCTGGAGACAGCAAATCAGAATATGGTGGATAGCCTGCAGCGGATCTACTTTCGTTCATCAAGATTGCATACTCTTCAGCATTTAGCAAAGACATGTATTTCGATGGCTCCTGCATTCCATAATAAGTGTCGTATTGAATTTGAGCCTTCTGATTTTTCCTGCCTTTTTTTGTAGTAACTAGAATCACTCCATTTCCTCCTCTAGCACCATATATAGCAGCAGATGCAGCATCTTTCAGCACAGTAATAGATTCAATATCTGAAGCATTTAGATAATCTATTCCAAAACTAGGAATACCATCGACTACAAACAGGGGCTCAGAATTGTTAAGAGAACCAGTACCTCGAATTCTAATAGATTGAGTACTTCCGGGCTGTCCAGAATTTTGTGAAACTTGTACTCCAGATGTTCTTCCTTGAAGTGCTTGTTCAGTCCTTAGAACTGGAAGTGAGGTTATCTCTTTTGTGCCAATAGTTGCGACGGATCCAGAGATTTTACTTCTTTCCTGATTTCCATATCCCATAACAACAGCTTCTTCTAGTCCAGCAACATCAAGTTTAAAATTTATATTGATAACCTTAGATTCTGTCGAAGATGCAGATTCTATAGTAATTTCCTGTTTAATATATCCAATAAATGAAAACAGGAGAACAGGAGAAGTTGAAGAAGTAGTAATCGAGTAATTACCGTTAAAATCTGTAAAAACACCATTGTATGTGTTTTTTTCTAAAACAGTGACTCCGGGTATACTTTCTCCACTAATTAAATCTTTTACTACTCCCGATATCGTAATATTTTGTCCAATAATCTGTGATGAAAAACAGAAGAAGAAGAAAACAATAAATAATTTATTAATCATTTTTAATTGTGTCATTTAGACTTTATAAGTCTAATAGAATTAGATTGTATATCTGTAATTACACTTAGTATATATAATCCAGAATCGTAAGAACTAACATCAATAATTTCCTCATCAGCAAATCCGCTTATCTCTTTTCTTAGGATCATCTTTCCAGCTATATCATGTATGATTAGCACTTTATTTAAGTGATTATTTCCATGGAATTTTAATGTAGTAAAGTCCGTTGTTACAGTAGGATAAATGCTGAAAAGGGGTCCGTGAGTTCCCTCAATTATATTTTCAACCTCACATTCATCACACGAATTAAAGCATACTGTGCCTACTTGAACTTCAGATACAGTAGCCTCTAATTCGATTACCCTATTTGTAAATCCATCTGTAGTTACAGTACACAGGGCATCTTCGGCAGGGTCAAGATTCTCTGTGCCATCCCATCCTCCGTTATTGAACTTGTATTCGTGTGTCCCTTCCGCCAGATCAACAGTTACTTCATAGACACCATCTCCATTATCGTCCATCATTTCAACGGA
>Ga0114993_10001900_pt1 | contig 23653 bp, 20 predicted proteins | sample ArcticOcean_MG_C_FD_87042 | JGI IMG/M metagenome (GOLD analysis project Ga0114993, IMG submission 87042) | Marine microbial communities from western Arctic Ocean - ArcticOcean_MG_CB2_150 | ecosystem: Environmental > Aquatic > Marine > Oceanic | place: Arctic Ocean: Canada Basin | collected...
AGAAGAAATGCGGGTTGAAACACACTCCGATTCGATCACCGACTATCGCAAGACTATTCTTGAAATGTTGCTCTCTGAAACGTCATCCCCTGTCAACTGTCCCAAATGCGTTTCATTCAAGAAATGTGAACTGCACACTGCCACTGAAGAATACGATGCGAAATGGGATGCATTTCCTTCATTAGTTGTTCGAGAGAAAGCTAACGACGGCAATCCGTTCATCCAGCGTGATTACGACTACTGCATCTCATGCTTCCGCTGCACAAACATCTGTAATGATTGGGAGCAAGCCGGAGCAATCACAGTTAAAGGGCGTGGGCAAGAAAATACAATCGCCTCTTTCTTCAACAATAAACTTCTTGAATCGCCTTGCACGTTCTGTGGCCAATGCATCAACACCTGCCCCACCGGAGCACTCACAGACAAAAAGATCGTCGGCACTACGAAAGCCGAAAATCTTGAACGAACAAAAACGATCTGTCCGTATTGCGGAGTTGGCTGCGGTATTCATCTGCTCACTGAAGACGGTCAACTAAAGGGGACTGAGCCGGATTTCGATGCTCCAAGCCGCGGCTCTCTTTGCGTAAAAGGTCAGTTCGCATCGTGGGAGTTCGTTAAAAGCGACGAACGACTCAAATACCCTCTCATCAAAGAGAAGGGTGCGTTCAGGCGTGCGTCGTGGGACGAAGCTCTCAATCTAGTCACAAAACGATTCACCGCCATTCGAGATGATTCAGGTCCCGATTCTCTCGTTTGCTGGTCGTCAGCGCGTACGGTCACAGAAGCTAATTATCTGATGCAGAAGTTCGCCCGGATAGGTTTCGGTACTAACAATATCGATAACTGTTCCCGTACCTGACACGCTCCAACGGTCGCCGGTATGGCGGTCATGGTTGGCAAAGGTGCCATGACTAACTCGATTGAAGAGTTAGCAGGAACCGATCTTCTGTTGGTCGTAGGATCAAACACGACTGAGGCACATCCGGTAATCTCACTGCGAATGAAACGCGCTGTCAAAAACGGCGCAAAACTTATAGTGATCGACCCTCGCAAGATCGAACTGACTAAATGGGCGACTCGACATTTACAAATCAACATCGGCACTGACATTCCGCTGTTCAACGCCTTCGCCCACGTGATGATCAAAGAAGGACTCTACGATCGAGACTACGTCGAAAACCGCACAGAAGGCTTCGATGAACTCGCTAAGCATGTCGAGTTCTACACGCCCGAATATGCAGCAGAAATCTGCGGCGTTCCCGCCGAAGACATTATCGCTACCGCCCGAGAATACGCAGCTGCGTCTGGAAAGGCGGCTATTTGCTACACGCTCGGGATCACCGAGCACTCTTGCGGATCGCACAATGTTCAATCGGTGGCGAATCTAGGTATGCTCGGTGGGAATTTTGGGAAACCAAATGCAGGAGTGAACCCGCTTCGAGGTCAAAATAATGTGCAGGGTGCGTCCGATTCTGGAGCACTGCCGACCGACCTTCCGGGCTACCAAAAAATCGAACGGCCTGGTGTGCGTGAAAAGTTCGAAAAAGCGTGGGGTGCGGACCTTCCAAAACGTCGCGGAATTACGAAAATTACAGCGATGGATCAGATGCTTCGAGGCAAGGTGAAAGCGGCCTATATTATGGGCGAAAATACTGTTATTTCTGACCCTAATACTAATCATGCTCAAGCGGCGCTCGAAGCTACTGACTTCATCGTGGTTCAAGACATATTCATGACCGACACGGCAAAGCTTGCCGACGTTGTTTTACCAGCTGCATCATTTGCTGAATCCGACGGTACTTTCGCTAACAGTGAGCGGCGAGTTCAACGCGTCAGGCCGGCTATAAAACCGGTTGGCGAATCACGCACAGATGTCGACATTTTGTTGGACATTATGAAACGATTCGGAGTGGTCCAAAACCTGCACTCATCCTCTGACGTTTGGGATGAGATGAGACAGCTGGCACCGATATTTACCGGTATTACTTACGACCGTTTGGATTCCGAAGGCGGTCTTCAGTGGCCATGCCCAACTGAAGATCATCCAGGGACTCAGTTTCTGCACGAAAACGAGATGGACTCTGGAATGCCCGGCTACTTTGCCCCTGTGGATCACATTCCACCAGCAGAGCCAACCGACTCTGAATATCCATTAATACTCACTACCGGCAGGCGTCGTTCGACATATCACACAGGCACCCAAACTGGCCGCGCTACAGGGTTTGAACTACTGGTTCCGTCGGAGCTTGCTGAGATCAATCCGTTCGATGCGGAGCAAATGGAACTCGTCGACGGTCAGAAAGTCACCGTCAGTTCCAGAAGAGGATCTGTCGAAGTTCCTATCAAAGTGACGGATACATCACCCCACGGAACTGTGTTCATGAGCTTTGCATTCCCAGACTTAACTCAGACAAATCGGCTCACTTCAGATGCTTACGATTTCATCACTGAAACGCCTGAATTTAAGGCGTGCGCGATTAGAATCGACAAGATCGAAGCATCATCACCAGCAGCCGATTAGGCTCAGTCCTGACGTGGACTCATCCGTGATGACCAAAAGCTTGGGTCACCAATCGTAGGAAAATCAATCGGTTCGTATATTCCACGAACAGTCGATTTGCTTTTGAACGCTTCTGCATTTGCTAAAATATACTTGGCGAGCTGTTGAGGTGCACCAATTTGATTCGTCAGAGGATTAGTAGTGACAATCAACTTTCCCGATGCAGCCAAAGATTCATCGGCAGTGGAAATAGCGTCACCTGGGCAGTCTGTGGCATAACCGGCGATTTCGCCGCGTTCCAGCGCCTCAATAACAGCACTCTCATCTACAACTGAAGAGCTTGAAGTGTTAATCAGAACCGCATCTGACTTCATCAATCTCAATTCGCGGTCGGAAATTAATGGTGAGGTTGTGGAACCGGCGTGAACGTGAATCGTAATCACATCCGAACCTGCGACCAGAAGATCCAGTGAATGTCGACGAACGCCCAGTTCGGTCAACAATCCTGATCTTGGCGTTCGGATCTCGGCAATCCCAACTGAAGACCGAGTAGCAAGTGCTTTTTTTACGACCTCAACCCCAACTTCTCCGACACCAATCACGCCCCAATCGGGCAGCGGACGAACAGTTAACGGCCCAGTAAAACCAATTACTCGATTAGCGACTCTAGGAGCAATGTTCGGTGAAATCCCTGCAACAATTACCTGCAACTCTGATCGTGAAGCGATCGCGAGAAGTGCAGGTGATGGCGTGCAACCAATGTTCTGGATCATCCCTACTGAAGGTAATTCAGCTTGGGAGATCAATTCATTAGACGTCCCATTCTCACCGAGGAGAAGAACATCCTCAGATCCAAAATCAATACCCGAGAATTCTTGAGCCGTCAGACGCTGGAAGCCGGAGATGTTGGAGAGAAGCGATTCAACAGCCTTTGCGACAGGGTCGGTATCGGCAGCTAGCAGGAACATATTCATAGATTCACAATGTCATTCCGGCACCCGTTGAGCACCAAATCAAGCCTCTAAATGAGAATAATTCAATCCTATAAGACCATCAACTGGGATTACGACCACCCTAACATCGCTTCATCGCTTATATGATTCACGATAATTTTAGCGTCACCATCTCAACGACAGTAAAAGAATCACAGTCTTGAACGAACCAATCTCATACCCACGAACTCTCCTGTTCGTACCCGGCAACCAACCCAAAATGCTGGAGAAAGCCGTTGGATTTGATACTAAATGGCTGATCCCTGACCTCGAAGATTCGGTCCCTTCCAGCGAAAAGCAGACAGCCAGACGAATCGTGGCAGAGCACATTCCGTATCTAGCAAAAGCTAAAAAATTGCTTATCCCACGAGTCAATTCAATGGCATCAGGTCTTGCCGAAGATGACATTAATGCAGTTATTTCGAATGACATCATCGGAATATCCATCGGCAAAATCGGTAACGCAAATGAAGTAGCTGATCTAGAAGCGATACTTGTCAACGCAGAACGTCGAGCTGGAGTGTCAATTGGACGTACAACCATCCTTCCGTTTCTCGAGAGTGCAGAAGCAGTAATCAACGCCTATTCGATCTGCAAATCCAGCGATCGTATTCGGTGGGCAGCTTTCGGCGCCGAAGATTTTTCAGCCGATATGGGGATTAGCCGCACAGTCGATGAAACGGAAGCCAACACCCAAACAGCGCTTGAACCAGGACTCGCCTACCCTCGCTCGGCTGTAGCGATGGCCGCAAGGGCTGCCGGCGTTCATGCTCTTGACACGCCATTTACGAAATTCCGAGATTCCCAAGGGCTGCGAGACGAATCACTTCTCGCCAAATCCATAGGTTACAAAGGTAAGCTCGCCATTCACCCTTCCCAAGTAGAAGTGATTGAATTGATATTTATGCCTACCGTCGCGGAAATTGATCGCGCTCGCCGAGTGCTCGCAATAGCGGCTGAAGCTGAAGCAGGCGGCAGAGGTTCAATATCACTGGATGGAGAGATGATCGACATGCCGGTTATTCTGAGGGCCCAAAACGTACTCCGAAATGCCGGATTTTATGACGATTCAAACTAAACACCTCGTGCTATCAGGAACAGAATATAAAAATGAGTAACGGAAGCTATTTCGAAGACTTCAAAGTTGGTCAGGTAATTAAGCATTGGCCTGGTAGAACCATCTCTGAGACCGATAATTCGTGGTTTTCACTTCTAACGCAAAACCAACACCCCGTTCACATTGATGCCCACTACGCCAAGAGCACCCAGCACGGACAAAATCTTGTAAACGGGCTCCTAGTCCTCGCTATTGCTATCGGACAAACAGTTAACGATATTTCACTCCGAGCAATCGCAAACTTAGATTATGAATCGGTAAAACACGAAGCTCCGACTTTTCACGGTGACACCATCTACACAAGGTCGACCATCCTTGCACTACGAGTAACGTCCAAAGGTGATCGAGGGGTCGTTTACCTCGAAACCGAAGTAACGAACCAACGTGAAGAGCGCGTAATGGTCGTTCGACGACACGTGCTCATTCCTAAAAAAAATCACCCAACTCTCGGCGAGGGCAAAATTGCCCAAGATTCGGAATCCTTAACTTGACCGAACAGCCGCTGAGAAAAGCCCCCCTGCACGGCATCCGCATCCTCGCCATCTCGCAGTTCGGTGCTGGACCTTTCGCTACTATGAACCTTGCCGATCTTGGTGCGGAAGTAATAAAGATAGAAGATCCGACGACAGGTGGAGACGTAGCGCGTTATGTCCCACCCGCAACCAACGACGCCGATTCTCTATATTTCCAATCCTTCAACCGCGGTAAGAAATCGATTGCAATTGATCTTCGTAAGCCAGAAGGCGTGAAAATATTTCATCAGCTTGTCGAAAAGTCAGATGCGGTCTTCAACAATCTACGTGGCGATCTCCCAGAAAAGCTCGGTCTCACCTACGAAACGCTACGTTCACTAAACCCATCGATAGTCACATGCTCACTTTCAGGATTTGGACGTACAGGCCCTAGAGTCGCAGAACCTGGCTACGATCCGATAATGCAAGCGATGGCCGGTTACATGTCGATTACGGGCAAACCAGATGGACCTCCGGAAAAAGCCGGAGTATCGATAATCGACTTCGCCGGAGGCTATGCAGCTGCTCTTGGTTTAGTAGCTGCTCTGCTCGAGGCCAACACAACGGGTGTTGGCAGAGACGTCGATGTCAGCTTGCTCGACACCGCTGTATCGATGCTCACCTATTTTGGATCTTGGCAAATGAATTCCGACTGGCAACCGTCAAGAACGCCCAGTTCATCGCACCAGATGTTGGTGCCTGCTCAGAACTTCCAGACACGTGATGGGTGGATTAACGTTTTTTGTGCCAAAGAACATTTTTGGCGCAGATTCGCTGAACTCATCGAATTGCCAGAACTAATTTCTGACGAAAAATTCGCTAATTTCGCATTGCGCTACGACAATCGTAAAATTCTGATTCCGATACTTTCCGAGCGACTATTGAAAAAAAATAACGCCGAATGGCTAGATCGTTTCAGGGGCATCGTACCGTCTGGACCAGTTAATTCGATCGAACAAGCATTCGAAGACGAACAAATCAAGGCACGTGGCCTGATCGTCGAGGTTGAACACCCGACTTACGGAACGATCAAACAAGTGAGTTCGGCAATATCGACGGAAGGTTCCAATCAAGTTGTTTCACCTGGACCATCGCTGGGCGAACATACCGACGATATACTCGCCAGCCTCCTTTCTTTAAAGCCAAAAGAAGTTCAACGACTCCGCAATAGCGGTGCCGTTGGCTAATTTTCTTCTAAACAGCATTGCTCCCTCCGGCATGGTTACCCTTAGAATAGTGTGAGTGCCCCCGTAGCTCAACTGGACAGAGCAACAGGTTTCTACCCTGTAGGTTGTGGGTTCGAGTCCCTCCGGGGGTACCAATTTTTTAGTACCAAGCCGATTGCTTACGTAAAACTAGGCCAAAACAAAAACGCCTTGATGATGAGGGCGTTTTCTTATTAGATCGTTAGCTGTGTTTACGAGGCTTGACGACGGCGAACTCTAACTCGACGTGGTCATCTGACAGTACAAGCCGCAGGCTTAGCACGTCGTTTCGGTTGATTCGGCTGGTTAGCCTTGGCATGCTGCTCAAGAAGCTATGTACCAAACTCAACACCGTTCATCATCAGCATTACGAGATCCAACACCACGAACTGTGGTTGGAATTCGTAAACGTCCTAAGAGCCCCACGACCGTCTGACGCAGCGGAAGTCTGAAAACCTGAATCATCGAGGGTCGTAACTAGCGCCTCCAAAATATCTGAGCATCTACAACAAGTATTTTCCAACCACCATGGCAGCGATTACCCACCCGAAACAAACCTTTGTGTCCATCTGGATATTTTCCATACTTCTACACAAAATCTTGACATCTCTGAAGTACAACTTAGGTACAGAAATGTTTATTCGAGCAATTCGAAGACCTCCCGCTCCCCGACAACTTCAGCCTATCCACTGGGCAATTGCCCTTAGCTAATATCATTGTCCCTCATGGTCACTACTGAACAACAAACCGAACTTACAGCCCTTGTCGTCGAAGATGACAAGTCAGTCTCGCAGCTCATCAGGCTTTATCTAGTGCAAGCTGGGTACAGAGTGCTAGCGGCTGAAGATGGTCTGTCAGGACTTCAGATGGCTCTCGACGAAACACCTGATATTGTGCTTCTAGATCTCAACCTACCTGGCATTGACGGTATTGAGGTTTGTAAAAACGTTCGGAAAGAGTCTGAAGTCCCCATCATCATGGTGACTGCGAGAGTCGAAGAAGATGATCGACTATCCGGACTCGATCTCGGAGCCGATGACTATGTTTCAAAACCCTTTAGCCCACGAGAACTGGTCGCACGCGTCAATGCAGTGTTGAGGCGAGCATCAAAGGCAACTGTGAAGCGGCAAGAAACCGGCAGTACCGTGAGCGCCGGAGATGTAGCTATTGATCTCGACCGTCGATCTGCAACCGTGCTTGGTGATGAAATCGAACTCACTCCAACAGAATTCCGACTGTTGGCATACTTCATCGAAGGCCATGGTCGCACTGTGTCCCGTGAACAAATAATTGAGCATGTCTTTGGTTACGATTTCTCAGGATATGACCGAACGGTCGACACACATGTTTCCAATCTCAGAAAGAAACTAGAAGTAGCCAATCCAAACAAGCAACATCTGAAAACTATGTACGGAGTTGGATACAGGTTCAATGTTTAGCTGGATATTCAGTCTTCAAGCAAGGCTCACTTTAGGATTCGCGCTCGTGCTCGCGCTGTCGATCACTGCTGTTAGTGTCTACTCGGCTTACGCTACTCAAGTAGAGACTGGTCGTTTCGCCGCGGAGATCGAGTTCGCTCGAACAGAACGTGCCGAACAGCTAGTGAAAGACACGTTCGAAGCGAATCAAGACTGGGACGAAGTCCAATACGCCGTTCAACAGGTAGGCAACTTGTTCGGGTGGCGAGTAGCGTTCGAATCTGACTCCGGATTAATCGTTGCCGACTCCCACGAACTAGTACGAAATGCTCAAGGTCTTTTAGAAACATTCGCCGAGAGATATACAAGGCCTGCCCGATTCACCAAGCGCCCCGTGATAGTTAATGGCGAGTTGATCGGTTACATGTTGGTAGATGAGCAACCCAGCCTAAATGAACGCCCGCTTTCAATGCGAGAGCTCTACGCATCTCGTCTATCACGCCTCCTCAACGCACAACCACCTAGACAAGCCCCTCCACCTACACAAGTACCCTCTCAAGCAACTGGTGACCTCGTCTCCGAAGTACTCGAATTCGTCGATCCACCGTTGAGCAATCTGCAAGCATCGTTCCAACGATCATTATTGATCGCAGGGATAGCAGCTGGATTTGCCGGCCTGTTAATCGTCATGCTTCTAACTCGCCAAGCGCTCGCTCCAGTGCGTAATCTAACGGCAGCTGCGAGCAGTTTGGGAGCTGGAGATCTTAGCCAGAGAGTCCCGGAAAGTGGAACTGATGAAATCGGCAAACTCGCCAATACGTTCAACACTATGGCCAGCGATCTTCAACATGCAGTTGACCAACGACGCCAATTGACAGCCGATGTCGCCCACGAGCTTCGCACACCGCTGACGAATATTCAGGGCTACCTTGAAGCGATCAAAGACGGAGTGGTCGAACCCAATGACGAAACTATCGACACACTCCACAGTCAAACCATCCATCTTTCGAAACTAATTGAGGATCTCCGTATTCTTGCAATCGCTGATGCAGGAGCCCTTGCTCTTAACAAATTACATGGCTCTCCAGTACCAGTGATTAAAGATTCAGTCGCCCACTTCAGTCAGCGCGCCCGAGAGCGCGGAATATCCTTCAACATCTCAGTGAATGGCAATGACACCGTGCTAGATTTCGATGAAACTCGAATACGTCAAATCATTTCTAACCTTATTGAAAATGCGCTAACACACACGCCAAATGGCGGTTCGATCAGTGTAGATATTATAGGCGATTACGACGATGTCAAAATAATTGTCACCGACTCCGGAATCGGTATTTCTGAAGCTGATCTACCACGAATATTCGATCAGTTTTACCGTGCAGATCAAAGCCGAAACCGGGCAACCGGCGGAGCTGGATTAGGGCTAACGATCGTCAAACGACTTGTTGAAGCTCACGGTGGAGAAATTTCTGTAACAAGTGACGCAGATTCAGGAACCATATTCCGAATCCTCCTTCCAGCAAGTCGAACCTAATCTCAACTCTTTTATCTACTAACCGATAAATCGAAATTCCAATGACAAGTCCTAAGGATCAACAGGTGGATCTATCTTCATCTGAACGAAAAGTAATGCCACGAACCAAAACCGCTGTCCGATCACAATGGGGATTTGTTGGGATTTCCTCTATTAAAATTGGTGTTTTTCTGGTCCTAACAACCGCTGTCGCAATCGGAGCGTATTTCAGCGCACAAGTGTTCTTGCTCGACGATGACATTGTCGATGACAATCGTCGTCCCGTCGCAGTAAAACGCGGCACGCTACTGGACGATGTCACTGCATCTGGTTCAGTAACATTTCCTGAACTTGAAAGTCTACGGTTCGATATTTCAGGAACTATTGCAGAGCTATTGGTGGAAGAGGGAGAGCCTGTCTTTGAAGGTCAGTTACTTATTATTCTTGACGACGTAACTATCGCCGCACTCGAATCTTCCGTTGCAAATGCCGAAATAGCACTACAAGATGCCAGTGAAAACCTCGCAGATCTACTAAATGGAGCATCTTCACTTGAAATAGCCGTTGCAGAATCTAATCTGGCGGATGCCAGAGTTAACTCAATCAACGCCGGTGAAGATCTAACCGATCTAATCAACGGAGCATCATCGCTAGAAATAGCCGTTGCAGAATCTAATCTGGCGGATGCCAGAGTTAACTCAATGGACGCACGTTCGGCTCTTGCTGAATACACAACAGGCAGTAACACCGATAGCCCGGCTTTGATTAAAGCCAAAGACAAACTGAGCGACGCTAATGAAGCCTTGACTGATGCCTTATTAACCGCAGATGACGATGCCGAAGCACAAGACGAACTAGTAGCTGCAGCCCAAGAAGTATTGGATGAAGCCGTAAATGATTACTCATCACAGATTTCAGGTTGGTTCGGCAGCATTGTGACCAAAGCAGACCGATCACTAGAACCGTCGATACTCTTCAAAAATTGGGGAAGCCCCGTAGACAACATATTTAGCGAGTCAATTGCAACAGCCGATAGTCCACAAGACGATCTGGAAACGCCCTGGAACGAGTCTGTTGTGTGGGTGTGGACTCATTTGACGCCTTACCCAATCCTCACCAACTGCGAAACCACTTCGCTCACCGCCCGGTGTCCTAGCGCGGAGATCGACGACGCTTGGGAAGTGAAAGTCACAGCTGAAAAAGTACATATAGAAGCAGTTGACGATGCACTTGCTGCAGTGAAATCACAGCAAATCCTCATCGATGCTGCACAAGAATCTGTCGAAATCGCGGCTGAAGAAGTAGTCGAGATAGTGAACGACATCGATATTGATGCTCTCGCTGCGACACTAGCTGAAAAGATTGAACTAGAAAAAGATGCTGAGACCGCTGTTGAAGATTTAACCAAGAGTGTGAACGACATCGATATTGATGCTCTCGCTGCGACACTAGCTGAAAAGATTGAACTAGAAAAAGATGCTGAGACCACTTTGGCAGAGCTTGGTGCGCTCGATGCACTTCAGATCAAACAGGCTACAGCAACGGTAAATGAGGCGAGCGCTAATCTCGACAACACCCGCAGCGAACTGGCTGCGGTGAATTTGACAGCTCCGTTTGCTGGAATTATCTCGTCTATATCTGTGGCGCCAGGTGACATAGTCAACAGAGCCACTCCGACAATCGACATACTCGACCCGACAGTGATCACAGTTGACGGCACCGTTGATGAAATCGACGTTCTTTCGCTAAAAATCGGCGATCAAGTAGCTGTGACTTTAGACGCTTTGCCTGATCAAGTTCTGGAAGGGCTGGTAGACGAGATAGGTGACGGCGTAAACCTGCAAGGTGTGATTGAATTCCCGCTTACAATCGCGCTAATACCACCAGATGACGTCGATCTCATCGAAGGACTCAGTGCTACGGTGACTATCGTACTGAATCAGATCGATAACGCGTTACTCGTCCCGCTCCAAGCTATTGGCGGCAGTTTTACACTATCAACTGTAGACGTCGTTACTGAAAACGGCTTCATCACAACTGAGATCACACTTGGAGCTAGCGACGATTTCTGGGTAGTCATCGAGTCTGGTCTCACCGAAGGTCAAGAAGTCTTGATGACAATCGCCGATTCTGTCGACCCACTCCAGCAATTGTTCGGCGGCGGCGGCACTATCCGAATTCCAAGTGGCCTACCTGGGGGCGGATTCACCGGACAACGTGGTGGCGGTCGATGACCACGAACACCATCCAACCTGTTCCAGTCATCGAATTGACCGAAGTCACGCGTGAATTCCAGATCGGAACTTACGTGGTAAGAGCGCTCGATGGCATCAGTCTGACCATCGATCAAGGTGAGATGGTCGCTATCATCGGACCATCTGGTTCAGGTAAATCGACGTTGATGAACACGCTCGGCTGTCTCGATCAACCATCGTCGGGTTCGTTCGTACTCAACGGACAAGATGTTTCTGGTTTATCTGACGACCAACTTGCAGAAACTCGCTCACGTCAGCTCGGATTCGTGTTCCAAAGCTACAACTTGCTACCACGAGAGACCGCTCTCAGCAACGTTGAGCTACCCCTAAAATATTCGAGTGGATACAGCGGCAAGGATCGCAGAGCCGCAGCAAGAACTGCCCTTGACCGAGTAGGTCTGTCCGAACGATACGACCACCGACCAATGCAGATGTCGGGTGGAGAACAGCAGCGCGTCGGTATCGCGCGTGCGTTGGTCAAAAATCCAGAACTAATTCTTGCGGATGAACCAACGGGCAACCTCGACACAAAATCTAGTGGTGAAGTGATCAAGATGCTTCGGTCACTCAATGAAGTCGATGGCAAAACAATCGTTGTCGTCACTCATGACCCCGAGGTAGCTGAAGCCATGAAGCGTGTGATCGCATTCCGTGACGGCAGAATCGTCGAAGATAGGATCGTGACAGACCGCGATACTCCCATCACCAATCTCAACGTAAGTGCTGAGACGTCAGAATGAACGCCGGTCTCCTGCTAACAACTGCTCTATCTTCTATTGGAGCCAACAAACTCAGAGCCGGGTTAACTCTTCTGGGGATCGTTATCGGCGTCTCGTCCGTGATCGCCATGATGGCAGTTGGGCGAGGTGCGCAAGTCTCGGTAACATCACGAATTTCCGATCTTGGTGCCGATCTAATAACTGTTAGTCCCGGAGCACAGGCACTTCGATTCGCCTTTTTTGGTGGCGGAGGAAACTCTGATGTCCTGAGTCTGGCCGACGCTCTAGCTCTCAAAGACGATGTCTTTGCTCCTGATGTCCGGCTCGTAGCCCCCGAAAACTCGTTCTCAGGAGCAGCAACTTTCGGTTCAGAAAACATGTTTGTTAGTGGAGTAGGCATAACAGCCGAATACCTAGAAGCCCGAAACCTAATCATTGAATCGGGTCGAAATATCTCGAATGCCGACGTCGCAAACATCTCCAACGTAGTGATTCTTGGCTCTGAAATCAGGAAAACTCTGTTCGCACAGAGAGACCTGATTGGAGCAACTATAAAAATCTCAGGACGCGAGTTCACAGTTGTCGGCGTATTGGAAAGTCAGGAAGGTTCGTTATTCAATCCAGACAACTCCGTTCTAATCCCAATCACAACGGCACACTATCGAATGAACAATGGCAAAGGCCCGGTCGATTCGATCTCCGTTTCATCGATCAATGCCCTCGCAACGTCAGAGAGCACCGTTGATGACGCCCGAACCGATATATCTACCGTGCTTCGACTACGCCACGAACTTGGCGTCGATGACGACGACGATTTTCTTATCATTACCCAGCAAGACACCATAGAAACACTTGAGGGAACAGAGGGAACGTTCGTAATACTTCTTGGATCGATCGCAGGGATCTCGCTTCTAGTTGGAGGAATCGGAGTCATGAACATCATGTTGGTGTCTGTAACAGAACGAACTCGCGAAATCGGTATACGCCGAGCCGTCGGAGCTAAACGTCGAGACATCCTATTACAGTTTGTAGCTGAAGCCGTTCTGATGACATTCGGTGGTGGATTACTCGGCGTGCTGGTCGGTTGGACAATTGCCTACTTCGGCGACGGAGCATCCGTCGATGGTGACATCATAGAAACAGTGATCGAAACCCACATTGCATTCATTGCACTTGCAGTATCAGTCGCAGTTGGCTTGTTCTTTGGAATCTACCCGGCAGTTCGAGCAGCTTCTCTTAACCCAATCGAAGCGCTCAGACACGAATAGTCGGCAACCCGCGCTAGGAATCTAAGTTTATGAAGATCGTTATCGCACTGGCAGTTGTAATCGGACTCGTGGTCGGAATAAGATTTGCGATAGTCGCTTCGAATCAAGATGATTCAGACGATCAAAAGTCGACTGTGGGCACCAGCGCCGGGCAATCAGATCCAAAACGAGATCTTCCCATAGAAGTGCTCAAAGCCCTTCCTGATGAAGAGCTCGTTGAAATTTTCCCAGAGAAGGCCGAATCGATCCTAAATCCTGATTCTGTGAGCCAGATCAAGAACACGGGTAAATCTTACGATGACCCTAAATATTTACGAACTGTGCTGGTAAAAATGGGCGGCAACCCACCCCTAGACGCAACGACAAAGCAACTTCAAGACATGCTCGCCAACGTTTCACACGAACTGAACACAACGTTAAAATAGCAATGAAACCAACGATAACCCTCGTATCATTCGATCTGGGCAACGTCTTATGTAATGTCGACGAAATGCCTGCATCCAAACAACTTGCTGAACTCTGTGATAAACGATGGGAAGACGTCTACGAGATCGTATTTGGCCCGGATCAAAAGCAAAAGTTTGAACGCGGCGGTGTCACCTTTTACGAACACGCAGTACGAGCCTTAGCCGCCCTCGGCATCGATATGCCTCTCGATGAATTTACCCAGATATACGACAGTGTTCTCATTCCAAGCGAAAGTATGTTTCCACTTGTCGCCCGAATAGCTGAAAACCATCGAATCGCTCTAGTTTCAAACACGAGCGAGCCGCACTGGAAATCAGCCGCAAAATTCCTGCCGTTTAGTTCCAAACTAGATCCTGTTATCGTTTCCTACGAAGTAAGGTCAATGAAGCCTGAGCCTGAGTTTTACGACTCACTGCACACCAAATCAAACGTCCAAAGAGAAGAAATTCTTTTCATCGACGACCTAGTGGTGAACGTTGAAGCCGCACAAGATTCTGGCATGATCGGTCACCATTTCACTTCACAGATTGTTCTAGAGAAGGCCCTCGCCGAACTAGGCGTTATCTAGCTATTCGACCGTACTCTGTAATTGCGCGAAACGTGTCCATGTGAGACAACATTGCGTAATACACACGCATTTCCCCTCGGAGAGATCACTTGGCAACAAATCAATCCAACGAATTCACCTTGATCAAAGCCGCACGAATATTCGACGGCACTGGCTCACCTGCTTCTTCAGGCAAGGCAGTTCTCCTCAACGACGGGCAAATCGCGGCAATTGGTGCTGTCGGTGAGCTTTCCGCACCAGATGGTGCAAACCTCACTATCAAAGATTATGGCGACGCAACAATTCTCCCTGGACTGGTGGATGGGCACACTCATATGATGGCCCCCGGCGACGGTACCCACGGTGATATCACTGGAAATGAACAAGATGATGTTCTACTCATGCGAGCCCTCCAAAACGCCCGCATATTCCTTCACGCCGGCGTAACTACAGCGCGTGAAAACGGAGCTAAAAATAGAGTTGGTTTCTCACTAAAAGAAGGAATCCAACGAGGACTTTCTGAAGGACCTGAAATGGTCGTGTCAGGTCGACCAATCACGATCACAGGTGGTCACTTCTGGTATTGCGGTTCCGAAGCTGACGGAGTCGAAGGCGTTAGATCTGAAGTTCGCAAACTGATCAAAGAAGGCGCCGATTTCATCAAAATTATGGCAACCGGTGGGTCGACATGGTCGTCGAATCCACTTCAAGCCTCCTACACCGTCGAGGAGATGGCGGTAATAGTCGAAGAGGCTCACCGTTTCGGAAAACTAACCGCAGCACACTGTGCCTCGATGCAGGGCATCAAGAACGCTCTCGACGCCGGTGTCGACATGATCATTCACTGCGTCTTTGAGGATGAAACCGGTATGTACGAGTTCAACGAACCCCTCGCAGAGCAGCTCGCTGCAGCGAAAGCATGGGTGAACCCAACATTGCACGTTGTCCAATCCGGCATCGAGCTAACCGAACGGATCGGATACGACCGCGGCTGGCTAACCAAAGAAGAACAGGCCAGCATCGACGACTCAAAGCAATCGCTAGAAACTCGAGTCGACTCGGTGAACAAGCTGGTGAACATGGGCGTACGAATGATCGCTGGCAGTGACTCACCGTGGGGAGCATACCCGCCCGGTGAATTCGTAAAAGAAATGATTGCGCTGACCAAAGCTGGCCTTACAACGACCGAAGCCTTGGTGACAGGACTCAGCCATGCCGCAGAATCGATTGCCGTAGGCGATCAAGCGGGAACGTTGGGGGCTGGTCGCCCGGGTGATATTTTAGTTGTAGCTGGCGACCCCACTGCCGATCTAAACGCACTCTGGAAAGTAAAAGATGTTTACAAGTCAGGAATACGCGTAGCCCGCCTAGTTTAGAAAGACCCGCTTAATCAATCGCCCAACATCGGCGGTACACTTCCGAACGATTTCAACTACAGTACCTACACCGCACGGAATCCTATCTCTAAATGCCCACAATCGCCTTTCTTGCCAATCTCGCCACTGCCGAACACCAACGACGTTGGGATCTGCTGAACAAACACGCTCCCGACAGCGTAAATGTAGTTATCGCCGATCCCACCGCGTCACCGGGTGAATTGATCGAAGCACTTAAAGATGCAGACGCTGCAGTTCCTTGGCTCGCATCGATTCCACTGGACGTAGCTAAACAGCTCCCCAAGTTGAAACTTGTACAACTTCTGACAGCTGGGTATGACTCTGTCGACGTGGTTGGACTAAGCAACCTAGGTATCAGCACTGCAAACAACGGCGGTTCCAACGCAATTTCCGTGTCTGAACACGCCATAACTCTAATGCTCAGTGTCTACAGGCGAATGATGGAATCATGGAGCAACACGAAAGACGGCAATTGGCGCGACGGCGTCGACCAACTACCAATCCGTACTGAAATCAATGGAAAAACGATTGGCATCATCGGATTCGGCAACATCGGACGACAGGTTGCTCGACGACTCTCCGGATTCGACTGCGAAGTGATCTATCACGATGTAGTGGAACTGATGCCAGGCCGAGATCAAGAGCTAGGTGCTCAAGCTGTCGAATTGGATCACTTGTTGCGAGTCAGCGACATCGTTACCGTTCACGTTCCATTGAACAGCTCGACTCGTGGCATGATGGGTGCACGCGAATTTGGTCTCATGAAGAAGACAGCCATTTTCATCAACACCTGCCGCGGTCCAGTACATAACGAGACAGATCTGATCAAAGCCCTCCAAGATCGCGAAATTGCTGGCACAGGGCTCGACGTTCTCGCAGAAGAGCCAACCTATCCAAACAATCCACTGCTCGACATGCCAACGTCTATCGTCACACCTCATTGGGCAGGCGGCACCGGTGAAGGCAATCAACGAGCCGTTATATTCGCACTTAGTAATCTAGAACGCTTGGTCGAAAACCGAAAGCTGCTCTCGGTCGTCGACCCAGCATCAATCTTCTAGGTCATGACCGCCAAACCCTACTGAGCGGTATAACCACCATCAACAGGCAAATTCACGCCAGTAATGAACGATGCCTCGTCGGAGGCAAGGAACAACGCTGCATTGGCGATCTCTTTTGGTTCGCCTAGTCGCCCCATCGGGTGAAGTGACTTCAGGCGCTCGTGCGTATCGGCATCTTCAACCAAGGTGCTAACAAGCGGTGTGTAAGTAAAGCCTGGGCACAACGAATTCACCCGTATGCCCTGCTTTGCAAGCGCAATGCTCATGTCGCGAGTCATCTGCACGACTCCGCCCTTGGTGTGGGGATACGGGTTAAATCCATCGCTTATTCCTTGTGCGTAGCCGACAAGACCGATAATCGACGCCATGTTCACAATAGAACCCGAATTCTGGGTCTTCATGTGATCGACGGCAAGCCGAGACATCATCATCGTACCTTTCAGATTGACGCTCACTACCCAGTCCCACGTCTGCTCGAAATCCCACTCTTTGGGTGCGTAGCGTGGAGTAACTCCAGCGCTGTTTACCAAAACGTCGATCCCACCTAGTTTCGATATTGTATCGGCGATCATTCGTTCGCAGTCTTCACGCTTCGACACATCGCCTTCCAGTGCGATTGCATCTCCGCCGGCCGAAACGACAGAGCCAGCGACGCTCTGAGCTGCCTCTAGTTTTAGATCGGAAACGGCAACCCGAGCACCCTCTAATGCGAACAGGTGCGCCATCGCATCGCCAAGTCCGGAACCGCCGCCTGTAATGTGTGCAATCTTGCCTTCGAGCCTACCTGCCATGTGGAAACTCCTATAAGTCGTTCGCTTTAGTAAAGCAACCGATCTAAAAAAATAGTGACTATGGCGCCGATTCTAATTCCAGATTGTAGTGCCGTGGAAGCCACTGAGCCGTAATATTGGCTATATATGCCTTCTGGAACAAAGAAACGCGGTAATCCGCGGAAGCGCCCGACAACCTTTCGCTACAAAGCCGACCGACAAGCCAAGACCGACAAAAATACGAAATCTCAAGAGACTCGTGAAAAACCCGATGGCCCGACGATTTACCCAATGATCTTCGCTGGGCCGATGCGTCGTTTGTACGCTTTCACGATCGACCTTGGGTTGATCATGATGATCATTTACACAATCGCTCCGGTCGCAAACGGAAACATCTTCAGCGAAGAAGCGGTTGCACCTGACCTTATCTTCTTCTTTGGCTACTTCATCATCCCGACCATTCTCTGGGGCCGAACTCCCGGCAAATGGGTAGCTGGAATCGTTGTAGTCGACGAAGATGGCAGAACACCTGGACCTGCTGCTATTCCAAGAGAGATGATCGGTAAACTCGTATCCTTCCTCGCCGCCGGTGTCGGTATATTCTGGTTGATATTTGATCCTAAACGTCAAGGTTGGCACGATAAAATCGCCAATACATATGTAGTCGACAACCCCTACTCTGGCGGGCCTCAGTTCATGAAAGATTTCTTCAAAATTGGCCAGAAGAAAGAAGAAGATAAGCCCGACCCAGATGATGATGACACCGATGACTCCGAGACCGAATATTCTGCAACCAACGACGAGAAATCCAGCTAAGTTGATAGCCGCTGCTCAGTAAGTTCACAATAATCTAAGGAAGCCCGAATGGCGATATCTCGAAAAGTTCGAGAACAGATGAATAACAGTTCGTGGATCCGCAGAATGTTCGAACAAGGCTTCGAACTGAGAAAAATTCACGGAGAACAGAACGTGTTCGATCTTTCTCTCGGAAACCCACTTCTAGAACCGCCAGCCGAGTTCAAAACAGAACTACAGCGCCTGATTGACGAAGAAACGCGTGGTACTCATCGATACATGCCCAACGGTGGATTCCCTGAAGTGCGTGCAAAAGTCGCCGAAGTTCTGGCTGAAGAGTCCGGCACTCCGTTCACTGGATCTGAAATTCTGATGACGGTCGGGGCCGCAGGTGCAATCAATACCATCCTTCGATCGATCCTCGACGAAGACGACGAAGTCGTTCTCATAGCCCCGTTTTTTGGTGAATACGTGTTCTATGTTGAACACCAAACCGGCGTATCGAAAATCGCCACCTGCGACGAAAACTGGCTTCCCGACATCACATCGCTGGAAGCAACGATTGGCCCTAGAACCCGCGCCGTAATCATCAACTCACCAAATAATCCCACAGGAGTGATCTATCCAGCAGAATCTATAGCCGCGGTCGGAGCGGCAATACACCGGGCAGAAGAGAAGTACGGAACCGAGATATATCTGATCTCCGACGAGCCGTACCGAAAGCTCATCTACACAGATGCGCCCTACCCGTTCATCTTCAAACACCACCCACGATCGATCGTGGCAACGTCTCACTCGAAAGATCTCGGCCTCGCCGGTGAACGAATCGGTTACATCGCTGTGAACCCGAATGATCCCGGTAATCCGGACCTACTCGATGCCCTAAACTTCTCGCTCCGCACCCTCGGGTTCGTTAACGCTCCTGCGTTAATGCAGCGCGTCGTTGCCGGCTTACAGCGAGAAACGGTAGATGTCGACATCTACCGCAAGAAGCGAGACCTGCTATACGGAGCGCTCACCAAAATCGGATACGAATGCGTGAAACCTGATGGCGCCTTTTTTGTGTTCCCAAAATCGCCAATACCTAACGACACCGAGTTTGTTGCTCAGCTGCAAAAAGAACTCGTTCTGGTTGTTCCTGGTGTTGGATTTGGCACACCCGGGTACTTCCGAGCATCCTACTGTGTTGACGATTGGGTCATCGAAGGCGCAGTTGCCGGTTTCGAAAAAGTGTTCGCTCAGATCAACAGCTAGCAGCTTTGCAGTTACTTATTAAGTGGCTCTTTAAGACCACTTCCGGTGATCGGGACGCAAACGTTCGAGTCTCGTTCGATCACACCTGACTCGATCAACTGCGCCAATCCAGCGAATGCGCCGGACGAAGTCATCTCGGCGAACACACCTTCTGACGAAGCCAATCTCGCCTGCCATTCGGTCAAGGATTCTTCAGAAACAGTGACTCCTGAACCCCCTGTTACCCGAATCGCTTCGATCATCTCTTTGAGTCGTGGCGGCTTTGACACCGCAATTCCTGAAGCGTTGGTTGGTTGTACATCATCATGCGACCACTGTTCCCCGTTCAATGCAGCCACAACTGGGCGTACTGCATGGGCTTGAACACCGTGGAATTTGGGGATTCTTCTAATAATTCCTGTTTCAAATAGTTCTTGATATCCACGAACCATACCGATCAGTAGCGAACCATTTCCCACAGGCAAAACGACGTGATCTATTCCGTCGTCCAATACGTCTACTATTTCGTAGCTGGCCGCCTTCATACCTTCCGAGAAATATGGACTCAGATTGTGCGACATGTAAACAAGCCCGCGGTCTTTCATGAACTCTTCCGCAGCTTCTGTAGCAGCCTGACGAGGACCTTCGATTTTGTAAAGACTCGCACCAAAAACCTGAATTTGATCCAGCTTTCCGCTAGCCGCACTGGCAGGAGCAAATACATGCATCTTCAGACCCGCCGCTGCACCGTAAGCTGAAAGCGAAGCCCCCGCGTTCCCAGATGAATCCTCAATGAATTCGGTCACCCCTAAATCGCGCCCCATCGTAGTGAGGACTGCCGAACCGCGGTCCTTAAACGAACCTGTCGGAGCCATGAATTCAAGCTTAGCCCAGAGTGACCCCAGTCCCAATTGCTCGCAAATTTTATCCAGAAAGACCAGTGGTGTATTACCTTCGCCCAGCGAATTTGAATGTAACGGCTCGTCCATCGGCAATCGAGGCATCGTCCCATCCGGAGCATCCAGATATTCGGTAGTGAACAGTCCACCACACTCTGAGCAATACAAATCGGTGACAGAAGGATCTTGCATTGACGAACAATCCACACAGATGAGTTGGTGATTAGGCACTTTGATTTTCGTCTCCATCATTCTTGGTTTCGTTCATACTTTCCGGATTAATTGGAGTGCGCGTAGAGTCATCATCGATTTGCGGATTCAATACATCGTCCGCAGTGATTTCTTCATCCCCAGCGAGAGGTCGGAATCTGACGCCTGGTCGAGCGTGGCCTCCGCCAATCCCAACAGCGTGACCGTCAGCCCTCCAGCAAGCAGCGCCAGAAATAATTCCACCCGGCTCGAACCGCACAATGTTCATTCCTCCGCCTATCGCATTCACCGGAGTCACTCGATGTCCTTTCGCAGCCACTGCCGATCGGACAGAGTTTGGCACCTCGACCTCAATCTCCACATCCTGCCCCTGAGTCCATATACGCGGAGCTTCGACGGCTTCCTGCGCAGACATCCTGTGGTCGATTAGATTCACAATTGCCTGTAGAACCGAGGTAAAAATCCTCACACCACCGGGAAGACCTAATGCAAACTCTGGCAATCCCTCTTTCATGACGATCATCGGGGCCATACTGCTCGTAACGCGCTTGCGAGGCTGAACAGATAGAGCGGTGCCCGGATGTGGATCGAACATCTGCTGCGTGTTGTTCAACAGCATTCCAGTACCAGGAACTGTCACTTTCGATCCAAACAATTCGTTAATCGTCTGTGTTGCAGAAACAACGTTTCCGTCTGAGTCAGCGACAGTAATGTGAGTCGTGTGATCCGGCTCGTTCGATCCAGACTCCATCTCAGACGACGCCTTATCCAAGTCGATACTGTCGATGAAATCTTCGACATGGTGCTTCGAAATCAGCCGAGCAACCGGCACTTCGACAAATTCAGGATCGCCCGTGTATCGATTTCGATCTGCGAACGCCTTCTTCATCGATTCTGCCAATAGGTGAATCGAATCAGCCGTGCCGAACCCCAGTTCAGCAACGTCAAACTCTTCCAAAATATTCAACATCTCTGTGATGTGAACACCAGCCGCCGACGGAGGTGGCGGGCCAAACACTTCGTACCCCCGGTACTCGCCTTTGATCGGCTTTCGCCGAACTGTCTTATAGTCCGACAAATCCTGAGTAGTAATAATTCCGCCGTTTCGACTCAGATAGTCGCAAACGATATTTCCGAGTGCGCCGTTGTAAAGATGATCCGGCCCGTTTTCCGATATTGCCCGCAATGTTCGGGCATAGTCCGAACGATCAACGTGATCACCCGGCTGCAAAGGTTTCCCGTTCGGCAAGTAAGTAGCCGCCGTTTCTGGGAATTTGCTGATCACATCTTTCATTTGCACGATTGTGTCGTGTAGATACTCGCTGGCTTTGAACCCTCGAGAAGCGAACCTAATTGCAGGTTCCATAGCCTCAGCAAGCGACAATGTCCCCCACTCTGCCAATGCCTCTGACCACGCCTTCAAGTTTCCCGGAACACCAATCGACAGATACCCGATCGAACTCAGATCGCCGACACTCTTTAAGTAATCAGGCCCCGAATCAGCTACCGGCGTATACATGTCTTCGGTAGAAGCCGCGGGAGCAGTGGTGTATCCGTCGATGACGTGATGCTCGCCGTTCGCAAGTCGAACATTCATGTGACCTGCACCGAAGATACCGACCATCATCGGTTCGACAACTGTGAGGGCAAAAAGTGAAGCGATGGCAGCGTCAACAGCATTCCCGCCCGCCAAAAGCATCTCTGATCCAGCAGCCGATCCCAGCGGGTGATTGGTTACAACCACACCTTTTGAGCCCGCAGCGGGCCGCTTTTCAGTCTGGAATGTTGTACCTGCTCGCGATCGCCAGTTCGATATTGTCATTCGGTCCTGCTCACTTTTTATGCGTTTATCCGCACCACTCGAAGAGCCGAAATCCACGTTCACGAATACCGGCAGCAAAATTCTATTCTCTGAAATTGCCAACTGGGTGACCGAAATATTGGTCTTGCCGCTTATTGTGACTTCGTGCGAACGGGAATAGATTATTTGCCATCGGTTTCGCCGCAAGAAATTCACTAGACGCATATTGAATATTTCGGGCAATCATTCAGGAGATCACGATGGCACAGATGGGTACTTCAGCAGTTTGGCACGACGCCGACAAAAGCTGGGAGATGCGAGAACTTCCACTCCCTGAGCTTGAACGGGATGCGATTCAGATTCGAGTAAAAGCAACAAGCGTCTGTGGATCTGACCTCCACGTGTGGCGTGGTGACGGCATCCCCGAAGGTGCACCACCGCGTGATCCTTTTGTATTTGGTCACGAGATGATGGGTGAAGTTGCCGCAATGGGCGATAAGATCACCACCGACTCAATGCGTCGACCGCTCAAAGAAGGTGACCGAGTCGCATATTCCTACTTCTTCCCTTGCGCCCGTTGCTACAACTGCCTGCGGGGCGAATTTGGAGCCTGCAAGTTCCGAACGGGTCGTAAGCCGCTCGACGAATGGCCGGTGTGCAACGGCGGATTCGCTCAGTACTACTACTTGCGAAGCCCAAACTACGTATTCAAGCTCCCTGACTCCATCAGTGACGCTGCCGCTGCGCCAATCAATTGCGCTCTAGCACAGGTATACGAAGCACTGCACCTCGGTGGTGTCCGACTCGGAGACAACATCGTTGTTCAAGGTGCTGGTGGCCTTGGAGTGAACGCTACTGCAGTCGCACGCGAACTCGGTGCCTCGAAAGTAATCGTAATCGATAGCCAAAAACCTCGACTCGATCTGGCTATTCAGTGCGGAGCCACGCACACGATCGATATGAACGAGTACGA
>Ga0114993_10001924_pt1 | contig 23504 bp, 22 predicted proteins | sample ArcticOcean_MG_C_FD_87042 | JGI IMG/M metagenome (GOLD analysis project Ga0114993, IMG submission 87042) | Marine microbial communities from western Arctic Ocean - ArcticOcean_MG_CB2_150 | ecosystem: Environmental > Aquatic > Marine > Oceanic | place: Arctic Ocean: Canada Basin | collected...
AACCCCTACGATGAATTGATTGGTGCAGATATCCGATCAGATCCCTGGGGTTATATGGCACCCGGATGGCCTGAGTTTGCGGCCGAAATGGCCTACCGTGATGCCTACATTAGCCACCGCAAAAACGGAATATACGGGGAGATGTTTTTCTCGGCGGCGATCTCTGCTGCTTTTACCGTTGAAGATCCCTTAGACGCATTGAAAATTGGCCTCAGCGAAATTCCTAAGGATTGTGAATTGGCAAAAGCGATAAACTGGGCATTTGATCTCGCTCCGAAGATCACAAATTTTCAGGAAGCGCGAAATGCCGTAGACGAAAAGTTCGATGGCATGCATAAAGTTCACACCATCAATAATGCCTGTTTAACCCTCTGGGGAATTAAGATCGGCGGGACTGATATTACACGAGTTATTGGTGAGACGGTCGCGATGGGATTGGATAATGACTGCACGGCGGCGACAGCCGGAAGCATTGTCGGAGCGGTTGTTGGAAAGAGCGGAGTCCCTGAGCACTGGTACCGCAATTTTAATGACACGATCCATTCTTACTTAATTGATCGTCCCAGCTTTTCAATTACAGACATACTCGATCGCTTCAACAATCAGGCCTCTCAATGTTTGCAATAAGTTCCCTTTGTTGTAAATCAGAGTGCCCGTAGTTTGATTATATTTAAGTAATCTGATCTCAATATTGAGACGGAAAATGGATTTAAAATATCTCATTCGCCTTTTAGTATTTTCATCTTTTCTATCTCTACACCTCGAGGCCCTCCCACAAGACCAGGAAGTATTCTTAGATTTTGAAAATGCCAATGGCACTGGGGATTTTACACTCGGAGAACCACCCAATGATATTCGCTTTATCGGCTTCACTGTGGAAACATTGGAGGACGCCAGTCTGCTGCACAATTATTCTGGGGTGATGGCAATAAACTCGATTTTGAAAATCCCATTAATTTTTCCGCTCATGGTTCGGCCGATGTACTGCAAATAGATCTCAATAGAGATGGCTGGATCGATATCGTGTGGGCCGCGCATCGGAGTGATGTTGGACACCAGGTGGATTCGTATATTTACTGGAATAGCCCGGATGGTTTTTTTGCGACCGAGCCGACAGGATTACCCGGCTTAGGACCCCATGGTATGTATGCCTATAATCACGGCAACGCCTTTACACGTAAACCTGAAGAAAGTTATTTTTCACCCCCTTATGCGCTTGGCAAAAACAGGGCGCGAAGGATTCATTGGGAAAGCAAGGAGACAGATCTCTTGAAGATTAAATTTCAGCTGAGAGGAAGCGAGACCGAAGAAGGGTTAACCGATACAGTCTGGATCGGCCCGCAGGGAGAAGACTCTTATTATGTAGAGACCGGTGACCCCATTCGAAACCTTCCGAAAAATACACATTGGTTACAATATAAAGCTACACTAGTTTCTCCTTACGGCTGCGGCTCACCAAAACTCGAGGAAGTCAGAATTGATTTTTAGAAGGTTCTTTAGCACTGAAATAGGAATTTGCGCTTATTAAACTAAGTCAGTGTCTTCGTCTCTATGAATATCTTCGAAACGTTGCGCCTTTATATTTTATAAGTACATAATTCGTTTGCAGAAAAAATGTAGTTATAAAGTAGAAGAAGACGTAGATGAGGAGGCAGACCCGTCTTCGTCCCGCGACTGCGAGACTACAACGTGGCAAGCGAAGACGAAGCTTTGGGGGAATAGATTGGTACTAATATTTTTCTTAGTCCTCATCATTACATACACTCATTTACGCGTATTCGCATAACCCCTTTGACTTTCGACTTTAGACTTTCGACTATTCACGTCTATGCCCTCAACAACACTCACTGCCGTCGACGTCGTCGATCTCCGGGTTCCCACTTCTGACACCCTGCTCGGTTCGGACCCGTTTCACCGGAAACCGAATTATTCCGCGACGGTCACAACAATTCGAACAGACTCCGGTATCAGTGGGATATCGGTTAATTTTACGGTCGGCGCGGGCACCGATTGGATTTGTTACGGTGTAAGGGACCTCGCCCAGTTGGTCGTGAATACCTCGCTGGAAGAATTTATCGATGACCCGGGTGCTTTTCATAAAAAATTTATCGACCATCATCAACTCCGTTGGCTCGCTGACGGTTGTTACCGTATGGCTGTGGGCAGTATTGTAAATGCGATGTGGGATTTATGGGCCAAGCATGAAAATAAACCTTTGTGGAAACTTCTCGTCGATCTCCCACCGGAAAAAATCGTCCAGTCGATAGACTGGCGCTATCTAAAGGACGCCCTCACACCCGATGAAGCACTCGATATTCTACGAGCCAATAAAGACAGTTGCCCCACGCGTGAGAATCTCATGCAAGAGCGGGGACCGAAAGCTTACTCCACCGCAGGTTGGTTGGGTTTAACCGATGACCAGATAATCGGAACGATCAATGAAGTAAAAGCTGTCGGATTTGACAGTTTCAAAATGAAGGTGGGCGGTGATCTGCAACACGATCGCGAACGCCTTACTTTTATTCGTCAGGTAATTGGTGATAACGCTAACTTAATGTTGGACGCCAACCAGGTCTGGAGTGTGGACCAGTCCATTGCTCACATGATAGAATTGGCCCCCTATCGCCCCCTGTGGATTGAGGAACCCACCGCGCGAGACGAAGTCCTCGGTTTCGCTAAAATCGCAAAAGCGTTGGCCCCCTACAAGATCGGTATAGCCACCGGTGAACAGGTCCCCTCACCCGTTATCTTCAAGCAATTACTTGCCAGCGGAAGTATTGCTTTTTGTCAGATCGATGCCACGCGCATGGGCGGGGTAAACGATGTACTGGCAGTTATTCTCATGGCCGCTAAGTATGGTATTCCGATTTGTCCTCATGGAGGTGGCATCGGACTCTGTAACATGATCCAACACTACGCCTTTTGGGACCAGATAGCTGTTTCTGCTCGGTCCGATATTCAGTACGTGGAATATCTTAACTTTCTTCAGGAGGACGCTTTCGTAAACCCGGTACGCGTTGATAATGGAGCCTATATCACACCGACAAAACCGGGCTGGGGACTTGAGATGCACCCCGATTTTATTGAGGCCCATACTTATCCCACCGGATCCGTCTGGGTCGGCCGCGAAGCATCAGGTGGTGTGACCTTTATCGCATAAGTGAGTTAAGCTATCACAGCCGTAACCCTGTATTAAAATAACAGGGCATAAGGTGAGAACATTGAACCCTCGCCTACTTTTGTTCTACAATCTGTAGATCCATATTCTTCCAGTAATACTTCACTGGATCAGTGGGGTCCCAATCCTGATAGATCTCATCCCAAGTGATCCATTTCATATGGGGATCTAAAGAATCTTCTCGGACGGGATGGCTCTTCGGTTGATAGCGAAAGTCACACGACAAGCGCAATTTATTCTGACTCAGGTTATCCCTCCCTTGATGAATCGTCAGGCTGTGCAAAATAATCACATCACCACAGGCATAGTCTCCGCCTACCCAGACTTGTTCTTTTTCCACATCTACCTGATGCCCTCCCGGGCCATCAGCTTTTTTGGCTTCTAACAAACCTTGGCGATGTGACCCTTTGGCAACAGCCAGACTGCCGAGTGTTTCCGGGCAATCACCGCAGGGAACCCACGCCGTCCACGTCTCCTTAGATCCACCGATATAAAAATTATCCTGATGGGGCGGTGTCGAGTATATAGCCGAGTTTGGAAAAACGAGGCGGCAGATATTTCGGCTGTGAGGCAGGACTGACTCTCCAAACAGGACTTCAAAAGCATGATTCAAGTTTTCGTCCAGGGCCAGATCATGAAAATCGCGAATCTTTAACACATCATTGTATAAAGCTTGCCACCTCGGATCCTCACCTTCTACGACGAGCACATCCGGATTGGCCGTACCATTCTGGTAATCTGATCCCTCCTTTATCCATCCATGCTTGTCACAAACAGAAAGGATCTGTTCCCTGACATTCTTGACCTTGCTCGGGGAAAGCAACCCGGCGAAAAACAGGTAGCCATCCTCCTCTGCTCTCTTTCTCAATTCCTCCGGGTGATTGAGTAAATCTGTTCTATCCACGAGGGGTTCAATCTGGGCTATATCCACCATTGCCATAGTGTTTTCCTCTTAATTATATTTTATAAGTAATTGATATCCATGGTACGCCGCGAGGGACTCGAACCCCCAACCTCCTGATCCGTAATCAGGTGCTCTATCCAATTGAGCTAGCGGCGCTCTATAAAGTGGCCATTTAGTAGAAAGTGACCGCTAATTTCAAGTAGAAGATGAATAATCGTGACAAGAGCATATTATGTGTCTTTCAGGGCTAGAAGGTTATAAAATCTTCGTCTTCGTCTGCCTGGTCGTCTTCGTCCTTGTTAAAATAGCTACAATAAGAGCACAAATAAATTAAAGCGTAAGAAAGGTGGAACGCGCTGTCCCTAGCGCGTTTGATTGTGTCGTAATGGAAGAAGCGTGCTAGGGACAGCCCGCTCCACCATAAATTTCTTATGAATAATTGGAGAGAACGAAGACGAAGCTAATCTGATCACCCTTCCACTCTCTCCCGTCGCGCTTCGCGGAAGGATTGAAAGGAGAGGATTACATAGATGAGAAAAATAACCGAACTGATCGCCATTTCAATAAATGCTAGCGAACGCTCGATTTCTCTACCGTCCAGCATCCCGATCAACCTGATTATACCTTCTGCTGTAGCGAGAAATCCGATTAAGGCAATGACTGCTGATACATGCATCAAGTGTTTGCGCATATTTTCTTTGCGCGCGAGCAAGCCGCAAATGACCATGATGACGCCCATAATTCCAGGGATCAAAGCCGTCATACTGGCCATATATGTGCCGATATAAAACGCGATACTAACAACGATTATAATTATTCCAAAAACAATAGAATTTTTAGCCATGAGCGAAGGTGTTATTGATTAATGTTATGCTGATATTCCCATTCTGTGTGAGCAGTGAAAAAGTTAAAGCACTTTCTTCATAATCTATTTAATTTTCATTCGGCAACTCGCCCATACAAAAAGCCCGAAAGAATAAACTTCCGGGCTTTTCTGATATATTTAATTAAAGATTAAGCGGGCTCGACTTTAGGTATTTCCGCTGGAATATCTATTTCATGGGGATGTTTACGTTTTACTTTTTTCAAGCGTGAACGCCGGCGCAACATGCGATCAAGCTTAGTCACTGCTAGATCGATCGACTTATAAATATCATCCGAAGCTTCAGAAACGACCATGGGTTTACCGTAAATCTCGATGTGCCCTTTAGCGACAAACTGATTTTGTTTTGTTACCGTGGAATTGAATTCCAACTCAAAACGGATTCTCGAAATTCGCTCTTCATGACGGAAAAGCTTTTCAATTTTCTCACGCACGATATCTTTCATAGCTTGAGTCAGTTCCAAATGAACACCCGATACTATCAGTTCATGGTCGTTATTTTTCATATATAATCCTTTCTTTAGCGTTCAGAATTAACGAGATACAGGCATAACCGCCCTATAATAGTGTGAATAAAAAAACGATAAAATCATTCCTTAGCCGATTTTCTGCTGTCGTCATAACCGGGGGGTCTTCGGGCATAGGTGAGTCTTTCTTCAAAGCTATAAGTAGCCTAAATGACAACGCCTTGTATTGCAATCTTTCTCGATCGAAACCCGAAGTAATGGGAGATAAGTGTGGAATTATCCATTTCCCCTGCGATTTCAGCTTCACTGAAGAATTAGATTCACAATGCACGCAATTAATAGAAATACTCACGAAAAAAGGAGGCAGTGGGAAAATACTGCTCATCAACAATAGTGGCTTCGGCACATACGGACAATTCCCCGAACCTGATGGTGAAACCCAGATGAATATGCTGGCGGTCAACGTTTGTGCCCCCGTATACTTAACGGCGCGACTAATGCCGCTGCTTACGAAAAGAGGTGGGGTAATCCTGAATGTCGCGTCGACAGCTGCGTTTCAACCCCTGCCTTTCATGTCAACCTATGCGGCTTCTAAAGCATTTCTTATGCACTGGAGCCTCGCCTTGAATGAAGATTTAAAAGGGACCGGTATAAGCACGTTAGTCCTCTGCCCAGGACCAACAGAAACACATTTTTTTACGCGGGCCGGCTTTACGGAATCACCGATGAGTACTTATCCTGGGCAAACAGCTGAAGAAGTCGTCGAAACTGCGCTCTATGCTTTAGTTAAAGGTAAATCGCTGACTGTTTCAGGTTGGCATAATCGACTGCTTGTGTTCTTTTCATCAAAATTGCCAAAGTTGATAGTGATAAAAATGGCAGCGATTGGCTTGCGTCTGGCACGGCTGGAGCAATTCAAAAAAAATCAGTAAAACACCCACTCTCTTAACTCTTATTTCCATCCATGTCTTTGGAATATTTCGCGGCCGATCCTCCGTTAATCAATTTAACAGATTTAAAAAAATGGATCATAAGTGAAGACGATAATCTTCTCGTAATCGACAAACCGGGTTGGATTGTCTGTCACCCCTCAAAACGGGGCCCATTGTCCAGTTTGGTCGGCGCCTGTCGTGAATATACCGGACTTGATACATTGCATTTAGTTAGCCGTCTGGATCGAGAAACCAGTGGTGTGGTCATTCTCGCAAAAAATAAAGCCTGGGCTCGCCGATGCCAGATGGCTTTCGAACAACGAAGAGTTATAAAAACGTATTTCGCCATTCTCGACGGTGAAATGACAGAAGCTCAAACCGTCAATAAACAGCTCGCACGAGACGGTGCGAGTAAAGTTTATGTCAAACAGACGGTGCGTCGATCACGCACCTCACAAAAAGCGACGACAACATTTATCCCCCTTGTTGCCGAAGGTGGCTATACCCTGGCTAAAATTAGCCCGGCCACGGGCCGTAAGCACCAGATTCGCGTTCACGCTCAATGGATGGGCCACACCATCGTTGGTGATAAAATTTATGGTCCTGATGACTCGCTCTATCTCGAATTTATTGAAAAGGGATGGACAGAACGACTGGAGCAAAACCTTCCGCATTATCGCCAGGCACTTCACTCGGCTCAATTGATCATTCAGGATCCCGAGTGTGAGATTAAATTCGAAGCGCCCATTCCTCAGGATCTAGCCGACTTCTGTAAAGATAAGATGAAAGTTACAGTTGAGAAAATTTTGAACTCAAGAACTCAGGAATGATTCACCGCAGAAACACGGAGAAAATATAGCCACAAAAGGCACAAGAGAGATTTTAACAGGAAGTTCTTGCCTGGCGGCCATAGCCTTGGCCACAGCTGGTGACCTACAATCTTTACAATTCATTTTATCGGCGTTCATCCGCGTTATCCGCGGTTCAGTCTCCCGGTTCTTCCCGCTCTTCCTGTAAAAATCCTTCTTTTTTTTTGGAATATCTCGCTGTTCTTTGGGAGTGTCTCTTGTGCCTTCTGTGCATTATGTGGCCAACATTCTTTTCCTGAGTTCCAAATTCATATTCACTCTCCTTATATATATCCGCGGTTTATTCTTTTTCCAACTTGCAAGCGCGTTCCACTTTAATATGCCATAAATAAAAGAAGGGCCACGCTCCTGCCTGTCGGCCATAGCCTTGGCGACGGCTGATCGTGGGCGCAGGGGCATGACTACGCCGTTGGCAGGCGAGGACGAAGTTTATTGCTTCTCATACTTATTATTACTTAGTGATATATACATCATGTCACAAGTAAGAGTCAGATTCGCTCCCAGTCCGACTGGGTTTTTTCATATAGGAAGCGCACGTACCGCTTTATTCAACTGGCTATACGCCCGTCATGCCGAAGGTGTATTTATCTTACGGATCGAAGATACGGACAAGGAACGAAATACCGAGGAGGCGAAACAAATCCTTTTTCAAGGAATGAAATGGTTAGGTCTTAACTGGGATGAAGGACCGGAAGTCGGTGGAGACTATGGTCCCTATTACCAGAGTGAACGCACAGAAATCTATCAAAGCCATCTTGAGCAGCTTCAAAAGATGGACCGCGCTTACGAAAAGGATGGCGCTATTTATTTTAAGATTACGGGGGAACCGCAAATAATCGAAGACTCGGTGCGTGGACGTGTTGAAAGAACCGAAGACAAGGATTTTGTTATATTCCGTTCTAATGGATCGCCGGTATTTCATTTTGTCAACGTGGTGGATGATATCACCATGGGCATTACCCATGTGATTCGTGGTGAAGATCACCTGTCGAACACGAGCAAACACACCGAACTGATGAAAGCATTTAAAGCTGAGTTGCCACAGTACGCGCACATACCGCTCTTGCTTAAACAACAGGGGCCGGGGAAAATGAGTAAACGCGATGAAGGATCACTTATTGAAGAATACGAACGGCGTCATTTCCTTGCTGATGCCTTGCGCAATTACCTCTGTCTTCTCGGGTGGTCGCCTAAAGAGGATCGCGAGATTCTACCGATCGATGAGATCATTCAGCTATTTGATCTCACAGGTATAAATAAAAACAACGCGCGGTTCGATGAGAAGAAACTTTCATTCATCAATACAGATTATCTACGTGCTCTTCCCCTCGAAACCTTTAGCTGGTTATGCCGACCGGTCTTGAATAAATCTAAGATCATTCCGGAATATGTGGATGAAGATTTTCTTCAGGACGTTTTGAGGATTTGTCGTGAGAAAGTGCGTTCAATTGAAGAATTACCCGGATACTGTACATACTTTTTCACCGAGGGATATTCGATAAATGAAAAAGCGAAAGAAAAAATCTTCAAGAAGGGAGATCCCCTCACGCGCTTAAATGAGATTTTATCAAGTATTGAAACCTTAGATGAATTTTCAGAGGAAATTCTGGAAAAAACAGTAGAAAGCCTGACCGTGACACATAGTGTAAGTAGCGGGGAATATATCCACCCCACCCGGCTGGCGGTATCGGGAACTAATGTCGGACCTGGCTTTTACGCCATGCTGCAAGTATTAGGGAAAGAAAAAGTTTTGAACCGGATCAGGAAATTCTTAGCTGAAATGGAACGCTAAGTTAAAATATCGGTTCATAAATGTAATGAAATACGTGATTGATATCCTGAACTAAACCTTTGTAGTTGCGCGAAGGGAGTATAGTATTAAGTTAACTGATTCATTTTTACGATAGAGACACGCTTTATGGGGAAAAATTTATTCGAGAAAGTATGGGGGGCCCACACCGTTCGCGAACTGTCGAACGGTCAGACACAACTTTTTGTTGGTACCCACCTCGTTCATGAGGTGACAAGCCCGCAAGCATTCGGCATGCTGAAAGAATTGGGCTTACAAGTCCGTTATCCCGAACGCACCTTTGCCACAGTCGATCATATTGTGCCCACAGATGAGAATAAAGAGCCCTATTCTGATGAATTGGCTGACGCGATGATCAACGCGATGCGCAAAAACTGTAAAGATACCGGAATTACTTTTTTTGATACCCATTCAGGAAAACAGGGAATCTTGCATATTGTCGGACCGGAACAGGGTATAACCCAACCGGGAACTACGATTGCCTGTGGGGACTCTCACACTTCAACCCATGGTGCCTTTGGTGCCATCGCCTTTGGCATTGGCACTACACAAATTCGGGACATCCTCGCCACCCAGACTATGGCTCTGAACAAACTCAAGGTGCGCCGTATTAATATAGACGGTGAGCTAGCCCCCGGGGTTTATGCTAAAGATGTTATCTTGCACATTATCCGTGTCCTGGGAGTAAATGGCGGAACCGGTTTTGCCTATGAATACGGTGGTGAAGTCTTGGATCGCTTCTCGATGGAAGAGCGCATGACGGTCTGTAATATGTCAATTGAGGGTGGTGCGCGTGCTGGTTATGTTAACCCTGACGCAACGACCTATGCATACCTCAAGGGACGACCTTACGCACCAAAAGGCCCGGCTTGGGAAGAAGCGGTTGAAAATTGGAAGTCATTCGCCTCTGATGAGGACTGTGATTATGATGATGTAGTCGCAATCCGCGCGGAAGATATAGCTCCAACCGTTACCTGGGGTATTAATCCGGGTCAGGCAATTTTTATTGATGAAAATGTACCCGATCCCGATCAAGTGCCAGCGGATGAAAAAGACAGCGTTTTAGAAGCACTCGAACACATGAAGTTCGCGCCTGGCACGCCAATTAAAGGCACCAAAATCGATGTCGCCTTTATCGGTTCGTGTACTAATGCCCGTATAAGTGATTTGAAAGAAGCGGCTAAATATATCGAAGGCCACCACGTCGCACCCAATGTGAAGGCGCTCGTCGTTCCGGGATCTCAAATTGTCGCAAAACTCGCGGAGGAAATGGGATTGGATGAAATATTTACGCAAGCAGGATTTGAATGGCGGAGAGCTGGATGTTCCATGTGTCTGGCTATGAACCCTGACAAACTGGTTGGCGACCAGTTATGCGCGAGTTCCAGCAACCGTAATTTCAAAGGCCGCCAGGGGAGTCCCACGGGGCGAACTATTCTTATGAGCCCGCTGATGGTTGCGGCGGCGGCGGTAACGGGTGAGATCAGTGACGCTCGAGAGGTCTTTGGCGTAATCGAACCTTCAGGGGTATAAGTATCCCCATTATAATTTATTGAGATGGCATTGGATAAAATCACACAAATTATTGGCAAAGGTGTTTATCTCGCGGGGGATGATATCGACACCGACCGGATAATACCCGCTCGTTATATGAAGTGTATAACTTTTGACGGGCTCGGTGACTATTTATTTTACGATCTGCGTCATAATGAAGACGACACGGAAAAGGATCATGTTTTTAATGATCCAATTTATAGCGAAGCGAGTATTCTTATTAGCGGGAAAAATTTCGGTTGTGGCAGTTCACGTGAGCACGCGCCTCAAGCCTTATATCGCGCTGGTTTTCGCGCCATCATCACTGAAGGGTTTGCTGAGATATTTTTTGGCAACAGCACTCAATTGGGGATGCCTTGTCTAACGGTCAAAACTGAGGTTATTCAAAAACTGAGCGCGGCCGTGAGTAGCAATCCCGAGACTGTAATCTCTATCAATATGGACAATCTAAAAATAAGCATTGGGGATGAACAGTTTGACAGTACGATAAAGGAAGGCGCGAGGGAAAGTCTTATTACCGGAACCTGGGACCCGATTGGTGAACTACTGGAAGGGGTAGAGGATGTTGATTGTATGGCGGCGTCATTGCCCAATATAGACAATCAATAATTTCCCCTCTCCCACTTAAAGATGGCTCGATCAAAAGATGTCCACCCGCAGACCCATGCGGTTCATACCGGGGTATATAAAGACGACCAGTATAACTCGGTTACTACGCCCATTTATACCAGCTCTACTTATTATTTCAATTCGGTGGATGAGCCTCCGCCTTTTGACTACACGCGCACCGGAAACCCAACCCGTCAGGCTTTAAATGAAAGCATAGCCCAATTAGAAGGCGGACATGCGGCTTTCACCACCAATACCGGGATGTCCGCTATTCTTACCGCGCTTATGCTCTTGAAGGAAGGTGACCACATCATTTGCGGACATGAACTTTACGGCGGTACGTTTCGCCTCTTTACCCAGGTCCTATCTAAATTCAAATTGGATTTCAGTTTGATTGATATGACGAGGAGCGAAAACATTAGCGCCGCGGTGCGCCCTAACACCCGTCTTATCTATTTCGAAACACCGACTAATCCTCTCCTCAATATAGTAAATATTGAAGAGGTAGTCGAAATCGCGCGTAAACATCACTTGCTTACCATTCTCGACAATACTTTTATGACTCCCCTCCTTCAGCGCCCTATCGATTATGGAGTCGATCTCGTCCTGCATTCGACAACAAAGTACATGAATGGACATTCGGATATGCTGGGCGGGGCCATTGTTACACGCGAAAAGGAAATGAGCGATAAAGTATTTTTTCTCGTCAATGCATTGGGTACCGGAGCCCCACCCTTTGACGCATGGCTTGCACTACGGGGAATCAAGACGCTCGGTCCACGCATGGAATGCCACTTGCGCAATGCTGCATCCCTAGTAGAATTTCTTAGTGGATCTAAGCTCATTAAAAAAGTATTTTATCCCGGTCTAAGCAGTCATCCCCAACATGAATTAGCTAAAAAGCAACAGAAAGGCTTTGGAGGCATTCTTTCATTTGAATTGGACCTGGAAAAAGCAGACATCACTACCTTTTTTAAGCATTTAAACTATTTCCATCTCTGTGTAAGCTTGGGAGGAGTTGAATCCCTGATAGAACAACCGTGGTCAATGAGTCATGCAGCAATGGATGAGAGCGCTCGAATAGCAGCGGGGTTATCTCCCGGAATTGTACGCATATCAGCAGGGATCGAACACTCAAGTGACCTTGTCGCTGACATCGAAACAGCTTTGAAGGCGGCAAAAATATAATCACCTCAGGAAAATCAAATGATTAATATTATCGAAGGAACCGGCATATTTTTTTGGCCGCTGCTGATATGTTCTTTTATCGCCGTCTTTATCATAATTGAGCGACTCATTGCTTTACGTCAGAGCCGGATTATTCCAAAGGGAATGTCTGAAAGTTTTATTAAAGGAGAAATACCACAAATTTCTGACGGATCCGTAAGTGCGAGAATATTCAATTTCTACCGAGATTACGCACCCGATACAGAACAGTTAAAGGCATATGCCAGGTTAGAGGTATCGCGAATGGAACGTGGATTGTTCCTTCTCGATATTGTTGTCACCGCAGCACCATTAATTGGTCTCCTGGGAACGGTTACAGGATTAATTCAAGTATTCGCGAATGTTTCACCCGATACAGGAATGCCCGATCCTGATATTTTTGTCCGTGGGATAGCATTGGCGCTCACGACCACGATGCTGGGGTTATCCATCGCGATACCGGCACTCGTCGGTAACAGCTATCTGAATCGTAGAATTGATTTTCTCGAAGCACAAATCAGCGTTGGCGTCGAACGCCTGATTGATCTGATCAAACAGCACTCGCAAGCGTCTAAAGGTAAGGAGGAATAGATAACGCGATGAGCTTTATGATTAAGAAGCGGAGACGTAAGGCGGAAATAAATATTATCCCGCTCGTCGACGTTCTCATAGTACTCATTTTCTTCTTTCTCGTATCAATGCAGTTTCGCAATATCAGCATTCTCAATATCATTCCTCCAAAAATTGAGACGGCGGGTACAAATAAGCAAATGGAACGTTTGGAAGTGGGAATCAGCCCCAAAGGTGAATTTTACTATAACGGCACCTTAATGACGCGCAGTGAATTAACATCGGCAATTAATATCGCAGCCGATATTGATTTGGAACTACCTGTCCTAATCCTTGCCGATGAGGATGCCTACCTCAAACATGTCACTTTTATCATGGACACCTGCCGTCAAGCGGGTTTGGAAAAAGTCCGACTTCAATCGCGTTGAATTTTGCTATCCGATCAGGAGTCGAATACTATTTCCGGGTTGACGTCCGACTCATAATCCGTCCCCGGCAAACCAAAGCCAAAAAGTTTTAAGAATTCCTGCTGGTGACCGGAAAAGTCTGATATTTCTTCAAGATTCTCCGTCGTAACACGAGGCCATAGTTCAGCGACCGCATCTTGCACATCAGGTCGCATCTCCAGGTCGTCAATGCGTATTCTGCCCGCTTCATCCAACTCAGGGACAGCGCCATTGTAAAGTTTCGTCGTAAAAAGTCGCTGTATCTGCTCAATGCACCCTTCATGAATCCCTTTTTCTTTCATGACTTTGAAAAGGAGAGAAAAGTAAAGAGGGACAACCGGAATTGCCGAGCTGGATTGAGTGACGACTCCTTTATTAATAGAGATAAACGCGCGACCGCCATACTTATCCAATTTTGCATCAATTTTAGCGGCGGTTTTTTCAAGGTCTTCCTTCGCCATACCAATCGTACCATTTTTATAAATGGGCCAAGTTACCTTGGGACCGATATAGGAATAAGCAACGGTGGTCACTCCTTCTTCAAGAACATCCGCACTCTCGAGAGCATCAAGCCATAAATCCCAATCTTCACCACCCATGATATTTATAGTATCAGTGATTTCTTTTTCCGTTGCCGATTCGATGCTGTCTTCCATGACCATTTTTTTATCCGTATCGAGCATTTTATCATGAAGAGACTGCCCAATGGGTTTTAGAGCCATTTTATAGACATCGCCCGTTTTCGGATCAGTTCGGCGAGGAGAAGCCAGACTATAAATAATCAGGTCCACTTTCCCCATGTCTTTTTTTATCAAGTCAATGGTTTGATTCTTAATCTCATCAGAAAAGGCGTCTCCATTAATACTCTTAGCATATAAACCATCGGCGTGAGCTTCATTTTCGAAAGCAATCGAATTGTACCACCCTGCAGATGCGGTTTTACCATTATTCGCAGGTCTTTCAAAAAACACCCCGATAGTTCCCGCTTGGAATCCAAAAGCGCTGACAATGCGAGACGAAAGTCCGTATCCCGTCGAAGCTCCTATGATGAGAACCTTTTTCGGCCCTCCCTCATTGGATGATTGAGCTTTAACATAATCGATTTGCTCTTGAACGTGTGCAGCGCAACCAACTGGATGAGCTGTTACGCATACGAAACCGCGAATGCGTGGTTTAATGATCATAGTAATCTTTTAATCGAAATTATTAGTAAGGAAAACCCGGGCTAAATTCAAAGGAAAAAATACTTGTTTGAAATATCCCTGAAAGCGACAATTGATTGAAATCTCCCTCGTCTTCGAAAGGATGGATCACGGTATTAAATTTAACTCAATATACAACAACCTATTCCTTTCTGCTAGTTCACTTCACATATCAGACTATGAGTTACGGGGGTTATTGATGATAATATTCAATGAGAATAGATTAATTCAATCGGCATCACGACATCCAAATTTACTAATAAGTGATTAATTATAAACTTATTACGTAATCTATCCACTCTTTCTCGTTCATAATTAGTTCCTATCAGCTTCATGATAATGGGCGATCCTATGTAAGATATCCATGTCTGGACACGCATATTAGCGACCTTTATAAGTTGAAACCTGGTAACGGATGGCCGCGCTTTTTAGAGATTATGAAAGAGAAATGTCTCTAATATAAATCTTACTTCTGATCCGCACACCACGCAGCTATCCCGTATTAAATTAATAGCTCACAAGCGGCCATGCGCCAACGGATTGACTAAAGGGATTATTACCCTACTACTCTCCCTACCATGAATCCATTTAAGTGGAAGCTGCATTGGCAAATTCTTAGCTCTATTCTCCTGGCTGTTGTAATTGGCGTTGTGATTAAAATGGCCAATCTCGCAGATAGCGATTTTGCAGTTGGACTCGTGAGTACTTGCGAATTCATCGGTACCATCTTTATGAATGCCCTGAAGATGATCGTAGTCCCGCTCATCGTTTCTTCCATTATCTGCGGCATTATGGGTCTGGGTACTGAACGCAATTTTAAGCGGATGGGAATAAAAATTCTTATCTATTACACAGCTTCAGGATTACTCGCCATAATCGTCGGATTGTTGGTTGTAAACATTATCAGACCAGGGTCTGTCTCTGCTGAACTTGCCGCTCAAATTGTAGGGCAAGCACAGAGTGCAGAGGTATTTATGGACAAAGTTGAAGGCCGTGGAAGTGGTGAAATGATCAATATCTTTATACGGATGGTTCCACCCAATATCATAAAAGCGGCTACTGATAATGGACAACTATTAGGGCTCATCGTGTTCAGTCTGCTCTTCGGTTATTTTATCAGTAAGCTACCACAAAGACAGTTAGAATTTCAGTCCACTTTATGGGAAAGTATTCAAGGTGTAATGATGCGAATTACTAATTTAGTAATTAAGTTCGCACCGCTGGGAGTCTTCGGTTTGGTAACGCCGATCATCCTGCGAACAGGATTCGGATTGTTTAAACCTTTGCTCTTGTTTTTCATCACTGTTGCTCTCGCTCTGGGTATACATTTTTTAATCACTTTAGGTTTATTATTAAAATTTGTAGCAAAAGTTAATCCCATCCTGCATCTCAAGTCGATGGCTCCGGTTTTACTTACTGCTTTTTCCACCGCATCCTCTGCTTCAACACTTCCTATTACCCTCGAAACGGTAGAAAAAAATGCGGGCGTTTCCAATCGGACCGCCAGTTTTACTCTCCCCTTGGGGGCCACCGTTAATATGGATGGGACCGCTCTCTATGAGTGTGTAGTCATTATTTTCATCGCCCAGATCTACGGTGTTTTGCAAGGGTTTGAAATCGGAATTGCGACCCAGTTTTCGGTAGTGCTCCTCGCATTATTAACTTCGGTCGGAGTTGCAGGAATACCCGCTGCCAGCCTTGTTGCGATTACCGTTATTCTCGGAGTTGTTGGCCTTCCCGTTGAGGCAGTGGGCCTGGTCTGGGTAACAGACCGCATTCTCGATATGTGTCGAACGGCAGTTAACGTCTACAGTGATACCTGTGGCGCGGTCATTATCGGCAAGACCGAAGGTGAAAAAGAAATCTATGCAATGGAATAATGAGTGTATGCGAATATGCGGAAAGCGGGAAGCGGGAGACCGTGAATAGAGAGTAGCAGATATTTTAACCCAACATTTTTCCCAGACGATCACTTAATCATATTTCGAATTTATATTCAGATAAAAGCGGGTCAGCGGTTTCTTTCAACCAATTGCATAAAGCATCCTGGTAAGTTGAAATCACTGATTTCAGATCTGAATTATTTATTAGATTCTCAATTTCCCAAGGATCTGCCAATAGATCATAAAATTCATCTCGGTCCGTGTGGTTCCACACATATTTATAGCGATTATCTGTGACTAGACGCCAATCCACTTCTCCGTGAAAATGCCCGAGTGGTTTTTGTTCACTAAATAGCATACGATCCTCTTTTAATGGTGTCCCATCTGTAAATGCTGGTGATAGATCTATCCCCTCGTAATTTTCCGGTGCTTTAACACCTGCTGCAGAAAGTATGGTGGGGGCTATATCGATGAGCGAAGACCCGGCTTGACTGCGAATACCCTCCCCTTCTTTCATCCCCGGTACCGCCATGACAAGTGGCACACGTAATGACTCTTCGTAGGGTTGCATTTTCTGCCATAATCCATGCTGTCCCAGCATCTCTCCATGATCGCTGCAAAAAACGATCAATGTCTCATCCAGCAACTTATCCCTTTCCAGGCAATCAATTAGACGCCCCACCTGATCATCCATCAATTTCACAAACCCCCAGTAGACGGCAACAGACTTTTTCCATTCACTCCAATCCTCACTATAGTCCTGCCAAATATTTCGGTAAAAGCTATAATATTTACATGAGGGTTCTAAGGCCGTTGGTTTGAAATTAGGCGGCTCGGGAATGTCTTCAGGATTGTACATACTGAAGTAAGGTTCTGGGATTTTAAAAGGCGGATGGGGCCCGATGAAACTGCAGACCTGGAAAAAGGCTTGGTCCTTAGGACGCTCTGCAATCTGTCGAATTGCAATATCTGCGATCCAAGCATCGACAGTTTGTGAGGCTTCCAGCGGGCTCACCTTAGGAAAGGGAATCGACATATGGGGAACACGGTGTGTTTTTACATCATCGTCATTCATTGCCCACCCATCGGGTAAATTACTCTCTTTAAGCCACTGGGAATATTTATTCAATCTATCTCCCTCTACTCTTTCAAACCAGTCGCCGATTATATCTTCCCCTACGTGCCACTTGCCCGCGTAGGCGGTAGAATATCCCGCGCCTTTAAGCAGGTTGGTGAGATCAGGAGTTTCACGAATTGAATAGGTATTCAGCATCATATCCCTACCATAATCTCTCCCCGTAACGCCTAGACCTTCGGGAAATACCTCACTCCTTAGCTGATGAGGGTAGCGACCGGAAAAAATTGCTGCGCGGGCAGGTCCGCAAATTGGATTCGGGGTTATACACTGATCAAATGAAATCCCTCTGCTCGCTAATCTGTCTATATGAGGCGTCTGACATGGCGTTCTTTTTAAAAACCCAAGCGTATCTGTCCGTTGCTGGTCGGTTATAATGAAGAGAATATTTGGTTTCTTTTTCATAATGTTAAGGTCGGTGAATTATAGATACGCGAAAATTCAACAAAAATAGTTTACTTATTACTTCGACTACCAAGGTGTTAATTGAAATCAGGTCTGTAAAATAGATTCAGGATAAATATATGAAAACAAACAAACTTACACCCAGAATCACGAGAATAATTATTCCGAAGAAAAAAATCCGGAGTGTAAGTCGTAGGAAAAAACGAATAACGTACCAAATAATTACTAACCCCAATAAAATGAGGGCTATTAATAGGTATGGATTTATCGGAATATTATATCGCTGAAAAAAATCGGAAATAACACTGCTATCCAGATCGGCCATCGCTATAAGGCTTTATTCACCACGATAGTTAAAACATTAGTGAACTACATCGACAGTTATTGATCAAATTCATAGTTAAAATATTCAATATCGACTTGAAATTTATCTCCAATCATTCCCCTAGTAATATCCGTGTAATATTCCTGATAAGGTCGTTGATTAAATGGATTTTTCCTGGTGTGAGGAAGTTTGATATTAATGGATAACTTTTCACATACATTTTGCCAATCACTTTCCATATTTTCAAATTTACCTATGAAATCAACAGCGACTTCACCGTTGAGATCGGTAAACCAGTCCAACTGATGTTTATGCCGTGAAGGATGGACACAAGCATCACTGCTATAATTAATCGTATTAACAAATTCATCGAAATTCATTTTTTCCGAAGGTTGTATTCCTTCTTTTCGATTGTAGAGCGAAACCACCCTGCTCCAGGGATTTCTTACAAACCCAAATTTGAAATATTCATTATAAGCATCATTGGAAACTGGTTCTTTGTTTTCTGAACAACCGATCTTCGGATTCATTTCTAATGCATGTTTTATTTCCTGAATATCCCGATGCGGTTTTAAAATATGCGCACAATTCAAAGCTAAAGAGATACTTGTCCCAGCAGTTTTAGGGACCTTTACTAATATACATTCATATTGATGTGAAATCATTATGATATCTATAAATTAACTCATATTCACTGAATGAATGTCATTAACGATTACTAATAAGATCAATTCTAATTCAATGCTAACTTCCAGCATCATAGTTTATCTTTTCATTGGGGAAAATCCCCTTGCGCGCTAAATATCTGCTTTTTAGAGCATCCGTTCCATGAAATATAAACATGAAAACCAAAATGGGAATGAGAGATTCATAGATATTTGAACCCATTTGATATTCTTCGATCACACTCACTATAAGCCCTGCCCAGATAAGGATCACAAATGTCAGTTCCATAAAGCCGAGAATTTTGGACCCCAGATAGATATCTCCCAGACCCGGTAATATTAATGAAAGACAACCGGCAATGACCGGACTTTTTAATTTGCATGAACAATTGGGACAAAGACTGGGGTAATGAGTAATGTGCGTAAAGCATCGTGGGCATAGATTGCGAATACCAGGTATAGCTGTATCTGCAATCGACTCCGCTTGCCCAAGAATCGGATTCAGAAAATCTTTTAAAAACTTTCGATCCTTACGCGGGACTTTTCTAAATAGAACATTTTTATTATTGTTAAATTTTAAGGTGAAGTTTCCCAAGAAACTAGAATGAATAGATTTAATATCCGTATATTTAATTTCACCTACATAAGCACCTTTCTTTCTTTTCGATTTTAGATGAATTAAAATTACTCTTTCAGAGGTGAAAACAAAGGCCATGTAATTATAGTAATACGCGATCCAGCCGATAAATAAGTTTTCCAGACTGCTCGTTCTAACCCCATCCGTCATGTAATATACATTTTCTCCATCTTTAAGCATTTTTCTTACCGTAGGATCAATGACCTTAAGAACTTTAAGTTTTCTTTTTGATAATCTTCTTTCTCCAAACGAATCAAACTTGAATATATTATCAAAATCGTAAGGATTTGACTCGTCCTTAGTTTCTACGAGGTCCTTTGCATGCTCGATATATTTTAAGTCCATAGGAAATACTTAATTTTCGTTTTGAAGATCAGCGAGGGCTGTTGATTTCTAGGGTAATGGGTTTTAAATCGATAAAAATATTACCTCACTCTGAAATCGTCAGCTGACTTTATAAGGCATATCGTAAAGTCGCCATGGTTTTTTTTCAGAACTATTCCCATTACATAAATGGAAACGGGGATTGATCCTAACCATCCCAGTGATGCCGCAACATTTTGAGCAAGATCACCTCTCCCCATAATTCCTGTAACAAACCCAGCTGCAAATCCGAGAATGAATCCGAGCACCATGCTGAACAACGTCACTCGCCATATATAACTCCACCATATTTTCAGAATATGGTTAAAAGTCGGTTCAATAATATTCTCATTTTCCATCATTATATTTCTTTTAATTCCGATCCAATTATTTTCAACCCGCGAATGCGCTGGTGTATCTCATAATTAATCGCCTTTGGATTTAGCGTATATTGCGAGAATTACAAAACCAATTATCACACCAACAGGTAATCCAATGATAGGTCCGATAGTACCACGTATACCCATTGCCGGTCCGAATTGAATGCCAATAATCGATAGGGTTACACCAATTAATACGGGTATCGCATGCGTCCATTTTGGAAGCTCTTCAATTTTCATTACTTACTCCTTTCACCATTTGATCTTTTTTGAATTTCTTAGTTTTATGATATGTGAGAGCCACAATAATCTATGTGAAAATCATTATCAGCCTATTAGATAATGTTGAATACTTATGAAATACACGTAGATATAAAGTGATGAATAACGTTTTATTCCTAACTTAATGAACTTTCAATTAAAAGCAGATTATAAATCAGCCGGGGATCAGCCTCAGGCAATTGACACTTTGTTAGAATCCATTAAAGCGGGAAATCGTGATCAGACCTTACTCGGAGTCACAGGTTCAGGTAAGACTTTCACGATAGCAAACATTATTGAACAATTACAGCGTCCAGCTCTCGTAATTTCACACAACAAAACTTTAGCGGCACAATTATATTCCGAATTTAAAAGCTTTTTCCCCAATAACGCGGTCGAATATTTTGTAAGTTACTACGATTACTATCAACCTGAAGCGTATATACCGCATACCGACACATACATAGAAAAAGATTCTTCCATCAACGACGAGATCGAACGTCTGCGCATTGCCGCTACGAGCGCACTCATCAGCCAAGAGGATGTAATTGTCGTGGCCAGTGTGTCTTGTATCTATGGTCTAGGATCTCCAGAAGATTTCAGGGAAATGATGATTCCCTTGCGCGTAAATGAAACCCTCAACCGCAATGCATTTCTCGAACGATTGGTGGAAAATTTATACGAACGCAATGATATAGATCTTAGTCGCGGACACTTTCGGGTACGGGGCGAAGTTGTAGATATATTCCCAGCTTACATGGAAAGCGCTATTCGCGTAGAATTCTGGGGGGACGTGATTGAATGTTTACAGGAACTCGAACCGCTTACCGGGAATACGGGTAAAAACCTTGATTACTTCCATTTATACCCTGCCAATCAATACATCACCCCACGGCGCAAGTTAGATTCAGCTATTCAAGCGATCCGAGAAGAATTAGAGGAGCGTGTCAGTTTTTTTGAAAAATCAGGGCGATTGATCGAAGCTCAACGTATTCGTATGCGTACCGAGTACGACCTCGAATTACTTCAGGAAATGGGATTTTGCAGCGGCATCGAAAATTACTCCCGCCATCTCTCAGGCCGAAATGAGGGAGATCGGCCCTTTTGCCTGATCGACTTTTTCCCCTCCGATTTTCTTCTCATCATTGATGAAAGCCATGCCACGCTTCCTCAAGTAGGCGGCATGTATCGCGGTGATCGCACACGAAAAGAAAAGCTCGTCGAGTATGGCTTTCGCTTGCCATCCGCTCTCGACAATCGTCCGCTGCGTGCCGATGAATTTAAAGAGATCACCGGTCAAACGATTTATGTTTCCGCTACTCCATCTGATCGTGAATTGCAGCTCTCCCCGGTAGTCGCTGAGCAATTGATTCGGCCTACCGGACTGCTTGATCCCCTGATGGAAGTGCGCCCAACAAAGGGCCAGGTTGAAGATCTCATCGGTGAAATTCAGACGGCGGTAAATGAGAGTGAACGTGTGCTTGTCACCACACTTACCAAACGTATGTCTGAAGATTTAAGTAATTATATTCGTGAGCGTGATATTCGCGTGGAATATCTTCACAGTGATATTGACGCGATTGAACGTGTCGAGATTCTGCGTAATTTACGGCGTGGTGAATTTGATGTGCTCATCGGAGTCAATCTCCTTCGTGAGGGGCTTGATTTACCAGAAGTCGCACTTGTAGCCATTCTCGACGCAGATAAAGAAGGATTTCTACGCAGTTTTACCAGTCTCATTCAAACTGCGGGTCGTGCCGCACGTCACGAAAAGGGTCGGGTAATCCTTTATGCCGAGCAGTTAAATGATTCGCTCAGAAAGACACTGGAAGTTACAGACCAGCGTCGGGAAAAGCAGATGGCACACAATAAAACACATGGGATTACACCGAAAAGTGTTAAGCGACCAGTGCAGGCCAGTCTACATTACAAAGATAAGATCGAAGAGATAGATCCGATATCCGTATCCGAGGCAAAGGGAAACCAGGATGTAGCAATTGTCATAGCTGAATTGGAGACTGAGATGTTGGAAGCGGCAGAAAACCTTCGTTTTGAGCAAGCCGCGCTCCTGCGTGACCAAATTGACACTTTACGCAAAGGCGATCATTTAAACCCGCAATCAAAAGGCAGGGGGAGACGTAATAATTATGGGAGAAAAAATTACTCCCGTAAAAAGAAATCTTAATTAAGTCCCAAGCGACCGAATCACGGATGATATATCTTAAAAAGTGTATCCGCAATTTCCGATGGAGTCGGTGAAATAGCAATGCCGGCATCCGTAAGCGCTTCAATTTTAGCCGCAGCGGTACCCTTCCCACCTGAGACAATAGCCCCAGCATGACCCATGCGGCGACCGGGCGGTGCCGTGGTTCCAGCAATAAAAGCCGCAACCGGTTTTTTAACGTTCTTTTTAATGTAAGCAGCGGCGTTTTCTTCTGCGTCTCCGCCAATTTCACCAATCATAATAATGGCGTCGGTCCCGGGATCTTCATTAAAAAGCTTAATCGCGTCGGTATGTGTTGTCCCAATTACCGGGTCTCCGCCAATACCAATGCAAGTGCTCTGCCCATGACCGCGAGTTGTAAGTTGCCACACCGCTTCATAGGTCAATGTGCCGGAGCGGGAGACAACGCCAACTTTACCCGGCTTGTGAATGTAGCCCGGCATGATGCCCATCTTACATTCTCCAGGAGTAATGATACCCGGGCAATTGGGACCGATCATCCGAGATTGGGAGAGCGCGAGTTTAGTTTTCACTTCGGTCATATCGCGCACCGGAATTCCCTCGGTGACAGCGACAATAAGCTCTATACCCGCGTC
>Ga0114993_10001936_pt1 | contig 23446 bp, 18 predicted proteins | sample ArcticOcean_MG_C_FD_87042 | JGI IMG/M metagenome (GOLD analysis project Ga0114993, IMG submission 87042) | Marine microbial communities from western Arctic Ocean - ArcticOcean_MG_CB2_150 | ecosystem: Environmental > Aquatic > Marine > Oceanic | place: Arctic Ocean: Canada Basin | collected...
CAGCACTGAGTTTCTCAGTCTCGTCGAATCCGGTGCTGGCTGGTGGTGTTCAGAATATTCAGATGGATTTTGCAATTCAAAACTCACTTGTCGGGTGGCCGATAGAGAGCGAGAGTATGAGCCGCCATATCTGGCGTCACGCCGATTTTAAGAACGTCGCGTACGTCCACACATTCCAAGTATACGACCGTTTTGTTACTCTGGGGGGCTTTTAATGAACTGCCGTATTGTCCTCATCTGTGTCCTGCTGACAAGCACCTGGAGTTCGGCCGCACCGAAGGGGCAACTCAAGATTCACGTCGTCGACTACGAATCCGGTGCTCCGATCGCGGGTGCAGCAGCAAAGGTGACCTCATTTATGGGCGGCGATGCGTGGAATGGAATAGAACTCGGCACCGCATCCGGACGGACAGGTGAGAATGGTTGGGTGACAATCGAATTCGAAGGCAAGATGTCGATTGCGGCGGGTGCCAAACACCCCGACTACTACAAAAACGGAATGACGGTTGATGTACACAAAGGTGCCGGCAAATGGCTGCCATGGGGCAAAGAGGTCGAGATTCGGTTACGACGACAAAAGAATCCGGTCCCAATGTACCTCGTCAGTTACAGTGAACTTTTGCCGGCACAGGATGAGCCGGTCGGGTTCGACCTGGTCATGGCGGATTGGGTCGCTCCGCACGGCGAGGGCCAAAACTCCGATTTTATCTTTGTTTGGACTCACGACTATCAAGCACCATACACCTACAACAGCGAAGTCAGCGTGGCGTTCTCAAACCCACACGACGGCATCGTCGACGCCGGCGACGCGTTGGTTGAGCAGATGCTGATTTTCGAAGCACCAACGGACGGATATAAGCCTTCACGGTATGTCTTCAACCGGCAGGCTGGCCGCAACAAGCAACGTGAGTTGAGCTTCGACGAACAACGTGCGAGTGTGTTTCGGGTTCGCGCTCAAATGGAGGGTGACACGCTCGCCGGCATGTACGGCTGCCTGGTGAGTGATTTCATGCTGGTGTCGTCCCCTGAAGGAAAAGGCCGAATTCATTTTTCCTATCTACTCAATCCCGACCGCACCAGAAATCTCGAATGGAACGGCAAAAACCTGTTCAAGCAACGGTAGCGTGTTAAACGGTTAGAGACTGTTGACGCCTTGCCCTTCGTTCCCGGATCTGCCCTGCCCTCTGAGCTGGATCATTGACAGATTCGCGGGGCTGTAGTACTATCAGCGAAGGTCGATATCGACACCCCTGCCCTGCACGGACGCAGACGTTGATACAGCAGCAACAAAGGAATCCCAGGCCCGTGCCGGACAACCGCCGATTGTACCAAGAACGGCCTGCCGCGGGCCGGGTCAACTGCAGCGACTTGTTAGCTAGCATCACCGTGAGTCGTAATCAGACCCGTGTCTGACAGAGTGTCGATCGCCTTCCGCGACAATTCGACCAGCGATTTGAGCCGTGGCACGTCATTCACGACAACCGGAACTATTACCTCCACTTCGAAAACGTCCTCACGGCGAAAAAGGCGATGTTGCATCCCGATAAGAACCATGACCTTCGGTTGCTGCCGGATCAAGTTTTGGAGCCGTTCGTCTCCGAAAAAGGCTTCGGCCTGCAGTTGATCTTCGGCCGTGATCAAACAATCGTCACTCAATCCCGAAACGGCTACTTTTTCCTGTCCAGACATCCACAACCGCCAGTTTAGCTAGACATTGCCCCGGCCAGTTGCGCAAAAGCGTCAGCGATACGCCAGATACAAGATCGACCTGTGCACGCAGCACCGTTAAACGATGCCCATTGTCGTCAAGTTCGACAACAAGCGTAATCACCCAACCTTGATGCGTTATCTCGATTCGATCTTCGCCCTTCCAGAATCCACCTTTGACGTACCGACCGCCGATCTCGTCACAATAGGGCTTCCAAACGGTCTCGTCACAATAGGGCTTCCAACTACTGGCCGGAGCCCTCCTTAAAAAGTTCCATAGTTTGCGAAGAAAGTGCATCGGGCTGCCTTCGTTTTACCGCCAGCCAACGGCGCGCATCTGCCACGGCGTCAGCCATTGGTAGAATGCGTTGGTTGGGGATCTGTCTTATCGTTGTCGTTGTCGTTGCCGTAATCGCCAACGTGTAGGCTCAAACAACTCTGTGTTTGTTGATTGCGTTCCTATTTCAGTGTTGTGCCATAGATATCTTTGTCGGCGCCGCGGTCATCTGTCCAAACCACGACATCGCCGTAGATGTCAGGTTCCGTCTGGTTGTGGGCGGCGATCACGACGGGAAATGTTTTCCCGGCAATAAGATTGTATCGATAGATATCCCAGTCGCCGCCACGGTTGTCCTGCCAGACAACTGTCGATCCATGCACCGCCGGATTTGTCTGGTCGCCCGGACCTTTGCAGATCTCCAGCTCCTTGCCGGACCTGAGGTCGAATCCATAAATATCCCAGTTGCCGTTGCGGTTGTCCTGCCAGACAACAAAGGGATCGTCGATTGCGGGATTCTCACATTGCCTGTCCCGGATGCCCGCCAAGCGGTGGGACCCGGCATCTCGGTCAATGTTTCTGCAGCGCAGAAATGTTGAACTCCAACCGCTGGCGCCGGCATGCAGTTCCTGCCAGACTACGGTACTACCGGAGACGGCAGGGGCGAATTGAGGCAGCCTGTCGCTGTTGGTGACATCAAAACCCATGCCGGGTCCGTTGAGCTCAAACCCCCTGATATCGGTGATCCAGCTGATGTCCCCCCGGCCGACATCGTGGCGGTTCTTGGCGGAGGCCCAAACCACAAAGTTGCCGTCGATTGACGGTTTTGATGAGGTGCTGCCAATCTCTTTCAACTCTCCTGGCTGCCCGTCTTTCAGTGTCGTCATCAGCAAGGCGCTCCACCCACGGTTGTGCATCCACGCAATCGTGTTTCCACCCACTGCCGGCATGATCGCGTCTGCGTCCGGCGGAACGTGGATGGGGAATTCCCTGCCCTGCTGCAGGTGTTGACCATAAAGGCTCCACGGATAGTCGGTACCCGGTTGCTTGCCGTCCGGACGGCTGTCCTGCCATACCACCAGCAATCCGCTGTCGCCGGAAGAAATGGCGGCGGCCTGCTGATCGCCGGCCACGGCACAGAGCGGGATGGATTTGCCGGGGGCCAGTCCCGTGTTCGCCGGCGGGTCAGCGGCAAGGCAGGCCAGGCCGGGCAGGAGTATGCCGCAGAGAAAGGACGCACAGTTTCGGTTCACCGGGATCCCTCTTTGCCGTGGGTGGGTGGTTGACAGATCGTTGGTGTATGGGGGAATGTGAGTTATCCATCCCCATCCTCTCTTGGAATTGTCCTCGTCCTCCTACTCGTACTCAATCTTGAATTCGAGGAGGAGGACGAGGACGAGGACGAGTTTCTTATCCCCCATGACACGTGCAGCGGGTTTGCTGCTTCACATTGATCACTCTTTTATCATCGCGCAGGTGAAGTCATCCATCCATACCACACCCTCGGCGTTGTCATCATAGAGGAGCCCCTCCACCATCAGGAAAACGGTATCATCCTTCATCCCGGTATCGACCCGCAATTCCTGCCATTCACCGCCGGTATCCTTGACGCCGCGGTTGTCCGCGTAATGGCGGATGAATTTCGCATTTTTGTCCAGTCCGGAGAAGATAATGTAAAACGAGCCGGTCTTGATATCCGCCATGTACCGGAGGTTGATCCGGTAGCGTCTGCCCGGCTGCACCGGAAACCACTGCCGCAGGGATACCGTTTTTCCCGGGAAAGGCTTCTTGGTCATGCGGACACTGGATTTACCGGTATACGCCCGGGTAGTATCGACGATTACACCATCGGCGACCAATTTATAATCCTCTGGCAGATAGGCGCCCTCCGCCGACCAGTCATCCGGTACGCCATGGGCGAATATCGATTTTTCAAAGCTGGAATTCCGCAACAGGTTGATGCCGGTTTTTTCCTGCCCGGAAATGACCACTTTTTCCGGGTCGCTGACGAGCGCCTTGAATTCCGCCGGCGTGGTACCGCCGGGGAGCCCCGTTCCAATAAGGTCTTCTATCCCCAGTTCTTCCATCAGCGGGAAAAACCCGTCGAACGCTTTCTTGCGAAGCGGGCTGTCCGCGGTCGCGTAACAGAGGACGCCCAGCTGGTGGGTCAGCCGGAGCATTCGCACCCGGCGGAGGAGCACAGGGTCGGCCGTTACTTTCTTCTCCGCGACATCAAACAACGCGTCCATCTGTTCAACGATACGCCATTTCAGCTGGGGCGCGCTGCTGAGGGGCTGGTGGACACCGGCGTAGGCGGAAAAGGTTGTTCCGGTGGTGCGCTCGTAGGAGCTTACGGACTGCAGAAGCACGACGATCTGCTCAATCTCGGCGGCCCCGGCTCCGTAATAGGTCTCGCAAAACTCGGTGATCCCTTGGCGAATGTCAAAGTCCGTATCCCACAGCAGCCGTATGCACAGGTACGAGATCAGGTGCCTGAGATTGTCATTAACCGTCCAGTACACCTTCCCGTCGATAAACCCGCCCATCAGTTTATCGCCGTCGGAAGCGGCATTGGCGCGCGCCGCGGATTCCGGGGATTGAATGAACACGGCGTGTACGCCACGGCGCTGAAATTCCCGCAAGTTTCGGGGTGCCGCGAACAGTTTCAGGTGCGGCATCCAGGGTTTGTTCTGGTAATGGTACAGCCATACCTGCAGCATATCCGAGCGCGCCAGCCATTTGTCCAGCATGCCCATCAGATCGTTGTCGCGATTGGCGTCGCACGCATCAAAAGCATGTGCCTGGCAGGCACCAATGGGCGCCCAGGTAACCTGGATATTCGGGTGCATTTTGATTGATGAAGGAGTACCGACGATGCTGTAGGCGATGATATCTATCATGGCGTCCGGGTACTCCTTCACGACCTCGGCGGCAACCTTGTTGTAGAATTCATGGTAGGTCCCGGAAATCCCGACCCTGATGTCATCCGGCCCGATGCGCTTATAGGATGCTTCGCAGTTGGCGCATTGACAGTAGAGATGGTTGTCGGTATGGCCGAGAGTGATGATCGGACGGTAGCCGTATCGCTTTGCCTGGCCGCGAAATTGGGCCTTGCTCCACTCTGCGATGTAGGCGACGAATCCGGGGTTGGTGATACAGAACGCTCGCTGGCTCACAGATTTGTGCAGCAATCTTTTCCCGTCCAACTCCGCGTAATACTCCGGGTGCTCGTCATACAAACTTGCTGGGACGTAATTGAGCCCGTGACCGCCGTAGTGCTCCAGCATACTGTGGAGCCGCGGATCCTGCTCCCCTACCGGGACCTTACCGCCGCCGCCCACCGAACGGTTGTGCCTGTTCCTCGCAGTCCAGTCGGGATCATAATAACTGATTGAGGCTGCCGCCCGCCACTTGAAAGCGGGTTTCTGGCGATCGACGATCCGGCCGATGGTAAGGTCAGGATTCTTGGGAATGCGACTGGCGCCGGGTGTAAACCAGCGGCAGCCGAGATGGTCCTGAAGGAAGCCGTACATACCGTTTATGCTGCCTCTCGGCGGCGTGCCGGCGATGACCAGGCGGGTGCCGACCGTGCGTATTTCGTACTCGTCCAGAGCGAATTCGCTGGTCATGCCGGCGAGCGACACCTGCTGCAGCCGGTCGTTGTCGTGGCCGACGACGATCTCGTTCAGTGACGGCGCCGCTGTATCGGCGACCACCGGGAAATCAGCGCCGGTGATCTCCTTGAGGATCGCGGCCATGTCCGCCGCCACCGCTTTCGTACTGACATCCGCCTGCGCGCTGACGACGATCTGGTAGGTCGTCTTGCCGTCCGTTGCAAGCGTCAACCCAGGGGTCTGCGGATAACCGGACAAGGCCGTTAGTCCGGCAACGGCCAGCAACACGATTGTCTTGTATCTTTTCCGGGGCTTCATTGGCTTGGTTTCCTCTGTATGTGGAAAATATAGGACAGGTTACCTCGAAATTCTGCGTTGATTGCGAATACCACAACTTCGCGTTGCCCAGGACTTATCCGGTTCCGACTTCGCGAGGTACAACATAGAGGTCACCGAGGCGGGCGCGCCTTAGCGCGTTCCGCATTCGTGTGCACCGGCCAGGTTGTAGTTGCGTAGCCCGTAGGCAACGGTTTCGATTCGATTCTTCTTCTTCGTTCCGCGGGGTTTCCCAGCAGCCTGTCCCTTTGTAGACCCCATCCGCGGCACAAATTTGTTCGCCGAACAAGTGATTGCATGGTTTCCCGATATCCTTCCGTTGACGTGCCCCACGATACTCCGGGATCGCCTCCTTGGCAACTGTGGGAAGATGCATACCGCTTCCGGATTATCGCCAGCGACGGCGCCAGGCCGGTCTTCGACGACTCGTCGCGACGCCCGGTGAAAGGTTCGCAGTTCCATTTTCTGAGCGCTCACAGGCTTCCGCTACTCGCCTGTTCTCTGCTGACGGCAAGCGCACTGCCCGCCGAGTTGCTCCTTGATGTTTTACCCGTCTTGGCTATTTTCTCTTCGGGCCCTAAAAGGAAATTCCTATCAGTCCAGGCACTCTTTGCCATTGGCGGCCTCCGGGCGGTTCAAGCCGCAACACTTTTCCCAGAGTTCAGCAGTTGGAACCCTGGCAACCCATCGGGATGCAGGGAGGAGGAGGAATGTACGTGCCCTTGTCGGGTAAGCCTCCAGCTTGCCAATTCCCATATTTCTCCCAAGCCAAAGCCGTGTGCCACCAATAATGAATAACTCCGCCGATTCTGCTTCGCCCGTGGAACTGCCCGATGGCATCAGGTTGTCCATGCGCATCCCGCCCAAACCATCCGCAGACGATCTCGCCTTCGTCTCGCAGCTTGGCGTTGACCACGTCTATACCTGGCTTGAAGATCACCAGACTTCTTTCGACTACCTGGTTGAGTTGAAGAGCCGTCTGAATGACCAGGGCCTGACGCTGTTTAATGCCGCCAATCTACGACTCAGCAAATCAGACAAAATCCATCTTGCATTGCCCGGACGGGATGAGGTTATTGCCGACTTCAAGATCTTCATTCAAAACCTGAGTCGCGCCGGCATTCATACGACGACCTTTACCTGGGAACCGGGCTACGTTCATAGCACGGCGGGTGAACCGACTCGCGGAGGCGCCATGTCCCGTGCCGTTGATCTCGAAGCCCTGAAAAAACAGCCGCCCACGCATCAGGGATCCCACAGCCACGATGATATCTGGGAGAACTACACTTATTTTATTCGCGAGCTCATACCCGTAGCCGAATCGGAAGGTGTGCGCCTGGCTCTGCACCCCAATGATCCGCCCATTCCCGATATCAACGGCGTTCCCTGTCTCATCCACAACCGGGCGTGCTACGAACGAGCCTTTGAGATCGCTGACAGTCCGAACTTGGGCATGGAATTCTGTGTCGGATGCTGGTCGGAAGGAGGGAAGGGCTTCGGCGATATTTTCGAAGGCGTCAGGGACTTCGTCGCCGCTGGCAAAATTTTCATCGTGCATTTCAGAAACATCAGCGCGCCCCTGCCTCATTTTGTCGAGACGTTTATTGATTATGGCTATCAGGATATGGCAGCAGTCCTGGAGGAATTCCATCGTGCGGGTTATCGAGGCACCCTCAGTCTCGACCACTTCCCAATAATGACCGCAGGCAAAGACCCGTCTGTCGCCTACGCCACCGGGTATGTGAAGGCCCTGATGGACAGGTTGCCGAAAAATATGGTATCGGCAGGAAACACGTAACAAGCACAGGTGCAGCGATCTGTTCGGCGATACGTGGAATGGAATAGAACTCGCCACCGCAAACGGGATGTTTCAGACCCGCTTGACTCCTTGACACCGATCATCGCCTGCGTATGTACCGGCCGCCAACGTAACTGCATCCCCGTGCTCGACCCGGCATCTCCTGTCGGTGCCAGTGGCTACGTAGCCAGAAGGTAGATCGCCAGCACACCCACAGCGATCCCCGCGTACCCCGGCACACCGTTCAGCTTCTCCTTCCAGATGACGAAAGAGAGGGCACAGGTGAGGACGACGCTGCCCGCTGTGGAGAGGGGAAAGAAACTGGACGTGTCAACGGTCATCAGCGCCATGAGTGTGGTCACCAGGGAAGCCATCATGCAAAACCCCATGGGGCAGCCCATAAGCACGTCCTGCAATGGGACACGTTTCCGGCGCACCACAACCGTCAGGATCGCCAGTACCGTCGCGGCAGCGGTATACGACAGCAGGTACGGCAGACGCTGGTCGTCATATCCGGAATAATTGACCATGGCCATGGCAAGACCAGCCATGCCGTTGAGAAAAAAACAGATCAGAATGGTTTTCAGCCACATTTCGCCGCCTCTCCCCGCTTTTGGTCTATTCCCAGAAGGATGATCGCCGACCCGGCACAAAGCAGGCCCGCGAGTTTGCGGATGGTGACCGGCTCATCCCAGACGACAAACGCGACGATGACCGGAATAATGATCGCCAGGTTGATGATTACCCAGCCGACGGCCAGCTTGCCGACCTTCGTGGCAGTAAAGAACAGCAGTGCCACGACAAAGCCCGATGCCCCGCCGAAAATCCCCAGTGCGACGATAGGCGCCTCGAAATGGATCGGCTTCGTACACCAGAAAAACACCAACAGCGGGCCGATCGCACCCACGTAGATGCCCAGGTTCGCCGCGTATACGTCACACTTCCTGCGCTCCGCGACTTTGTAGAACTGCGCAAACAGACTTGCGAAGACAATTGTCGCCAGAGCGTATGTCACACGGCTCTCCTTTTCGACGGCCGCCAATATCGTTTATTTTTTTACGACGCAGTGATACATATATACGGCAACTGCATCCCTGCAAAGGGGAAGAGAATGGCGGTGGGGAAACGAAGGCGGGCTGAAAGGATCTAATGTCCCGGGTTGTACAGCCTATGTCCCCACAGGCAGAGAAAGAGGGCAAAGGGTCCTTACGTGCAACTTGTCTCTGAGTTCGACGTTTTGGTGATCGTCTTATTTCACCCGCTGCCGACGAAGGACCTGCCGGGCATGGTCAGACAAGCTGTCCCAGAGCTCACGCGAAAAATGCGGCTCGGTATGCTCGTGGTGCCAGTTGCTGAAGAACCAGGGACGGCAAATAGCCATACACAGTTCGTCGCGTGGGGCCGTCGAGAGGTTAGGCGTGCCGCGATGAATAATTCGTGAATCGTGGACCCAGAGCGATCCCTTTTTCAAGTTGAGTCGGGTCGACTTGTAGCGACCTCGCGGCTCGCTGCCTTTGCCGAACAAACGATCCATGCTGTCCGCCCCAGGCCGCCGGATGAGGTCCTTGTCCGCAACGTATTGTGTCGCCGGAATAATCTCGATGCTGCCGTTCTCTTCGCTGGTATCGACGAGGGGAAACTTGGCGCCAATGGTAAACGCCGGGGTCACCAGTCCGGGAAACGGCAGGTAGGCATCGTGGTGCCAGATCTGGTATTCGGTGCACCCCGGCATGGGAATATTGGCATCGAACTCCGACCAGACATAATCACTGCACAATGCCCGTTCAATGAATTGCACCAGGGCCGGGTGCTCGAAGATATCCGGATCCACGAACGGCCGCTCAAACGGTACGCGGACGTTGTAGCGCTTGGCGCCTGCCGGTGGATTCACCCCCTGCTTCGCTACCGCCGCATCTCGGATCGGCAGCCAGGCGTCGCGAATGATGTCGATCTTTTCCTCTGGTATGAAATCCTCAAAGACGACGAACCCGTTAATTCGCCATTCATCGACGAACTGATCAATGTCATAGGTGGTTGCCATCAACCATCTCCGTGGAATTTATCGTTTTTGCACATGGAGAACAGTACACCGGATTGCAGGTTTCAACGGGACGCCTTGAGAATTGCGAAGCACTCGCCGGAGGCATGGCGCTCGGCCGATCCGCTCGGCCCGCTGCCATGAAGGAGACGCAGCGCGGTCTGCGAGAACTATGTTCGCTATCTCAATCGGTTCCATGTGGCGCACCCCAGGCCCTCTAACGAACAAGCTCTCCTACCAGGATGGAGCAACGCGGAATCCTGATCGGGAGCAGCAGCTGGTTGGCATTTCTGTTTGTTTTTCGGTTTCCCGATGTGCTACGCCTTGCAGCGTGATATGATGTCCCAAATCCTTTGCGCATTAGGGATTCCCGCGTCCGCGCGAGGCCGTTGTCAGGCGTCGTGGTTCCTGGTGAATTTCTCGTAGCCAAAGTGGTCGGGGTTCGTGCCGCCCCAGCGGAAAATCCGCCGGTGGAGCGCCTTTTTAGGCTCAATTTGGTTTGAGTTGACCAAGGAAATATGTTCTCTTGCACCCCTCCATGTCGGGGAAGCTGATCTCCCCCCACTCCATATACCGCGCATTGAAATAGCTCATTATTTCTTTCAGGTTAGTAAATTTATCTCTACCATACTTCTGAACTTCATTCGGATACGTCGTTAGTAAATGAATAAGGTACATGTCGGGAAATTCAGACCTCATGAACTGAAGGAATTGATCGAGTTTGTCAAGGATGTACCAAGTTATCTCAGCCATCACAATTACATCTGGCCTAAACTGTCGGTAGATGTCGAATTCAAGAATATCTCCTGCGACGAAGTTACAGCTGGGGTAATTGTCTTTTGCCTTTTGGATAGCAGTTTCCGAGACGTCGACACCTAGAACGTCAACACCCAAGTCTGATATCTTCTTTGTGTAGTGCCCAAGGCCACAGCCCAGTTCGATTACCTTTTTGCCCTGTAACCTCTTGATGAGGTTGAGAGCTACGGCCTTTTCTGACGCACATTCTTCACGTGTGGATTGCTCCCATGGATCATCATAATCTTGATACATCTGTTCAAACTCACCAACCAATTGTCCATTCTTGATGACATAGTCCTGATAGCGAGAGTATCTGGGATTGTTTCTACTCATGCAGTCTCCTTTTAATCCTAACGTTAAACGCCCGCTGAAAAGTAAAAAGTGTTTGTCCCGCACTCGCACATTTTCACGGGACTAAGGCTCACGGTCAAGGTGTGCCAGGTATTGGCCAACAAAATCATACTCGACAAGACTGGAGAACGCATCGGTCAGTCTTTGCGTCACGGGGCCGGTGACCGTTTCGTTCTGCACCGGCTTATTGTTGAATGACTGGACCGGGCAAATACAAAAACTGGTTGAGGTAACGAAAGCCTCATCGGCTCGGGACGCGTCGAGCGGCGTGAGATCCCGCTCGACGACGTCAATGCCAAGTTCCCCGGCCAACTCGATCACGGTCTGGCGACTCACCCCCTCCAAAACGTATTCCCCCCTCGGCGTGTAGAGAACACCGTGCCGCACCAGAAAGAGATTGCTCCCCATGCCCTCGGACAGAAAGCCGCGGGTATCCAGGAGAATGGCCCAGGCATTTGGACTGTGACTGCGCACCTCCAAATCCGCCAGGATCAGGTTCAAATAGTGATGGACCTTCACATTCGGGCTGATGCAGTCGGGGGGTGTCCGCCGCACCGACGGGAAAAAGATCTCGATCCCATCGCGATAGAGCGGGGCCCGGGCCTTGAGCGGCAGCGGCGTACACTCGATGATCACCATGGGTTCACGAGAATCCTGGATGTCACCCTCGGGAACCTCTTCGCCCCGCGAGATGCGCTGGGCCACCCAGTAGTCCTCGTCGGCCTTCAGCAGGGGAAGGTTTTGCTCCGTGACCTCCTATAGGTCAGCTGCATGACCGTCTCGGGTGAGAGGCCCGGATCAATCCCCATGTACTTGAGGGAAGCGTAAAGCCGGTCAACGTGTTCCTGTAATTTGAAGATGCGCCCGCCAAACGTCCGGGCAACATCAAAAACCCCATCTCCATACTTAAAGCTGCGATCCCGAAACGAAACCATCACCTCGCTTTCGGGAACGATCTCGCCATTGCAATATGCAACCCGTTCCTTGCCGCCCATAGGTGGTCCCCCTGTTGTCAATGTGCCGCGTGCCGGCTGGCGGTTGCGTAAGCCCCGACCCTTAAAAGCGCGGATTCCAGAACGGATCGTTTACCTTGCCGCCCAGCTCGGTCATTTCCCCATGCGAAATGGAAGAGACGTGGGAGTCGACATATACCAGGTTCGCCTTGCTGTAATTGGCGCCGTGCCGGGTTTTGTAGAAGCCCCAGAATGAAAAGTCGATCCGGGGCTCCTGGTAACCGTCGATATACAACATCGTGCTACTCGGCGAAACCACCGTCTGCGTCATCTGGTACGGCTCGTCGGGAATTCCGGCCCAGCAGCCGAGACCGTAGTTCATGTTGTACGTTCCCCGAATCCCCCAGCAATCGCCTATCCAGTACGAGCTTAGGTAATGATCCGGCCACAACCGATCCGGTTCGCCATCACAGAAAAAGGGATTGCTGGCGCGCGTCCCGTTGAGGCCTTCGCCCCATTGCGGCGCGTCCACGTCCAACCCGAAATACAGGTTTATCCGATACACCCAGTCATAGGTCCGATTGCAGTCCGCCCCTTTCGGATACCAACCATGCCGCGCCGGCGGGACCCAGGAATCGAAGTCCAGCCGATACAGTGTCATCGCCGTCCCCATGTTTTTCAACTTGGCCTGGCACGCGGCACTTCTCGCCGTGTTCTTGGCGCGCTGCAGACCCGGTGCCAGCAAGGCAAGGAGGATCGCAATCACCACGATCACCACCAGGAGCTCGATCAGTGTGAATGTGCGTTTGAATGGCATTGGTTTCGACAACTCCGATAGGATTACTATAGAGGAAGCTCAACGGCAATTCCACCAGCCCATGGGCCGGATTATACCCCAAAATTTTTCACAGTTCGCCCGCGGCGCCGGTCGAGACGCTATATTCCAACCGCAACGTTGCGATTGAGGTTCGAATCTACGGGGGGGGGGTAATATCATGTTTGGCCGTATCTCTTATACATTTTCGATCCTGGGTGAGAGCTGGAGGGTGCTGAAAAAGGACGGCGAGCTGCTGGTCTATGCGCTGTTGTCGGGGATCTGCATGGCGATTGTATGTGCTTCATTTATCCTGCCGGTCATCCTGACCAAATCGTATGCGCTCCCGGGACCGGAGGCGACACCGACCCAGCAGACATTGTACTGGGTTGTGGGGTTCCTGTTCTACTTCGTGAACTACTTCGTGATGACATTCTTCAACACCGCCATCGTGGGCAGCGCCGTGATTCGTATGCAGGGCGGCGATCCAAAGTTCAAGGACGGGCTCGCAGTGGCCATCAGCAAGATTCACCTGATCGCCGGCTGGGCTCTCATCGCTGCCACGGTCGGCATAATCCTGAACGCACTCGAACATCGCTTCCAGAGGGTGGGGCAAATCGTCATCAGCATAGTGGGAATGGCCTGGACAGCGGTGAGTTTCCTGGTCATCCCGGTGATGGTGGTTGAGGGGACGGGCCCGATAAAATCACTGAAGACGTCGACACGGCTGCTGCGGCAGACGTGGGGCGAGCAGGTTGTCGGCGGGTTCGGCTTCGGCATCATCTTCTTCCTCCTTTCGCTCCCCGCCATTGCCCTGCTGATCGTCGGCATATCAATGGGTGTGCCGCCGCCCGTGTGCATCGTCCTCGCCATCGCCTATTTCCTGATCGTCGCGCTGGTCCAGTCAACGCTGCGGGTAATATTCCAGGCAGCGCTTTACCTGCACGCTGCCGGCGATTACCATGACGACGAGGGATTTGACCCGGCGCTGTTCACCAACGCCATGGTCATGCGCTGACCTGAAATAACAAAAAAACGTGCTCGAGCCGAGCCAGTTCAGGATGCTCCATATCAAACCATGAAACCTCATCGCCTTGCACTAATCGGCAGCGGACATCGCGGTATCCATCTGCTGGGCAAAATGACCGCCGACCCCGCTCGAGCCGAGCTCGTGGCGATGGCGGATCCCCGGCCGGAACGGCGGGATGAATGTCTCCGGGCCTTTCCCCTGCCCCCGGAACACGCGTATCTCGATCACCAGGCGTTACTCGAGCATGCGGCCGAGCTCGGGATAGACGCCATCGTCATTGCCACAATGGCCGACACCCATCATGTGGTCGCCCGCGCCTGTATCGAGGCGGGATTGCCGATCTTCCTGGAGAAGCCGATCACCCGGACTTTCGATGAGGCTGTGGACCTGGTGCAGTTTGCCGAAGACTCCGGTGCCCGCGTGCAGGTGGGGTTCAACATGCGCTACATGCCCTTCTGCCAGACGCTCCACGACATCGTCTCCTCGGGGGTGCTGGGCACAATCCTGAGCATCAACTGGACGGAGGCCATCTCCCTGCGTCACTGGACCGAGGGGTATTCCCGCAACCCCTCCTACAACAACACCGCGAAAGTAGGCTCGTGGCTGCTGGAAAAGACCTGTCATGACCTGGACCTTTTCAACTGGCTGCTCGACAAGCGCTGCCAACGCGTCGCGTCCTTCGGCAGCCGCAGTTTCTTTCGACCGCGGCCCGATGTGCCGAAGCGGTGTACCGACGGCTGCCCGATTATCGATGAGTGCCTGTTCGCCTACGTCCCGGAGGCGGCCGAGATGTCCGCCTATCTCCAGACCGAGGAACTCGATGCCTGTGTTTACCATGTGGACGCTGATATTGTCGATCGACAGACCGCGATTTTCGAGTTCGAAGGCGGCACCACCATCAGCTTCACCCTGGTCCCGCTCGCCCCCGAGGAAAGCCGGTCGATGACCTTCCACGGAACCGAAGCGACGCTTACCGGGTCCATGGCCGCCGGCCGGATCGTAGTGGACAGCCTGAGGACCGGCGAGCAGACGGTGCACACGATAAGCTCCGCACATGAGTCGCACCACGGTGCCGATGAACCCACGGCAGCCGCGTTTCTCGATTACCTAGACGACCCCGCCAACCTCCCCAAGACCGGGTTGGACGAAGGACTGGAAGCCGTGATGATGGCGCACGCCGCGGACCGGGCGGCCCAGGAACATTGCGTAGTGGAGCTCGAACCACTGCGGCGGAAGGGAAACTCCTGATCCCGATTGATCAGCGACACCAAGCTTGCAGGACCAGGGCCAATTTGCCTGTCCCGCCACCTGCTGATCCAGGCCTGAGCATCAAAGTATCAGGGTGCCGGAAAGCAATTTACTGTGACTCTTCGTAGCGAACCTCTACGAACCCGCCGTCGGCGCCGGGCAGATGGCGCATATCCAGAAGATCGACGGGCGTATAGGGACTTACAGGCATAAGTCCATCTCGTGACGTGTCGCCCGTGTAGGCCGAGCGATGCTCCTCGCTCTGCCCCTGCCAATCGGCCCAGATTTTGTCGACCATGGCGTGGTGCAAAAAGAAGACGGGATCATTCGACGCTCGGGCACTGCACATGGTGCCACCCACGAGACAGTGCACCGAATCATGCATACCCGGCCCGTGTTCGAGCCTGTTCCTGAACTGGTCGTAGTCTGAGGCAGAAGGGTATCGATCCAAAAGGTTCTGCACCTCAGCCGCGCTAGCAGCGCTTCCCCCGGTGATCCGCCTCTGGAGACAGCGACCGTTGGTCAGCTCGAAACCCGACCCGGTACCGAAGGGACCGTCCGTCACGCACCTGTCCGCGCCGCCATTGCCGGATAACTGGCCGGGTTCGTCCCCCCAGATCGAGTCCTGAGAGATCTGCGGGTTCCGGCTCCAGTCCCAGTACGGGATCGTAATATTCGGGCTGATATCCCGCAGCTGGTTCTCGACTTGCAACAGATATCCCCGGTGCCAGGGAAGAAACGCCCCGTTGTTGTGCAGGCCTCGGCTGAAGTTCGTCAGGAATTCGTCGGCCATTTGTTTCAGCTCGGAATCCGGCGCATCCCAAGCCTGGCGGTACGTCTGGGTGAAAAGAGTCCGCTCCTCGACCGTCAGCGTGTGGATCTCCTTGCGAACCCGGACCGCCGCCTGGGGTTCCGGTTCGGCGAGCGGTTCCACTGACAAAACTATTGTTGCGGACTGTTGGACCTCCGTGCTCACATAGTATTCATCAATGACAAAGAAGTCGATGCTCATTGCGATGCGGTTGGCAATGCCAGCAACCGGTAGGGGGCTGGGGTAGAAGCTTAAGCCATTGGTAAGATTTCCACCGGACCTCCAGAACTGTGTTGGGCCGTTGCCGTCCCAAAGGAACCCCACTGGCGCCCCGGCATTCCACTGTCCGCCGGCATAGGAACCTGTCGTTGGCAGTGATGTTGTTGTTGCGGTCACCGTGAAGTCGGTGATTTCATAGCTTCCTGAGGACGCATTTCCATCAACCAGCTCCCCGTTTGTTGTAAAAGTGCCCCGTTCGTTGCCAGTTTCTGCATCGGCCCAGTACCAGACGATTTCCGGTTCCGGTTCCGGTTCGGGCAATGGATGTTCAATAGTTAATTCATCGTTTATAATCGTTATTCTACAAAAAACATAATCCAGGGTAACTATACCGGATTCCGAGTATCTTAATAATCTTTCATTTTCCGGTTTATATATATGTTGATTATAATAATATCCATAATCGACGGGAGAATCGACGAGAGAATCGATATTACCATCCCGGGCAACCCTGTCATACGGCACACTACAATCACCATAGTTTAACATTATTTTCGAGGGCGGTAAATCCTTTGTAATTGGTATGGCTTCTATTGTTTCATTTGTGTGAACTGGATAATATTTTCCATAGTTTATAACAACAAAACTATTTAACGGTTCCGGCTCGGGTTCCGGCTCGGGTTCCGGCTCGGGTTCCGGCTCGGGTCTCGGTTCGGGTTCCGGCTCGGGTTCCGGCTCGGGTCTCGGCTCGGGTTCCGGCACCGAAATCGGATCCAGTTCTGGCCCCAGTCTCGGTTCCGGCATCGACGCCGACGCAGCTTCGCTGACGCCGAGCTGGCTGAGAAGATTCTCCTGACACACGGCGGCGCTGCTGCGGTACGCTTGTTCATCGTCACACAGTTCAGTGTCCAGCAGGATGCCGTTAAAAATCTCGACCGCAGTGTTCGCCAGCGCGCTTTCGGAGTTCGGCGGCGAAGCAGCAAATTCATTGCATGCCCGATCCAGGACGTCATCCACAACGTCCTGGCAGGGTACACATACGGCATGGATGTCAACAACCCCCAACACCATAGTCATCGCAAGTGCGATGATTGTACAATTCATTTTTTTCTGCATCTTTATAATACCCTCTCCGGGCTGTAACTGGTTCGGTTGAAATGTCGATGGATCAAGTCAGCAAAAGTCATCTGGGTGAACGGTCGAAAGGCGAGTTTTTTGGATGTCAGGCCCACACTTCCCACCAAGGGCCTTGAACGGAAACATCAATACCGGCGGCTGGGGTGTGTATCGTCGAATATGACGCTGCCAGAAACCGGCCCGCGTTACCAGGCTCAGTGACCGTATCGAGGGGCAAGGGGATGGGGTCATCCACAGTCACGAAATTGGCGACCGCGCGTTGCCCCCCAATTGTCACACAGGCTCCGATGAAGCCGAACAGCCCGAAACATCACTCTCCCGCATCTGGCTGGAAGCTCTGCAGGATAAATGCGGAACAGGATTCCGAGGACCCGGCGCCGTCAAGGCCGTCCGCACAGATATCGACGCTAAACAGGGTGGTGCCGGCAAGCCATCCTTCGAGCATTGCGAGTGCCTGCACCACGCTGGTCTGCGGAGTGAGTTGCAGCTGCACGCATGCCTCGGCAATGTAATCGTCACAGGTTATGCAATTGCAGCCGCTCAGGGTCTGCGGGATATAGCCAGCCTCCGACTGGAAGCTGGTGCTGGTTTGCGAGACCCCGCCGATACCACCGATGCTGTCGTGCAAAATGAAGCTGGCGCTCGCCCTGTTTATGCCGCCCTGTGACAACGTGTCCGGGCACACGCCGGCGTTGTTGGGCGGGTCCGGCGACCTATTTACGACCTGCATTTGAAAACTGCCCTCGGCAGCGCCAAACCCCGCCCCGACGATGTAGTAGTCGTAGTCCGGGTCAATCGGCACCTGGGCGTTATCGGCTTCCTCGCTGAGACACGAGCCGTCCCAATAGATGTAGTTCGAGCCGTTGGCCACAAAATTACCCACTGGAGACACCGCGGGATTATCAAATTTGACTTTCGTCCAATTCTTGTCCGGGCCGCTGGTGGCAGTTTTCAGGACCGGGAAGACATATCCATCGACATCGTTGAGGAAAGTGAAAGGCTCGTTACATGCTCCCAGGCTGCCACCGCATTTGCAAACCGACACGGCGATCTGGCTGAGCCCTGCGGTGTCCAGCTTGTAGAATACGTCCCCGGAATTATGCCCCACGGAGTCCTGGACGCCGACGCTCGAGCCCTCCACCACACCGTCGCTGATGCTGTACGGAATCGGATTATCGTATTGACCTGCGGTCGATTGCACGTTGAGCTCATAGACCGCGGAGCTCTCGTTCGCTCCGTCACTGACAGTAAACGAAAAGGAATCGGTCCCCCCCGCCGGCAAACCGGTGCTGGTGTAGGACACCTCTCCGTTGTCCAGTTGTTCCTGGGTAAAGCTCGCTGGCGACAGGGTCCCCGAGGTGGGGCCAGTAGTGACCGTGTATTGCAGATACTTCGGCCAGGTGTCGACATCGGTCGCGGACAGGTCGTTGAGCGTCAGCGTGTGTGTCGCGCCGTCGGTCACCGTAAACGGGGTCTGAACGATGACAGGGGCCTCGGCGTTGGCATCGAGCGAATAAGCCAGGGTCTTGTCGGTGATCTCGATGTTAAAACTACCCTCGCCACTGCCATACCCCGCACCAACGATGTAGTACAGGAAGTCAGCGGAAATCGGAACGTCGTTTTGCTGCACGCCACTGGCTGCGCAGGAACCGTCCCAGTACAGGTAGTTAGAGCCCGTCGGGACGAACTGTTCCATCGGGAAGTAGTTCCCGGCGGTCGCCTTTGTCCAAGTGCTGTCTGGCAATGCCATGGTGTCCTTCGAGACCGGGAACACATACACATCGACATCGTTGAGGGAGACAAAGCCGTCGGCGCATGCCCCCAGGCTGCCACCACACTTACACAGGCTCACGTGGATCGCCGCGACACCAGTAGAGCCCGGGTCGAAAACATAGAACATATCGCCCGCGGCACCGCCGACCGTATTAGCCATACCCGCGTTGCTACCCTCGGTGACCGTATTGATGGCCAAGGCGACGGGATCATCCACAGTCCCGGGCGCGGCTACCGCAGCCTGCATAGCGAAAGACAGCAGCGCCTGGTTATTCGGCATCGCATTCGGCAACCCATTGGAGCTGGGATTCTGGAGGTTGTTGAATTCGTAAGAGCCTGGCAACCCGACTTCTTGATCCAAAACCGCGAACATCACCCCGCTCGAAAAATCGCCAAAGGCGACGTAATAATACGCCGTCTTAAGACCACCGTTACTCGGTGTAATCGCCGCCGCTGCAACTGCCGCGCGGATCGCCTCCGCTGCCAGCGTCGCAGTCGGGTTGTCAGCAAACGGCAGCTCACCATTCGGGTATAGAGCCAAAAGATCATTGGGGCTGATCTGATGATGGAACGTCGCATCATACATGACTCCATCGATGCTCAAATCGGTTATGCTCTCAATCCTGTCGTCGTCGGCACTTAGCGTTATCGTTGCGTGAAGGGGACCACAAGAAAAAATAAGTATGACCAGCAGACAAGCTCCGATGAACCGAACAGCCCGGGAGATCTCAATCACCCCAGAAAAGCGTACATGCTCTCGAAGAGCGTCGAACGAAGTCGGAAATTGATTGTAATTGGTATTTTTAATCACCGCGTTTTCTCCTGTTTTGCAGTGGTTCATATTAGTTCCAAGACTATCACGCACTGTGTCTTGATGATCTCGTTTTCCAGAGAGAGAGCCAATTCCAATCGATCCGCCCACCCGTTTCGTATGTACATGTGATAACTGGTATAAGAAATCTCGTCGGAAATTCCAAGAGAAATCTTAGTACATTGGAACACAAAAGTTCTTTGCTACGTCCGCAGCCTGCGACAAAACGCGATTGCTCGTCAGCATCAAAGACAATCTCGTTAGGCAACATACTTGTAACAGGAATGTTGTATATATCGATGCGCCCATGCGGAGTAGTGCGGGACCTATCGGGCACGTGACCGACTGCCCGGACGAATCGGCCGTCCTAATCCGCAGCATATCGGAACGTTGTCCCGATAAAGGCCAGGCTCAGGATCCAGGCGCGGAATTAACGGACACCGCGGTGAGTCCGCCAGTGTCCGGCCGATCCGTCTACTGAGGAAAAGACTGGCAAGGGGATGGGGACGAAGGAGTGTTCAGGATTCATTCGTTCCTTCCTGGTGAATCATAGTCCCCCGGCCGGCAAACTGTCTTCCGGGTCAGCCAGCAGAGTTGGCATCGAGTGACGCGCTCGTCTATCGGCGCCGGCGACACCCTGACGGAGCTGAGCAATAGCCAGTGGGCCGCACAACTCCAAACCCGGATTGCATGCGTCGGATCAGCAAAAAAAATAGGCCGCTCACAATGAGCGGCCTATTTCTTTCCATCCACTTTTTACAACGCTGTACCGGGGGGGAAGTAACAGGCGTCAGTGGACAAATCGCGGTTCATGGGGTTCGAGGGGCGGACTGGTGATTCCTTCGCGGCCGATGTGTTCGAGCAGTTCCTTCAGATCCTCGGCCCGACGTTTCAGGTCGTTGAATTTCGTTACGGTTTCGTGGTCCACCGGATCGACAACCTCGCCACCAGTCAGGAAAGCTGCCAGCTCGGCCTCGTTGCCAAGGCTTTCCGGCAGATTGTGTTGACGCGGGAAATCGACCTGCAGGAACGCCGTATCGGTCTCGTCCCGATGGCAGCCGTTACATGTGTTCAGCGCGAATGCGTGGCGCGCTTCGTTGTTGTTGATGTTTGCGGCACTCCATGGGATGGTGACGAACGGTCCCCCGAACGGGTTGACCGTGAAGGTCCGCTTCGCGAAATCAGGAAAGTCCGAAGGCAGGAACGGACCGGCATTCGATCCCGGCCCGAACCAGACAGCGGGCAGGCTAAACGTACCGTCAAGGAGCGCTTCCTCGTTCGCGTTGATCAACCGCGCCAGCTGCGGTGTGCCATTGAAGCGAATCGTGTCTGGGGTCTGGGCGACAGTGTACTGGGCCAGCAGCCCGGTATTTCGATCGAGGACAAACTCGCGCAACTCCCAGCTGGGGCCGATAGCCAGCTCGTTGGTGCGTATCTGGTTGATCGGGTTGCCGTTGACCTTGTCCGGTGCCTGGCCGGCATCGGTAAATCTGCGGGTGATGCGCTCGAGCGCACGGTTGTAGCCCCGGCTGCCCAGCGAATAACGCCCGAGCCTATACCATTGGTGCGCCCAGTCCCGCACCTCACGCATGTTCTCTGCAAGCAGTTCATATTCGAATATCACCACGAACCTAAGCGGCATTCCGTTCGGGTCGACAACACCAAAAACGAATCGGCCTTCACCGGCAGTAGTCACTGACCTCGAGTTGTGTACCCGCAGGTCCAGGCGATTCACAATAGCGAGAAGTTTGAACGGGGCGAGTCTCAGGTCCAGCTGCCCATGGCAACTGGCGTCCAACCACGGGTCAATGATTAACTCACGGATGCCCGGACGCGCCGGCGACACCTGACCGTTCACGACTTGATCGGTTTCCCAATACTCCAACCACCGCAGGGTGAATTCAGCCGGGTCGTTCTCGCCGGCCATATTCTCCATCAGGTGTTTGAATGTCCAGACTGCCCGGCGGCCGGCGTTGGGGTTGGTACGTACCGGATCCTCGACCACGTCCAGGTTGGTGATCATCAGGTGCTTGGCCGGATCAATAACCACCTTCCTCGCCGGCAGGCTGATGGTCGGAGCGCTTGGCGCCAAGCTTTGCAGGCTTTGTGGGCCGGGTGCCGCCTCCATGGTGCTGCAGCAAAGCAGTACCGTGATGGCGATTGTCAGTACAAAAATAGATTGGGTCATGGTCGTTCTCCTGGCTTGGTGTTACTTGTGTCTCCCCCCCACAAAGCATTGTCTCGATAGTTCGTCCGCCCCCCCCCTCCTTTGTTTCGTGTCGAGTAAAACAGTTCCGCGACGTGTCAACGTGATACGAAAGAAACGAGGAAAAAGTTTACTCCGGGGGGTATGTGAGTTTTCTCACCACACCGATCGGCCCGGGATTGATCCGGCCCATGACGGGTTGCCGGTTCACCTGACTGCGGGTTGGAGGAGGTACGTAAAATCAGCAGTCTAACAGCCAAATCATGGCGCTCGCCGGCGCGAGGAAAGGGTCACGCGGATGGGGAAAGGGCGCGGATTTCGTGGGGATGATCTGGCGGGACAGGTGCCGGTCGGTCTTACCATCGACGAATGGGTTTCGTCATTAGAGAGAGTTGTCCCTACTTAAAAACGGGGAGGGATAGCAGCGGTGATGTACACATGGCTTACAAGAAATGATACATACACATCGGGGAATGACCGCTGCATACACGTTTGCCAGGAGGGGGCAACGCGGGAACAGACACGCGTTACGGTCTCCTGACAGACCGCGATACATTGAAGCAATGCAGCCGAAGCAAGGCGCGACAGGGTCAGTTGTTCGCCTTCAGTGTCTCGACCTCAGCTTCCAGCGCCTCGATATGCGCCTGTTGCTCCTTCATCGCCTCAATCAGCAGGGCACTGATTTGGCTGTACCTGACGGACTTGTAACCATCATCACCGGTATGGACCATTTCCGGAACAACGGCTTCGACTTCCTGGGCCACGACACCGAGGCCGCTGTCAGGTCCGTCGCGCCAATCGAAACTGACACCGCGCAGCTGCATGACTTTGTCCAACGCCGCCGACACCGTCTGGATATTCTCCTTCAACCGCTCGTCGCTGGTCTGGGTGAGATTGCGCAGGGTGAGATCGCCGCCTTGCGTAAAGGAGAACAAATCAGTGCCGTCGCCCTTTGCAAAAATCAATTTTTTATGTCCTGCTTCACCACTGGCCACGTCGTTGTCACTGTATATTCTCCACCTTTCCGTGCCCCCATCCAGAAGATGTATGCCGGTTTCGACGTTCGCATCGGCGCTGAGTCCGAGGGTTCGTTTGACATGACTGCTGTGAACCATCAGCCGATAGCTGATTCCGGCCAGGTTCAGGTTTTGAGTGCCGATCGCTGCCGTACCGAGCCCATCGGCCCGCCCAAAGACGCTGGTGGCGTTATCGTAGCCGTTCACACGGAACACTACGCCGTTGTGGCCGAGGACGTCCAGCTTGATGCCGTCCGACGCTTCACCGATGAACGCATCCCCGGCAACATCCAACTTGGCGTTCAGAGCATCTCCGTCACCTTTCCCGATGCCGAGCGCACCGAGCATCCCGCGGCCATGGACCTGCAGACGGATCGGATTCACGTCAGTCGCCGCGCCGCCGTCTGCAGCGCCGATAAGCACGCGCTTATCACTCATAATCTGCATGGGAATCCCTGAGCCGACCTGAAAGTAAATTTTATGGGGCCTTCCTCCGATCGAGGTACCTG
>Ga0114993_10001945_pt1 | contig 23378 bp, 26 predicted proteins | sample ArcticOcean_MG_C_FD_87042 | JGI IMG/M metagenome (GOLD analysis project Ga0114993, IMG submission 87042) | Marine microbial communities from western Arctic Ocean - ArcticOcean_MG_CB2_150 | ecosystem: Environmental > Aquatic > Marine > Oceanic | place: Arctic Ocean: Canada Basin | collected...
AGAAATTAACTGGGGATAACAGAAACAAATGTTCTGTTTAATCTAGAGGTTTTAAACTGCACTTTTCCTTTTATTAAAGAAAATAGTGAGTGATCTCTTCCCATACCCACATGATCACCGGGGTGTATTTTTGTACCTCTTTGTCTTACAATAATATTTCCAGGCATTACTAATTGCCCACCATATCTTTTAACACCAAGACGTCTTCCCGCACTATCTCTACCGTTCCTTGATGATCCACCTGCTTTTTTTGTTGCCATATTTATTCCCTTAAAACAATTCTACCACTTATTTTTTTTAATTAAAGATTTTTTTTTAACATTTGCTGTTATTTTTTTTTCTTTGCTTCAATTTTTTTTACTGATTTTTTAATTTTTAGATCTTTTTCCTCTTTAATTTTTTTAGCTACTTTTATTTGTTTTTCTCTTGCTTGTTCAGCTTTTACTATTTTTTTAGTTAGAATTTTTTCTGGATGCGCTTCTGCAATAACTTTTCCATCTTTAGAGAAAATTTTAGTTATTCTTATTAGAGATATTGGTTGTCTATGACCATATTTTTTTCTTGAATTTTTTCTTCGTCTTTTTTTAAAGACTAGAACAGTTTTATTTTTTGTATTTTTTAAAATTTTAGCTTCTACTTTTGCGCCCTGGATATTTGGATTACCTATTTCATTAGTTTTATCATCATTCAAAAAAAGGACATTTTTGAATTCTACAAATTTTCCTTCGTCATCATTAAGTCTTTCAATCTTAAGAATCTCACTGGCTGTTACTTTATATTGTTTGCCACCTGTTTGTATAACTGCGAAAGACATAGTTTTAATTTCATGTTAGAAATAGTCGCAATATAACTTCATCACTTATCATGTCAAGTTATAAGAATTATTAAAAATCGTCCTTTAAATCTCTAACCTTCTTAAAAACTTTAAAATCCTCTTGGTTTTGCATATTTAATTTAAATTGCAGGTCTTTTTGATCACACCTAAGAAAAATGTTAGATTTTAACTCATCTTCTAGCGTAGTTGGAACGGTAGGCAAATAATTTGCTCTTAATTTTTTAATTTTTTCAAATTGTTTCTTTAAATTCACATTTTCAGGATCATACTTTATGCAAAATTCTGCATTTTTATAAGTATATTCATGACCACAATAAATTTTTGTATCTTTGGGAAGTTTTTTTATTTTATTTAAAGATTTTAACATTTGTTTATGATTGCCTTCAAAAATCCTACCACAACCAAGGGAGAATAAAGTATCACCTGTAAAAGCAACTTTTTCTTTTTCAAAGAAAAAACATATATGACCTGATGTATGACCTGGGATATGTAATATTTTTACAAAGGAATTCCCAAATTTCCAATTTTTTTTTTCATCAAGCTCAATATCTATGCCGGGAATTCGATCTTTATCACTATAGAAAGCGACTACTTGGGCATTGTACAATTTTTTTAATTCCAAGTTTCCCCCAATATGATCAAAGTGATGATGCGTATTTAATATATAATTTAATTTTAATTTGTTTTTCTTAAGAAAAGAAATAATTGGAGTTGCTTCAGAAGGATCTACTACACCAACGATTTTAGAATTATTATCATTAATTATATAAGCATAATTGTCAGATAAGCAAGGTATAGGTGATATTTGCATAACAAGTTATTCTATAAGAAATATACCTAATTCTGAAAAAATATTTTTATAATTCATATTATTTTTAGTAATTTCTGAAATTTTTTCATTTGTTAAACAGAGTGACCTATTAATTTTTATTTTTTTATCATTACAAAAATTAACAAAATCTTGAATTGTGCACATATGTAAGTTTTTAGTATTATACCACTGATAAGGCAAATTTTTAGTAATTGGCATAGTTCCTTTTAATAATAAATGGACACGTATTTTCCAATATCCAAAATTGGGAATTGTAACAATTGTTTGTTTTCCAACTCTAAGTAGTTGTTTTAAAACTTCCTCAGGATGAAGAAAAGCCTGAAGTGTTTGACTTAACACAATATAATCAAAAGATTTATCTGGAAATTGTATCAATTCTTTTTCAGCATCACCCTCAATAACAGGTAAACCTTTTGATATACATATTTGAACAAGTTCTTTTTTCCGTTCTAATCCTCTCACATCATTTTTTTGTTTTGATTTTAAGTGCTCCATAAGAGTGCCATCTCCGCAACCTATATCTAGTACACGTTTACTATTTTGTATTATTTGAGAAATTGCTTTAAATTCATTTTTCATTATTAAAATCAATATAGTTTGAGTTAAGAAATTCGCTTAAAGTTTTTAAAAATTTAGGAACATTTAATAAAAATGAATCATGACCTTTGTCTGATTCTATTTCAACAAATCCAACATTAGCACCGCAGGCATTAAGAGCAATAACAATTTCTTTATTCTCACTTGTTGGATAAAGCCAGTCTGATGAAAATGAAATTATACAAAATTTTGATTTTGTATTTTTAAAAGCTAAAGACAAATTTCCATTAAACTGCTTTTCTAAGTCAAAGTAATCCATAGCTCTCGTTATATATAAATAACTATTTGCATCAAATCGGTCTACAAAAGCTGCGCCTTGGTAACGCAGATAACTTTCTATTTGAAAATCTGCATCAAAACTAAATTTAAGACTTCCTTTGTCTTGTAGTTTTCTTCCAAATTTTTCTTGCAGACCTTGCTTAGAAAGATATGTAATGTGAGCTGCCATTCTTGCAACAGCTAAACCTTTGTCCGGTGTTAATTTTTCATCTTTCCAATTTGGATCAGCCATAATTGCTTGGCGGCCCAATTCGTTCAGAGCAATGTTTTGAGCAGAATGACTTGCACTACATGCTATTGGAATAGCACAGTATGCTAAATCAGGATATAAAGATGTAAACTGCAATACTTGCATCCCACCCATCGATCCTCCAACTACAGCAAACAACTTATCAATATTTAAGTGTTTTAATAAAAACGATTGGACTTTAACTATATCCCTTATCGTAATTACAGGAAAAGTAGTACCAAATTTTTTATTAGTTTCTAGATTTATTTCTTTTGGTCCAAAACTTCCCATACATCCTCCCAATACGTTTGCACAGATTACAAAATATTTATTTGTATCTATTGCCTTTTCAGGACCTACAGCAAATGTCCACCATCCTTCTCTTTTAGTAATTGGATTTAAGTTAGTGATAAATTGATCTCCAGTCAACGCATGAAAAGCAAGCACAGCATTAGTTTTCTTTTTATTTAATGTTCCATACGTTTCGTATGCAAGCGGAAAATTTTTAATTATTTTTCCACAATCAAGCTTAACAGATTCATTAATAATTAATTTTTTTATGTTTTTATTTTCTATGTTCATATTTCAGAAAAAACCCCAGCTAAACTGGGTTAAAAACCTTTTTAGCTGTTTTTTTTAAGCGCTCGCAATTAAGTTAAATCAGCGCAACTTTTATGTACTAAAAACAACGAGTTTTGTCAATTTTCTCTGTATTTATTTTGCCACAAAAATCCTTATATAGTATTTATCAATACAAATAATATATTAATAAAATGACACTTTTTCCAAAACCAAGAAATATAAATATAGAGAGATATGTTGGTGGATTATCAAAATTAAAAAATATTAAAAATCCAATAAAACTATCAGCTAATGAGTCCGCTTTAGGACCTAGTCCAAAAGCAGTCCGTGCTCTTGAAAAAATTAAATATAAAATTTTAAAATACCCAGAATCAGATTCAGATTCGTTAAGACGGTGTTTATCCAAAAAATTTAAAATTGATCCAACAAGGATTATTTGTGGATCAGGATCAGACCAAATATTTGATTTAACATGTAAAGTTTTTTTAAAAGCTGGAGATGAAGTAATTGTAACTGAGTTTGGCTTCATAATGCACAGAATATATGCGCTACATCATAAAGCTAAAGTTGTGGTGGCAAAAGAAAACAATTTTAAAGCCTCGGTTGATGAGATACTAAAGAAAGTAAGTAAAAAAACTAAGATTATTTTTATTGCAAACCCAAATAATCCTACGGGTACTTATTTATCAAAAAATGAAATGATTACCTTAAGAAAAAAACTTAGAAGTGATATACTTTTAGTTGTTGACGACGCGTATTTTGAATTTATGAATAAAAGTGATTTTACATCTGGCTTAGACCTTTTTAAAAATAAGCCAAATGTTTTAATTACAAGAACTTTTTCAAAAATTTATGGTCTTGCCGGTTTAAGGTTAGGCTGGGGGTATTCCTCAAAAAAAATTATTGAAGCAATGTACCGAATTAAACCTCCTTTTAATGTTAATAGAGCAGCACTTGTCGCAAGTGTAGAGTCTATTAAAGATAATGGATGGATAAAGAAAGCAATTAAGCATAATACGTTATGGACAAAAAAAATATTCTCTGTATTAAAAAAAAATAATGTAGAAGTAAATAAACCAACAGCAAATTTTTTTTTGATAAATTTTAATAAAACTAAAATTAATTCAAATGAAGTTTTTAATAAGTTAGCTAGCAAGGGTCTAATTTTAAGAAAAATGTCACAATATAAAATACCCAATTCTTTAAGATTAACTATTGGAAACAAAAAGGCAAATGAACACTTTATTAAATCTATAGAAAGCATTTTAAAATAATGTTTAAAAAAGTATGTATAATTGGATGTGGATTGATAGGATCTTCATTGGCAAGAGCAATAAGAAAAAATAATTTAGCAGAGAAAATAGTTTCTTCAAATAGATCGGACTTAATAAATAAAAAAGTAATAAAGTTAAAGATAGTTGATGAATCTAGCTCAGCAACTAAAAAAATGGTAGTAGGATCTGATTTAATTGTAATAGCCACTCCTTTAAGTAGCTACGAGAATGTAATTTTAAAAATTAAAGATTCTTTAAAAAGCGGAAGTATACTTACTGACGTTGGGTCAGTGAAAGGAATTATATTAAATCTAATTGAAAAGCATATTCCAGAAAATGTTTCTTGGATACCATCACATCCAATTGCTGGTACAGAGGAAAGTGGACCTGAAGCGGGATTCTCTGAATTATTTAAAAATAGATGGTGTATTTTGACACCCAGTCAAAAAGCAAAAGGGAAAGAAATTAATTTACTTAAAAACTTTTGGGAAAAAATTGGAAGCAAAGTTGATATTATGGATGCAAAAAAGCATGACCATATTTTGTCTATTACAAGTCACATCCCCCATTTAATTGCTTATAATATTGTAAGTACATCACTTAATATTCAAGATGAAAAAAAATCTGAAATTATAAAATATAGCGCTAGTGGATTAAGAGATTTTACAAGAATTGCAGCTTCTAACCCCATTATGTGGAGAGATATTTTTATACAAAATAAAAAAAATATTTCAGTAATGGTTAATAAATTTATTAAAAACTTGGAAGAATTAAAAAAAGCTATTGAAAATGAAGATAAAAAAAAATTAGAACAGATCTTTTCAAAAACTAAAAAAATAAGAAAAGATATTGTAAAAGCAGGACAAGATGTAGATAAACCTAATTTCGGTAGAAAACAGTAATTAAGAAATTTTTTCTATCTCTTCATAAATATTATCTTCTAAAGTTCTAACAAATTCATTTTTACTTAACCCAGGCTTAATAGGTTTTAAAAAAGATACTGTTATTTTACCTGGGTATTTTAAAAAACTATTTTTTGGCCAAACATTGCCCGAGTTCAAAGCCACAGGAACACACGGGATATTTAGTGTTTCGTATATTCTTCCAACTCCTTTTTTAAAAGGAACCTTTTCTTTTACATTTACTCTTGTGCCCTGAGGAAATATCAGAAGAGGTCTATCCTCATTCTTTATGACAGATGAAACTCTATCAAAAAAATTAAGGTTATCTTTTGTGGTTGTGTCTCTTACAATTTCAATTGATTTTATTTTTTTTAAATAAAGCCCAAATAATGGAATTTTTAAAAGCTCTTTCTTTAAAATAAATACTGGATATTTCAAAACACTTTGTAAAGCAAACGTTTCAAACATAGATTGATGCGCGGATGCTACAAAGTATTTTCCTGTTTTGGGTATATTATCTGTACCATTAAATTCTACCTTGGTTTTTAAAAAAATTTTAATAATAAAAACTACATAGTGACCTAAGAATTTTCCAAAAGTTAGAGTAAATTTTTGAGGTAAAAATAAAGTTGGTATTGCAATAAAAAATATAAGAATAATTCCTACATATAAAAATATATTGAATAATAGTGATCTAAAGAGTAGCATTTTTATTAGATATTAAATTAATTGTTAACTAAATTTTCTAAACTTTGTCTTTTTCTAATTAACTTATGACTTGAACCAGATACTATAATTTCAGCAATAAATGGTCTCATGTTATAATTAGACGATAATGACCTACCATAAGCACCAACATCCAAAAAGCTTACATAATCACCTTCATTAATTTGAGTAAAATTTTTTTTGCTTAAAAATTTATCTGAGCTTTCACAAATAGGCCCCACAAACTCAATGTTTCCAACTAATCTCTTATTACTTTTTTTAAGTGGAACAATTTGGTGTTGTGCATTGTATAACGCAGGTCTCATTAAATCATTCATACCAGCATCTAATATAACAAACTTTTTATTTTTACTTTTTTTAATATAAATAATTTTTGTAACTAAAATAGCTGTATCAGCAATAATAAATCTACCAGGTTCAAAAATAATTTTTGCTTGTTTATTTTTTATGAATTTTTGCACTTCCTTAGCATATTCATATAAATTTAATTTTTTTTGATTATATGTGTAAGAAATCCCCATGCCACCACCGAGATCTATAAATTTAAAATTTATATTAGTTGTTTTAATAATTCTATTTACAATCGTTAATACTTTTTTAAATGGTTTTACGCTTGTAATTTGACTTCCAATATGAACACTAAGACCTTCTAATCTCAAACATCTCATTTGTTTCATTTTTTGAGTCAAATTTATAAAATCATTATAAGATAGGCCAAATTTTTCATCTTTACCACCAGTTGATATTTTTTTATGTGTTTTTCCTGCTACGTTAGGATTTAATCTTATTCCTATAGAAGTAATTTTAGAAAGTGTTTTTGAAATTTTATTAATTAAGAAAGCCTCACTTTCTGATTCAACGTTTATTAAAAGTACTCCTTTTTTAATTGCTACTTTAATTTCCTCTTCTGATTTTCCAATACCAGAAAAAACGATTTTATTCGGGTTAATGCCTGCTTTTATTGCTTTAAGCAATTCCCCAATAGAAACCACATCTGCTCCTGATCCCATTTTTTTCAGTTCTTTAAGTAAAAACAAATTTGAATTTGATTTTACTGAAAAACATATAATTGGTTTAATATTTTTAAATGCTTTTTCAAAATTATAATAATTTTTTTTTAATTGTAATAGTGAATAGCAGTAAAATGGTGTCTTATATTTTTTCACCAAATTAAGTGCAGATATTTTTTCAACACATAGGTAATTTTTTTTAAGCCTAATATAATTCATTAAATTTGAGCTATATATATTTTTTTATTATAATGATCTGAATATTTATATTCAGGGCTACTTTTCTTTCCACAGGCTGAGCACACTACACAAACAGCTATAATTATTAATAATTTTTTCATTATTTAAACTCCCTTTTATATCTAGATATCATTTTTTTTATATTTTTAATAGAAGTTCCGCCATAAGAAGATTTTATATTTATAGAATTTTTAACATCAAATATTTTCATTACATTTTTATCTATATTTCTTTCTATTTTTATTATTTCATCAAAATTTAATTCATTTAATTTCTTTTTTTTCTTTTCTGCATAATTTACCAATTTAGCAGAAATTTTATATGCCTCTCTAAATGAAAAATTATTATTTTGTACAAGATAATCAGCAAAATCAGTAGCAGTAGTATAACCTTCGTTAGACAAAAGGAGCATCCTTTTTTTATTAGGAGTTAAAGCTAAAATAAGCTGACCAGTTATAACAATTGATCCTAAGAGAGTATCATAGCTAGAAAATACCAATGCCTTATCTTCTTGCATGTCTTTAAAATATGAAAGCGGCAAACCTTTCATAACAGTTAGCATTGATTGTAATGCACCAAAGTTTCTTCCAACTCTGCCTCTAATTAATTCTGCAGGATCTGGATTTTTTTTTTGTGGCATAATAGAAGACCCAGTAAGCATTTTATCATTAAATTTAATAAGATTAAATATGTCGGAGTTCCAAATAATTAGTTCTTCAGCAAGTCTAGATATATGAATTGCACAAATTGAAGCTGAAGACAAAAAATCTAAAGCAAAATCTCTATCTGAAACTGTGTCAATTGAATTACTTGTAGGTCTTTTAAAGCCCAACTTCCTAGAGGTAAAATTTCTATCAATATTATAAGAAGTTCCAGAAAGGGCTCCAACACCTAGAGGACATTCATTTATATACTCAATATTGTGTGTGAATCTTTTTACATCTCTTTTGAACATCTCAACATAAGCTAACAAATAATGGGCAAATGAAATTGGTTGTGCATTTTTTAAATGTGTAAATCCGGGCATTATAGTTTGAACATTTGCGTCTGATTTTTTAATAAAAATTTTAATTAAATTATTTAAGTTTTCAATTATTTCTTGAGAGGATTTTTTAGTCCATAATTTAAAGTCTGTAATTACTTGATCATTTCTTGATCTAGCTATGTGTAAATAGCCCGCATCTTTTCCAATAATTTCAAAAAGTCTTTTTTCAATATTTAAATGAATATCTTCATATTTTTTATTAAAATTAAATTTATTTTTTTTAATTTCAATTTTAATTTTTTTTAATCCTATTATAATTTTATTACCTCTTTTTTTGTTAATAATTTTTTGTTTAATCAACATTTGGGCATGCACAATTGATCCCAGAATATCTTCTTCGAATAACCTTTTATCTATATCTATCGATGAACCGATTTCTTCAAAAGTTTTTGATATACGGTTATTAAATCTACTTCCCCAAACAGCTTTATTTTTATTTTTCATATGTTAAGTTCTAACAAATAATGTTTATTAATCAAAAAATTGCAAAGCTTCTTATTTTTTTATTTTTTTTTAGTGTTTCTTCATCCATATCACAAACAAATGAAGATGTTCCACTTAAAAATATAGTAATAAATGAAACTCCGAAGCCAATTTTTCCAGTTATATTTGAGGATCTTTTGGGTAACAAAATAAATCTTAAAGACTATCAGGGCAAATTATTAATTATTAATTTTTGGGCAACTTGGTGTAAACCTTGTAGAGATGAAATGCCTTCTTTAGATAATCTTTATAGAAAAGGAAATTTAAAAAACTTACAAGTTTTTGCTGTGAATATGGAAAAGCCTAATAGGAAAAAGGTAAAAAATTTTTTTGAAGATATTAATATAAAAAAATTATCAATCTTTTTTGATAAAGACTTAAATTTTGTTAAAGCGTTTAAACTGAGAGGCGTCCCAACAACAATTTTAGTTAATAAAAACGGAGAAGAGTTTGCTAGAATTGTAGGTTCAATAAATTTTGAAGATAAAAAATTTGTAAAATGGTTATCTAATTATGATTAATTATAATTTAGAAACTATTTCAATAAAACCGTTGTCTGGACAAAAACCGCAACAAGCAGTTATATTTTTCCATGGTTATGGTGGAAGTGGTAAAGATATAAGTTCTCTGGCAATAAATTGGCAAAGATTTTTACCAGATTCTATTTTTATGTGCCCCAATGCTCCAGAAGCTTGCTCTATACACCCAGATGGTTTTCAATGGTTTGATTTAACATCTGATAATGAAAAGATAATTCTTGAAAAATCTATATTAGCTGAAGAGAAAATTAATATATTTATAGATCAAATTTTAGAAAATTTTAACTTAAAAAATAGAAATTTAGCATTAGTTGGTTTTAGTCAAGGATGCATGATCGCTCTTCAAGTAGGTCTTAAAAGAAAAGAAGAAATAAACTGTTTGATTGGTTATTCTGGTAAAATAATAAATAAAGAAAATTTATCACGCAATATCAATTCAAAGCCAAAGGTATTTTTAATGCATGGAGCAGAAGATACAATCGTATCGCCAACTTATCTTTTAGAGGCTAAAGAATATTTAAATAAATTAGGCATAAAAATTAAAACTAAAATTTTTAATAATTGTCAACATCATATTCCTATTGAAGGAACAAGTCTTGGTTTAGAGTTTTTAAGAAAAAATCTTTTATAATTAAAACAATTTTTTAATAAACTATTTCTTGATAAAATTAATTTAATCAGCTAACCTATTAATATGATTATAACAGCTTCTGAAAAAGTGCCTCTAGAAAAATGCCCAGCTTTAGTATTAAATGCAGATTTTAGACCTTTAAGTTATTACCCACTTTCATTATGGTGTTGGCAAGATGCAATTAAGTCTGTCTTTCTTGAAAGAGTTAGTATTGTATCTAATTATAAAAGAAAAATTAGAAGCCCTTCATTTGAAATGAACCTGCCTAGTGTTATTGCTTTAAAAAGATTTATTAAATCCTCTAGAGATCCAAATTTTACTAGATTTAATGTTTTTTTGAGAGATAAATTTTCATGTCAATATTGTGGAATTGAAAAAGATTTAACATTCGATCATTTGTTACCAAAATCTAAAGGAGGAGTTACTGATTGGGAAAACGTTATTACGGCATGTTCAACATGCAATGTAAAAAAGGGTGGAAGATTATATTCCCAAAGTGGTATGAAATTATTTAGAAAGCCATTTAGACCTACAGTTGAAGATTTACATCAAAATGGAAGAAATTTTCCTCCTAATTTTTTACATGAAAGTTGGATGGATTACTTGTATTGGGATGTAGAATTACTTCCTTAAGAAACTAAATTTTTTCAGAAATAGTTATAGCTATTTTTGAGCTAGTTTTAATAATTTTATCCATTACAGAATAAAAACCTTTATTAGTAGCTCCCGATTCATATGCAATATTTTTATGATCAATTTCATCACTTTTAAACTTTTTAATTTTATTTTTTAAATCTTTTTCATCATCACCTAATTTATCTAATTGATTTTGGTAGTGATTCTCTATTACTTCTTCAACTGAAGCAGTACAAAGCATAGCTGCTTTTTTACCAAGCAAAGTGCTACCAAATCCCAAGGCAACCCCCATTACATCCCATAAAGGCAAAAAATATGTAGGTTTTATCTTTCTTTTTTGAATTTCCTTTTCAAAGTATTCCAAGTGCTCTTTTTCATGTTCTTTCATTTTTTCAATAATATTTTTTAAATCTTTGTCCTGTTTTATAGTATTGAGCGCTAATAATTGCCCTTCGTATATTTTAATAGCACCACGCTCTCCTGCATGGTCAACTCTTATAATTTCTTCTAAGGTTTTTTGATTAGTTTTTTCCATAATTTATAAATAATCTAATAAATATAACACTTAAAAATAAAGAAAAAATAAGATTAATTGAAGCAAGTGATAATCCCATAATTGTAAAATTTACATCTTTACAACTTATACTACTTTCTGAAAGTTGTTTCAAAAGCTCCTCTTTTGAAATTGTTTCTAAAAGATTGTTATTTGTACATACAAAAGATTCATTAAAAAATTTTTTCTCAATTCCGAAATGATAAAAAGCCAAAATTGAGCTACTAATAAATATTAAAGATAATAATAACAGAGTAATTTTTTTATACCTTTTAAAAAATAATATTTCTATTAATAAAAAAATAGAAAGAAAGTAAGGAATTCTTTCATAAACACATAGTTTGCAAGGTTTGTGTCCAAATCCATACTCTATTATATAAGCAGAAACTAAAGCTACTAAAATAAAAGTAAAAATTAAAAAAATGTAGTTTTTCTTTTTTAACATTATTTATTTAAAGATTAAGTAAACTATTGTAATAATTACTAAAATTATTGCAGTTACAATTATAGTCCACCGTCCTCCTCTTTTTTCTAAGAATGGACCTACTGCAGCACCATACTTAAAGGTTAGATAAGCAACTAAAAAAAACCTTAAACCTCTAGCAACAAAACATATAATTACAAAAAGTAAAATATTAAAATGAACAAAGCCACTAGATATTGTTATTATTTTAAATGGCAAAGGCGTAAAGCCTGCAATAAATAATATCAGCATTCCTGATAAAAGTCCTTTTTCAGAAGCTAATTTTTCTATAAAAATGTTTGCATTTTCTTTACCAAAAATTTCAAAAATTTTAGCACCTAATTCATTAAAAAAAATATATCCAATTAAGTAACCGACTATAGCGCCTAAAACTGAAAATATTATTGCAATTAATGAAATTTTTATAAATTTTTTTCTATTTGCTATAACCATAGGGATTATCATTACATCTGTTGGAATTGGAAAAATAAAACTTTCAGCAAATGATACAATCCCTAAAATAAAATTTGCAGATTTATGACTTGCCCACTTTACACATTTATCGTATATATTTTTTATCATTGATTTTTTGTCCACTACATATATACAATCACTTATGGAGATTGTAACTAAAATAGCACCATTGGCTTTAGCCCTAATAATGCTTGGACTTGGATTAGGTTTAACTGCCCAAGATTTTACAAGAGTAACCAAATATCCAAAAGATTTTTTTATAGGATTAATTTGTCAAATGATTTTACTTCCTATTATAGCTTTTGGACTTATCAAAATATTGAATACACCTACAGAGTTAGCTCTTGGAGTTATGATTATTGCAGCTGCACCTGGTGGAGTAACCTCAAATGTATTAACTAAATTTGCTAACGGGGATGTTGCTCTTTCAGTGTCACTTACGGCAATTATAAGTTTAATAAGTATTGTGTCAGTACCTTTCATTATTTTTTACTCTGCGGATCTATTAGGAGTCACTTATCTTTCAACAAGTATTTCTATGATTGGAATTTCTTTAAAAATGTTTTTTGTAGTTACGCTACCAGTGGTTATTGGAATGATAATTAGACATTTTGCTACTAATTATATTATATCAAAAACAATCTGGGTTCAGAGGATATCAATTTTTTTATTTATCATTGTATTTTTCGCAATTTGGATAGAAGAATGGGATAAAATTATTAGTTTTATAGTAAGAGCAGGAACTATAACGTTAACACTTAATGTAATAATGATGGTGGTTGGATATTATATAGCCAAAATGTTTGCAAGTGGAGCATCTCAGAGAAAATGTATTTCACTTGAGTGCGGCCTTCAAAATGGAACTTTGGCAGTTTTTGTTTCATCGCAACTTTTTAATGAAATAGTTTATATGGTTCCGACAGCTGCTTATGCTTTAATAATGTTTATCACTTCTATTGCATTTGTTTTTATAATTAGAAAAACATAATAAACATTCAGTAATTTGGGATTACCATTTAATAGATGAGGAGTTAACGCTATAATGCTATTTAAAGATTTTTTTTTCAGTTTCAAAAATATTCATATAAGTTTTCTTGAAAAAAAAAATGTTGTTAAATTGTTAAAAGTAGGAATTTCAACATTATATAAATTTTTTATATTAGAACTAATTATTTATCAATTTTTTTACAAAAAAGATTTAGATAAAATTGCTAGAGAAAATTTTTTTTTTTTTAATATGGACTTATTTTTTTTATTTAAATATTTTGGAAGTTTGAGACAAGAACATAGTTATGAAGATTTTTTCCATGAAAATTTAAAAGAATTTAAAGAAAAAAATGTTAATTTACTTGAAATTGGCGTTGCCAAAGGTAGTGGCTTGGCTAGTTTATATTTTTATCTTCCCCTAGCCAGTTTAATTGGAATTGACAATAATCCATTTAGAAATATTTATAAATCCAAGCGTATTCGAACCATATATGGCGATATATCTTCAAAAAAAGTTTTAAGAAATTTAAGCCAGCATCTTAATCAAAAGTTTGATATAATAATTGAAGATTGTAGCCATAGATTAATTGACCAAATTCTTTGTTTTTCTGAAAATTTTAAAAACTTAAAGAGTGGTGGTATCTTTATAATTGAAGATTTAAATTTTCCTGAAGTACACAAAATGTACAACCCAACAAATGATTCTAAAAATTTAAAAGAGATTCTAAAAAAAATTAACACAAATGATAAAATAGTTAGTAAATATTTAAATGAAAATGACTTACTCTACATAAAAAATAATATTGAAACTATAAAATTTCACAAGTGCAAGAATAAAAACAATTATTTAATTAGCGGTCTGTGTGATTATTCTGAAATTGTGATTATAAGAAAAAAATAACTTTTAATTAATTATCAAACAACTCCAATTAACCACGTACATAAAGGGATATGATTTTATATACGTGAATAATTAGAATTTTTTAATTGATTATAATCGATTAGCCACATTATCTATAATAAATAGACCTGAAATGGTTTGCAAAAATATTATGTTAGTATACCTTAAAGAATCTAAACCAAAATGGGTCGCAAATGTTAAAAAAAGAAAACCAATTACAAAAAGTAACTGCTAAATTGCGAAAAAGACCTGAAGATCTTGTAATCTACCAAAAACCTTTTGGGATAGCCATGTACAAATTTAGCATGTTTATGATGAATTATTATTCAAGAGTAAGAATAAAATTAAATCTTGATTACGATTCATTTATAATTATCCTGACAGTAGTTAGTCACACTTTGTATAATTTGAACAAAAAAAAATCTAATTTAAGTTATGAAGAATTAGAAGTAGAGTGGTCAAAACTAAGCAATAATACTTCACCAATGCATGAAGATTTTGGATATTATTTTTCTCAACAAAAATATAGAAAGTTATCAATTGCTAGTATTAGCTTGGTATCATCACAACCTAAAGAAACAGTTAGGCGTAAAATAGGTGAGCTAGTAAAAAAAAATATTTTAAAAAGTTCAAAAAATAATGGAATACTCTTAGGAAGTCAATATGAACGAGTTTTTAAAGAATTTGTACCCGGAACAGTGGCGGAACTTGCAAAATTAATTAAATTTTGGAAAAAAACAGGATCATTGGAAGAGTTAATAAAATTTTAGTAATAAAATTCTTAAAACTTTTTTAATTGTGTATTAAGTCAATCCAAAACATAATAAACTACGATTGCAATATGAATATAGGGCGAATGGCGGAACTGGTAGACGCGTTGGACTCAAAATCCAATGGTAGCAATGCTGTGAGAGTTCGAGTCTCTCTTTGCCCACCACAATAAAATGAATTTAAATGAATTTAATAGCCTAGTAGATCTATACTTTTATCAAGCTAAAAAACAAAATTCTCAAAGTAATTTTTTAGAATGGTTAAATCCAAAAAATAAACTTATGTTTACTTGGGAAGAAACAACAACAAATATTTATAGATTAGCTAATTTAATAAAAAAAAATATTAAAGATGGAGACAGGTGTCTTTTGGTTTCCGAAAATAGACCAGAATGGTTAGTTTCAGATCTTGCTATTATGTTAGCTGGCGGAATTACTGTGCCCGCATATACTACTTATACTGAAAAAGATTACGATTACTTAATTGAAGATTGTGAACCATCTATAATTATTGTTTCTAACGATATGATACATGATAAACTCAAAAATATTATTAATAAAAAAAAATTTATAAAAAAAGTAATCACTTTTGATGCAATTAGTAATTTAGATTATAAAAATAAATATGTAGATTTTAATTTTATAAATAAAAAAAAATTAGAAGAAAGTGAAAAAATAAAAAATTTAAGTTTAAAAAGAAAATCTCCAGCTTGTATAATATATACATCTGGAACAGGAGGTGACCCCAAAGGAGTTATTTTAAGTCATGGAGGTATATTAAATAATTTGGAGGGTGCTTGCGAGATTTTGAAACCACTAATTGACAAAAGACCAATTTTTTTGACTTGGCTCCCTCTATCTCACTCCTATGAGCACACCGTTCAATTTGCTCAAATAGCAGTTGGAGCTAAAGTTTTCTATGCAGAAAAAATAGAAAAACTTTTGGAAAACATTTCAGAAGCCAAACCCACAATCATGACGGCCGTCCCAAGGTTTTATCAAAATCTTTATAATAAAATAAATATAAATATAAAAAAAGCAAAAGGGTTTAAGGCAAAATTAATTAGCCTTACTATTGAGTTAGGGAAAAAAAAATTATTGAAACAAAAAATGAGTTTTTTAGAAAAATGTTTAAATTTAGTGATGGACATAATTGTAAGGAGAAAAATAAAAAAAAAGTTTGGTGGAAACTTAAAAGCTTTTGTTTCTGGTGGTGGTGCCTTAGATAAAGAAATAGGTCAATTTCTTAACGCCATTGGACTGTCAACCTTGCAAGGTTATGGTTTAACTGAAACTTCACCAGTGGTCAGCTGCAATCCAATACACAACATTAGAGTAGAAACAGTTGGTCCTCCATTCAGTGGTAACGAAGTAAAAATAGCTGAAGATGGGGAAATATTGGTTAAAGGAGAAAATGTAATGTTGGGTTATTGGAATAAAAAAGAAGAAACTGAACTAGCAATTAAAAATGGATGGTTATACACCGGGGATATTGGAGAACTAGATCCTAGCGATGGATACTTAAAAATTACAGATAGAAAAAAAGATATAATAGTTAGCGCAGGAGGAGATAATATTTCACCAGCAAAAATTGAAAATCAACTATCAAATTTCCAGGAAATAGAACAGGCCATGGTTTATGGAGATGGAAAAAATTATTTAGTTGCACTTATTGTACCTTACAAAGAATTTAGTAATAAAAAAGAAGCAATAGCCAAAATAATAAATAAAGTTAACAATAATTTAACTTTAATTGAAAAAATAAAAAAATTTCAATTAATCGATGAAAATTTTTCAATTGATAATGGATTGTTAACACCAACAATGAAAGTAAAAAGAAACAAAGTAATTGAAAAATATAAAAATATTTTAGAAAACTTTTACAAAAAGTAGAAAAAAATTTAATTTAACTTATAATAAGTGTTAAAAAAACATTGTTATTACTTGTTTATTTAGTATTAAAGAATAGTTAAATATTTTTTTTAAAAAATTAAGTTTTTACAAATTTTGTTAACACAATTAACGTTTGACATCAGTTCAAAAAAACTTAAAGCTTTAAATATAGAAACGAATCAATATTTGATTTGTTTTAATTAAAAACAAAGGGAGCTAAAATGGCTAAACGTAGAAAAAAAGCTAAAAAAGGTAAGAAAAAAGCTAAAAAAAGAAGAAAAAGAAGATAGTTTTTACCTTTTTTAAAAAATTGCGCCCTTCTCTTTATTTATTAAAGAGAGGGCGTTTTTTTTTGTTCAGTTATTTGTTGATCTTGCTCAAATACTAAATCTCTTTTAAGAGCTTTATCCATTTTTATTTGAGCTTTATCACCTAAAACAATTTGTATTTCTGATTTAAGTCTATCGTATGCTTTTTCAAATAATTGTCTCTCACTGTATGATTGATCAACAATAATATCTGTTTTTTTATTTAAATCTCTAACTACTTCTGCTAATTCATAAAGTTTTCCTGAATTTATTTTTTGATCATACTCTTGAGCTCTTCTACTCCACATAGTTCTTTTAATTTTTGGTTTACCTTTTAAAATGCTGATCGCTTTATTAATTTGGTTTATGCTTGATACATGCCTCAAATGAGACTGTTGATTCAAAGGTATACTTAAAGATAATTTATCTTTCTCAATGAAAACTTTATAAAAAGTTATTTCTATTGCTCCTATTTTTGCTTTTTCCACTGCAATAATTTTTCCAATTCCATGTTTTGGATAAACTACATAATTTCCAATATTATATATTTTTGCTTCTACTGCTTGTTTTTTTATTTTTACTATAGGAATTTTTTCTTCACTTGACTTAATGAAATTCTTTTTTTTATTTAATAATTTAGTTTTAATTATTTTTTTACTTTTTTTTACTTTTTTCTTTACTTTTTTTTTTGGCATATTATTTTTTAATCACCTTTACCTGGTTTTTCACTTAAATATTTTAATTTATTATCTACACTTCTCCAATCAGCCTCATCTTTAGGAACATCGTCTGGTCTTTTTTTTGTAACATTTGGCCATGCTTCACTAAACTTTGTATTAATATTAACCCATTCATTTGCACCATCAACAGTATCTGCTGTAATTGCATCAACGGGGCACTCGGGCTCACAAACTCCACAATCTATGCACTCCTCTGGTTTGATTACAAGCATATTTTCGCCTTCATAAAAGCAATCTACTGGACAAACTTCTATACAATCCATTAGCTTACATTTAATACATTTATCGTTAACTATATAAGTCATTTTTTATTTAAATAATTTTTAACCTTTAATTTTATAATTCCGTTATCTTTATCAGAGACATACAAAAGACCGCAAACTCTTCTAATTAAACTAGATTCAAAGTCATCACTGGTGCCGTCTGAATATACAATTTTCCAGAGTATTTCAATTATTTTAAGTCTAAATTCCATCGAATATTTTTTAATTTCTCTAGTAAAGTCAACAATTTGATTAGAATCATCCTCTTTTTTTTCAGCATCTTTTAATATTTTTTCTATATTGTTTGATATATTGGGATCTAAATTAATTAAAGCTTTTTTAATTATTTCTTTTTCAGTTTCTGTATAATTGTCGTCAACTTTTGCCGCATGTACTAACATAGCAGTTATTAGAACATGTCCTTCATTATTATTATTTTGTGTTTTTTTTTTGAACATCTATCTAAATCTCAATTCTGACAACTTACCAAAAGGGTTGTTTTTACCTTTTAAATTTATAGTTTCTTTAATTTTCGTAACTTTAGGCTTATAAACAAAAAAATCTTCATTGTCTTTTTTTTCTTTAATTTTTTTTCGTTGATAATCCATTAGATTTAACAATTTAAAAAAATTCTCTTTATTACATCCAATTAAATTAATCATATCAGAATTGATCTTAAATATATTATTTTTAGTTGTTTCTATAATTTTTAAAAAGAGCCTTTCTAATATATCTACTCTTACATAAAATTTATCAAAATTTTCATAGCCACATATTAATAAAAATTTGATGTTCTTTTTTGTTTCATTGCCTAAAAAATTTAATCCAGGCTTTGGTATAATATATTTTTTATCTTCAGGGTAGTATAATTTCCATAACTTTACTCTAAGATTTACTGCATTCGGTTTAAGCATTTTAGGTAAAAAAATATGATATCTTCCTATTTTAACTCCAGCTTTTCTTAAATTTATTCTATCTTCTTTGGAAATATTTTTTATCATTTCTTTAACAAACTCTCTTTTAATTACACCATTATTTTCAAATAATTGATAACACAAAGCTCGTACATAATTACTTTTAAAATTATATTTACTAAGATTTACAAGATCTAATAACTCTGATGCTACAAGTTTCTGTAGTTTTTTTTCTAAATTACTTTTTAACTTTATCTTTGAATCTTCGTCAAGAGCTTCATCTACCAATATATTTAATGAGGGATTCAAATAATCTTTACCTGGAGAGATGAAAGCCACAGGACTACCCATACAATGTATTTTATTATCTTCGTCAACCTCTATAATATCACTTTTAATAATTGTATTAGTTCTTCTCATTAGTTCTGGAACTATAGCTTGTCGTGCAGCTTTTTTTAAAGATTTAATATCAGTTTTTAAAGAACCTGATTTTAGATCTAAATTTAGTCGCAATCCATTTAAACGGCCGATATATTGACCATCTATAATTACTTCATTTTCATTTTTTATTTCTGTTGCTAATGAAATATCTTGTTTTAGACTTCTAGATAAAACACTAATCCTTTTATCAACAAAACTCTTAGTCAACTCTTGATGTAATTTATCTGACAACTTATCTTCTATATGTTTTGCTCTTTCAATCCAGTAATCAGAATTACTAGCCCAATATTTTTTATTAGCTACATAGGACCATGTTCTTACATTTGAAATTCTATTAGCTAAGGTATCAATATTTCCTTCATATCTATCTAAGTGCTCAAGTTGCTTTTTCATATAATCATTTGTAACTTTTCCAGATTCCGATATTAAAAATTCAAAAACTTTTTTTACAATTTTAATATGGTTTCCATATTCTTTTTTTGAAAAGTCGGGTATCTGACAGCATTCCCAAAGAATATTAATAAAATTATGTGAACATTTTTTTCTTAAATCTTCATCATTTTTTATTAAAAATTTTAAAACTTTTTCATCCTGGCAGTCATTAATTTTTTTTAAAAATTCATTATTAGTTTGTTTATCAAGTGAAGAAACTAAAGAATCTAGGCTATCAAAATTAAGATTAGAGTTTCTCCAGTAAAGCGTATCAATTTTGTTAAGTTCATGTTTTTCTAATTTTTCTATTTCATCTGAAGATAAATGTTTACAGTCACCGGTTACTCCAAATGTGCCATCATTAACATGTCTGCCCGCTCTACCAGCAATTTGCGATATTTCACTTATACTTAATTTTCTTGTTTTTTTTCCATCAAACTTTCTTAAACTGCTAAAACTTATATTATCAATATCCATATTTATACCCATTCCAATCGCGTCAGTAGCAACTAAAAAATTTGCATCTCCTGATTGATATAGTTCCACTTGTGAATTTCTTGTTTTGGGACTTAGCGAACCCATAATAACAGCCGCACCACCTTTTTGTCTTCTGACCAACTCTGCTATTGCGTATACTTCATCTGCTGAAAATGCAATTAATGCTGTTTTAGGTTGCAAGCGTGAAATTTTTTTATATCCACTATAGGTTAGTTTTGAATATCTTTCTTTTTTAACAAACTCCACATTTTCAATTAATGATGTCATTATAGTTCTCATAGTGTGAGAGCCAAGAAACATTGTTAGCTTATCCCCTCTTGTATTTAATAATCTATCGGTAAATATGTGTCCCCTTTCACGATCAGCACACATTTGTATTTCGTCAACAGCGATAAAATCAACAGATAGATCTTTGGGCATAGATTCTACAGTACAAATATAAAATTTTGGTGATTTAGGTATTATTTTTTCTTCTCCAGTTATAAGAGCCACCTTATCTATCCCTACTTTTTTGACACATTTATCAAAAATTTCTCGCGCTAATAGTCTTAATGGAAAACCGATAATACCACTTTCATATTCCAACATAGTTTCTACAGCTAAATGGGTTTTACCTGTATTAGTTGGTCCTAAAATAGCTGTAATTCTTTTTAAATTATTTTCCATAAATTGTGTTTAGTTTAGATCACCACACTATATTTAGATTATATCCAAGAACAAAAGAAGATTAAAACAAGACCGAATCATACGCACAAAAGTTCTCCTTTTAAATAATTAAAAAAAGTTTAACACAATTTTTAACAATTCAATATCAATTTTTTTTGACATAATAGATTAATGAAAACCTATCTATGGAAGATCAAAAAAGACAAATTAGCTAAAACAAACTTAGCTTTGTATTCTAATTTTGTAAAAAAAAAATTTAACGCAAATATAGAAAATGATTTCAGTAAATTATGGGAGTGGTCAATTAAAAATTCAGAAGTTTTTTGGAAATCAATTTGGAATTTTACAAAAATAAAAGGAAAGATGGGTAATATTTTAATTAAAAAATCTAATAAGTTTTACAAAAATAAATTTTTTCCTGAAGCTAGACTAAATTATGCCGAAAACATTTTAAAAAAAGATAATACTGAATCAGCTATTATCTTTAAAAGTGAAAATGGATACAAAACTACCTTAAGTTGGAAGGATTTAAATTTTAACGTTTCTAAAATTTCTAATTGGATGAAAACAAAAGGTATTAAAAAAGGGGATAGAGTAGCTGCATACCTACCAAATATACCTGAAGCAGTTACAGCATATATTAGTACTGCTACAGTAGGGGCCATCTGGTCATCATGTTCACCTGATTTTGGAGTAGAGGGAGTAATAAGTAGATTTTCTCAAATTAAACCAAAAATATTATTTATAGGTGATAAATATTTTTATAATGGAAAAGAAATTAATATTTTAGAAAGATTACCAAAAATAATAAATAAAATTCCTTCAATTAATAAAATTGTAATCGTACCGTATCCCGGTACAGAAATTGAGGAAAAAAAAAATTTTGACAATAAAACTCATAGTTGGGATGAATTGTTAAATTTAAAAAGCAAAAAAAAAATCAAATATGAAATGTTAAATTTTAATGACCCTCTAGTTATACTTTATTCAAGCGGAACCACAGGGAAACCTAAGTGCATTTGCCATGGAGTGGGAGGAGTTTTACTCCAACATAATAAAGAACTGCAAATACACTCTGATGTAAAAGATAATGATCGTGTATTTTATTTTACGACTTGTGGTTGGATGATGTGGAATTGGCTTATAGGATCTCTTTCTTCTGGAGCAACAATTTTATTATTTGATGGTTTTCCGATGTATAAAAAAGATGACTTATTATTTGAATTTGCATCAGAAGAAAAAGCAACACTTTTTGGTGTAAGTGCTAAATATATAGATACACTGAGTAATAATAAAGTAATTCCTAAAGATAATTATGATCTCTCTAAATTAAGAACCATATGTTCTACAGGATCACCCTTATCAGAAGAAGGATTTAAATATATTTACACAAATGTTAAAAAAAATGTTCACCTATCTTCTATTTCTGGTGGGACAGATATTGTTTCTTGTTTTGTTTTAGGAAATTTATTTCAGCCCGTTTATGCTGGAGAAATACAAAATAAAGGTTTGGGTATGGATGTAGACATATTTAATGAAAAAGGAATATCTATTAAAAATAAAAAAGGAGAGCTAGTCTGCAAGACACCTTTTCCATCAATGCCAATTAAGTTTTGGAATGATGTAGGAGATGCAAAATATAAGTCTGCATATTTCGAAAAATATAAAAATGTTTGGCATCACGGAGATTTTGCTCAAATCACAAATAATAATGGTTTTATAATATTTGGAAGATCTGATACTACACTTAATCCAGGAGGAGTTCGACTTGGAACTGCAGAAATATATAGTGTAGTAGAAAAATTTAAAGAAATAAAAGAATCAATCGTAATAGGACAGTCTTGGAAAAATGATATTAGGATTATACTATTTGTAGTACTTAATAAGGGTTTTGATTTAAATACCGAGACAATCCTTAATATAAAAAAAAAAATTAAAATTAAAGCTTCTCCTAGGCATGTACCTTCAAAAATATTATCTATTTTGGAAATACCTAAAACTAAAAATGGTAAACTTGTTGAATTAGCAGTTAAACAAATTATAGAAGGAGAGAAAATTAAGAACTTGGAAGCTTTAGCTAATCCATATAGCCTAGAGCAATTTAAAAATATTAAAGAATTAAATGAATAAATTTATTAAAGATCAAATTAGTCTACTAAAACCTTCTGCTACTTTGGTTATAAATGAAAAATCAAATAGCTTACAGGAGTCTGGAAAGAAAGTTTATAAGTTTGG
>Ga0114993_10001950_pt1 | contig 23358 bp, 24 predicted proteins | sample ArcticOcean_MG_C_FD_87042 | JGI IMG/M metagenome (GOLD analysis project Ga0114993, IMG submission 87042) | Marine microbial communities from western Arctic Ocean - ArcticOcean_MG_CB2_150 | ecosystem: Environmental > Aquatic > Marine > Oceanic | place: Arctic Ocean: Canada Basin | collected...
GGCGGATACGGACGCAATGGGGTCATCAAGCTGCTCAAGCAGGTCCGGGACCGCAGTGCAGTCATGCGTTCGGCGAGCGGTCAGATCCGACGCGACGATCTCACCCGTCTCGGCACCTACGGCGAGATGCAACTTGCGCCAAGCCCTGTATCTGGGGGGTTCTTGGACATGGCCGACGTGAACCCTGAGTCCTGTACTATCGATGAGTACGTGGATCGGCCTATCGGTCGGAAGCCTGCGAAACTGAATGTCACCGAGCCCCTTCAGTCGCCTCGACAGAGTCGTATGGTCCGGGGTCGGAAGGTCAATCTTGAGGACTTCTGCTAAACACCGCAGGAAGCCCTCAGTCTGGCGAAGCGGCAGATGGCAGACCATGCGAATCGTCAGTGCGTTCTCGATCGCAACGTCACTTTAGGTGCGTTGGCCGCCGGGCTTGACCTCGGCCGGAACTCGCCAGGCTTCGAGCGCATCATCCGAAAGCCAGACAGTCAGGTCACCCCGCTTCTTCAGACCAGCCTCGTACTCAGGCCAGTTCCGCACCCGATACTGAGACTTCGCATACTTGTACTGGCTGCGTTTCGGATACTTCATCGGTGGGGACCTCGGGCAGGGGGCGTTTCGTCTTCATCTGGTAGCCAATCCCGGAGCCATGCACCAACGTCGTTCTGGTATGCGGCATGACTCTTGAGGTCCCCGTCGCGCAGTCGGTGCCCCCCTCGCTTGTGCGCATCCGTGCCGAACAGCAAAATCGCGTCTCTCGGCTTGCCCCGTCACCGTCGTGGTCCTATCTGTTGCGTCCCGTTTGTCCCGGTACTCAGGAGTTTTTCTGATGCGTTCTAGACTCGGCGCCTTTCTGTTCGTAGCGCTCGCGCTTGCCACTCCCGCCCAGGCTCAACAGGCCAGTTCGGATCGGCTGACCCACTTGGACGTGTTCAATCTCGAGTACGTGGGCGATCCGCAGCTTTCACCGGATGGGTCGACCATCGTGTACGTGCGCCGGTATGCGGACGTCATGACGGACATGAACTACTCGAACCTCTGGGTCATCAAGAGCGATGGCTCCGGGCACCGGAGGCTCACCACCGGGGACTTTCAAGACAACGTCCCACGCTGGTCACCGGACGGCACACGTGTGGCGTATGTCTCCGATCGCGAGGGGATGCCACAGATCTTCGTGCGCTGGATGGATACGGGCGAGGCCGCACCAGTGACCGATCTCACGGAGCCCCCGATGGGCGTCGAGTGGTCCCCGGACGGTGCGCAGATTGCCTTCGCCAAGCTCGTGCCCGAAGCGGCGCTCGTGATCGGTGAGATGCCCGAGGCCCCGGCCGGAGCGGAATGGGCCGCACCGGCCAAGTACACAGATGATATGGTGTTCAGATTCGACGGTGTCGGGGAGGTCCCGCCGGGAAACACGCATCTCTTCGTCGTTCCTGCCGAGGGGGGCACCGCGCGCCAAGTCACGGGAGGAGCCCGGAGCTATGGCACCGCCTTTGGCGGGGCCAGCTTCGGTTGGACGCCGGACAGTCGCAGCCTCGTAGTGTCTGCCAATCTCCGGGAGGACGCGGAGATGGCGATGAGGGATTCCGAGATCTATGAGATTTCGGTTTCGGACGGCTCTCAGGTTCAGCTCACGGATCGTCGGGGGCCGGATGGTTCTCCGATCGTTTCGCCCGATGGCCGCCACATCGCCTACCTGGGCAACGAGGAGCGGAACCTCGGGTACCAGCTGACGAAATTGTATGTGATGAATCGCGACGGGTCGGGTGCTCGGAGCATCTCGGATCACCTGGATCGTACGGTCGGATCGCCACAGTGGGCACCGGACGGAAGCGGGATCTACGCCGCGTATACGGATCAAGGGGATCCGAAGCTGGCGCTCTTTTCGCTCAACGGCAGTCACGAGGTCGTTGCCGAGGAGCTCGGGTCGGGCCAGTCGGCATACGCGGGCGCCGCGGGCTATTCACTCGGGAGCGACGGCTCGATTGCGTTTCTGACCAACGGGCCACACCGCCCCGGTGATGTCGCCGTGATGCGCCGAGGAGGCGGGGCCAGCGTACTCACCGAGGTGAACGCAGATCTCTTCGCTGGTAAGGAGCTTGGCGAGGTGGAGGAGATCAGATGGGAGTCTTCGATAGACGGTCGCGAGATCCACGGCTGGATCATCAAGCCTCCGGGATTCGACCCCGCTCAGAAATACCCGCTGATTCTGGAAATCCACGGCGGACCGTTCGCGGCCTACGGTGATGGCTTCGACGTCGAAAAGCAGATGATGGCGGCGGATGGCAACGTGGTTCTCTACACGAACCCACGCGGCAGCACGAGCTACGGAGAGGACTTCGGAAACCTGATCCACCACGCGTATCCGGGGGACGACTTTTACGATCTGGACTCCGGTGTCGACGCGGTCATCGACCGTGGGTACATCGACGGGGACACCCTATTCGGGACTGGGGGGAGCGGGGGTGGCGTGCTCACGGCGTGGATGGTGGGCAACACCGATCGCTTCAGAGCGGCACTTTCGTTCTACCCGGTCATCAACTGGTATTCGTTCAACTTGACCGCCGACATCGCCGCGATGACGACCCGGTATTGGTTTCCCGGCAACCCATGGGACAACGTCGAGCACTACGAGAGTCGCTCGTTGCTCTCGGTCGTGGACAACGTCACAACCCCGACGCTCATCATGACAGGTGAGGAAGACTGGCGGACGCCGATGTCCGAATCGGAGCAGTACTACAAGGCTCTGAAGCTGGTGGGCGTGGAGACGGTCCTCGTCAGAGTCCCCGGTGAGTCACATGGGATCTGGGGACGACCGAGCCACGGTATTTCGAAGATGACGACCCTCAAGGGCTGGTTCGATAAGTACCGAGTGCCGACGCGACCGGTCAGCTGATCAAGGACTGAAGGGCGGCTGAGGCCCGGGAGCGACGAAGGGGTGATGCGGAGCGACTCGACCCGACTTCCTGAGTTCGATCCATCGCTCGGGGAGCATATGCGCGCCGAGGCTCGCTCGACAAAGCGTAGTGCGGATGGCCCGCACGAAGATCCGCAGCACAGCCAAAAGAATGTCTGCCCCATGATTACGATGACGCGAACGGCGACCGAGAAGGTCCTTGACTTCGTCTGGGAGCACGGCGCGGCAGGGTGACTCGGGACTCCGCGTGGCGGTGCTCCCCGGTGGATGCTCGGGCTTCCAGTACGGGTTGAACGTAGAAGAGGAACCCGAGGCCGACGACGACATCATTGAAGTAGACGGCGTGAAGGTGTTCGTGGACCCGTTCAGTGCGCAGTACCTGGAGGGGGTCGAGATCGACTACGTCACGAGCATGATGGGTCAGGGCTTCACGTTCCGGAATCCCAGCTTGAGCGGCGGCTGCGGGAGCTCGTTCACCGTCGTCTGACCGCCCCGCCTCCGGGGATCTCGGGCGTGCCACCATCGCCGTCCGAAGGGAGGCAGGCAGTGAAGAAGTCGAACTCACAGCGCATCGCGTACCGGTAGTTGCCCGCGACTCCACGACTGTCCTCGGCCAGATGATCGAGCAGTGACTCGAGCTCGCTGGCCAGTGCTTCGAACTCCGGGCTGGAGTAGGTGGCGATCCAGTCCCGATACGGGTTTCCAGAGTGGTCGTGGCTGGCCAACCCCTGGCCTAGGTGTGCATAAAGCCGCATGCAAGGCGTCATCGCTGCCACGATCTCCCCCGCTTCGGCGGTCCATGCCGTGTGAAGCAGGAAGTCCGTGTAGGCGCTCGTGGCTGGGTACGGCCGGACGTTCACCAGCTCGATGCTCAGACTCTTGGCATACCCCTCGTGAAGCTTGAGTTCGTCGAGCACACCCCCCATGAGCCGGTGCAGTCTCTGGACCACGTCGATCTGCTCTACTGCCTTGGCCGTGGCCAGGGCATAGGCGCTGAAGAAGGCCCCCAAGAAGAACGCGTCCTGGGCCACATAGCCCCTGAACGCCTCCGCATCCAGGGTCCCGTCTCCCAGCCCCTGGACGAACGGATGGACTGAGCAAGCCTGAACCTGCGTGAGATTCTCCTCCCACAGGGTGACGTGCAGCGGCTGAGTCGTCATCTCCTTCTCATCCCTCCCAGGTCATCCGCCAGAAATCCCGCTCGTGGCGCATCACCTCGTCGAACTTCTGCTGCTGCCGGGGGTGGTGGTGCCGGTCCGCGAGTTCACCGAGGGACCCCACGTATGCTTGAAATTTCTCGCTGGTCCAGCGCTCGATCAACGCCGCGTACGGACCGTTGGCTTCGAGCGCACCCCAGGCGACGGTATAAGCCACCTCGACACCGTAGAAGATGGCCAGCAACACCTCGAAAGGCTCGCTGTAAGCCGCGGCGACCAGGAAATCCACGTAGCGCCGGCACACCGGATGCACTTCGGTCCCGAGATCCAACGACATGGCTTCTGCCTGTTCTTCGAACCAATCAAGCTCGGCGTCCAGGACTGAAAGGCCCGAGATCAGGAGTCTCTGCCCCGGCCTAGGTGTTTTCGCGACGGTGAGAGCCACGAAATCAGTCAAGCCCCTGACGAACAAGTAGTCCTGCGCGAGCCACCGACGGAACGCCTGCTCGGGCAAGGAGCCGTCGCCTACGGCGTCGAGGAACCGGGCCCGCGTGCCGGCATCCCAGAGCTTTCCGGTGCCTAGGACGAGACGTGATTCCGTAAGCTCCCTGACTTCGGGTGGCGTCTTACCCGCCGACATGGGACATCTCGACCTTCGGCCGCAAAGCGGTCTGGGAGGTACGTATCTCTGAGTAGCGGTCGCTGCGACCCGACCAGATGTCGCGAACCGCCGTGGAAATCTCTTCGTCCGGTCGGCCTTCCCGAAGCAGGTCGCGGAGATTGTGCCCGGTTGCCGCAAACAGGCACGTGTAGAGCTGGCCTTCGGCCGTAAGTCGCGCCCGTGTGCAACTTCCGCAGAACGGCTGCGTGACCGATGCGATTACGCCGATCTCGCCTCCTCCGTCCCGGTACCGGTAGCGCCGCGCCACCTCGCCGCGGTAATTCGGTCCGAGCGGCTCGAGCGGAAGCTCGCCGTCTACCCGGCGCACGATCTCGCCGGCGGGCACGACGTCTTCCAGCCCCCAACCGTTGGTGGTTCCCACGTCCATGTACTCGATGAATCGGAGGATGCAACCCGTGCCGTGAAAATGACGCGCCATCGGCAGCACGTCGCCGTCGTTCACGCCCCTCTTGACGACCATGTTGATCTTGATCGGGGACAGAGCTGCCGCCCTCGCGGCCTCGATACCCTCCAGCACCCCCTCGACTGGGAAATCCACGTCGTTCATGGCCTTGAAGACAGCATTGTCGAGGGAGTCGAGGCTAACGGTCACCCGCCGCAATCCGGCCTTCTTGAGCCCTGCGGCCTTCTTGGCCAACAGCGAACCGTTCGTGGTGAGGCTCAGGTCCTGCAGGCCATCAAGCGCCACGAGCATTTCGATCAGCCGTTCGATGTCCCGCCGCAGGAGCGGCTCCCCACCCGTGATGCGGACCTTCTGCACCCCGTGCGTGATGAAGATCCTTGCGAGGCGGGTGATCTCTTCGAACGTCAGTAATCGTTCCTGTGGGAGAAACTGGTATCCCCGTCCGAACACCTCCTTCGGCATGCAGTAGGTGCAGCGGAAGTTACAGCGGTCCGTAACCGAAACGCGCAGATCACGGAGCGACCGACCGAGAGTGTCGGTGACGGTCCGAGTGTCCGCGATATCTCCAATGGCTCCCTCGAGTACCGGCCGAATCACGCTCATGTGGCGAGCGAGCGGGTTCTTCCTGGCAGCCGTGACCCTATGGCCAAGGACCGGCGCTCTGCGAATCTCTCAGACAAAGTGGCCCCTGTTCTTCTCTATGTACGAATCCCACTCCGGGGGCACATCCGTGTCCGGAACGATCGCCTGCACGGGGCATTCTGGTTCCCAAGCCCCACAGTCGATGCACTCGTCCGGGTGGATGTAGAACTGATCATCGCCTTCGTAGATGCAATCAACAGGGCACACATTCACACAGCTGGCGTCCTTCGTGCCGATACAAGGCTCACCGATGATGTAGGTCATGTCGCCCCCGGTGGTGCTCAGCGAGGCGGAGCTCTGGTCGCCAAGGGCTGCACATAGGCGTGCTCACCAGGCGAAAGGTATGATAGTACCGATGCCATCGCTAACTGTCGGCACCGGGCACGTCAATTTGGACTTGCCTGCATGCGAGCGGAGAGAAGCACCGCGGTGCAGGCATGGTCAAGGAGGTTCGGAATCGCCACTACGTTGGCTATGGACCCTGAGACTGATGGGCGTACCCTCGCCGAGTTGCTCGTCCTTCTGAGCCGGCTGGCGTATAGCGGAGGCCGACTCGCGGGCCTGACCCCCGCCCAATGGACGGTCCTCCGTCATCCGAGCGAGTGCCAGAGTCCCTGGGGCTACGATGATCCCGACCAATGTGAAGAGAACGATGATCGCGGGGACGACGGGCCACAGATTGAAGCCGACCGGCACCAGACCCAGGCTGACCAACGGCCACGGTAGGACTGCGACGACCAGTCCGCCCAGTCCGCCCAGAATAGCGAACTTCGCAAGGGATAGCTCGTCGAATCTGCGGGAACGGGCTACCACTCCCAGAACGGTGGAGAAGGTGATGCCCATGAAGAAGCTCGGAAGGCCGATCGCGACGGGCCACATGTCCATCATGGCGCCAGGAGGCGTCGACCAAATTCCGTTGATGAGTTCGATCGCCATGCCGACGAGGGCGCCGGCTCCCCCCCACACGATCCCCATCCCGAGGACACCTCGAATCCGTCTCAGCCATCCCCTCATTCGGACCTCCCTAATCCCGGTGGGCGCTTTGTCCCTTCCGACGCAAGGTACGTACCGAGGAAGTCGCACCTAAGGTCGGCGACCAGATCCCAGCCAAAACACGTGAGCAGGGACTACATAACGACTTTGGAATTCTGCTGCGCGACTACAATGCTTCCATCGGGTCGCGAGGTGCAAGCAGGGATCGACGAGTCCCATCCAGACATTCCTATAGGGGCGACCGATTACCCCAGTATCAGGGCATGATCCAAGTTCACATCACCGCTGAGCTGCTGGCGGACGAATACGGGCCGCATGAGATCTATACAGGTCGATTCATCCTTTCTCCGCCGCAAGCGGGACAGAGTAGAGACCGTGACGGCATGCTCGATCAGGGAAGAGATGAGAAGCGGCATCTCGATCATGCGTCCGCGCATCGTGTCCTCGGGGCTGAGGTGTCTTTCGTTGGTGTGTTGTTGACCCTGTCGGGCTCGCTGGGGCGCTGCTAGAAAGGGTGCTCGGATTCGGAAAACGTCGCGTAGAGGGCGTCCAATGCCAGCATCACATCGCGGTCCGACAAATAGACATGGAATTCGCTTGTGGTGGACGCGACTTCAGCCAGGGCGAGGCCTTGGAGAGCTAGTGGCTGTAGAAGCCGGTAGAGCACTCCCGGGCTCGCTACGTTCTCGGCCGTGAGCGACACAGAAATGCTGGCGATGTCTCCCAGCACCTTCAGAGGTGGCTCTCCGACGATCTCCTTCACCAGATCGATCTTTCGCGCTTCACATATCAGCGTGATCTCGCGGATACCCTCGGTGATCGTGAGATACCCGTCGGATGTCCGGATCCGCTGCTGAACGTCGAGGAGGCCTTCGTGGCATTTCGGAGTGTTGCGGAACGTGACGATCGTGAGGCCTCGTTGTACGGTCAGTCGGTCAGCGAGTCGGAGCGGTTCGCAGTCCCCTGGGTCGGGGAGTTCGGACTGCAAGCGGGACAGTGCCATCGTGATCGCAGTCACCTTTACGGACTTCTTTGACCGTGCCTCGACCGCCGCGTGGATGTGGCGCGCGAGCTGGCTGAGGTTGGTGAGACGCTGAGCTAAGCCCAGTCGTAGCGATGGGTTGTGGTCGACGATCTCTCGGACCGAGTCTGTGATCTTGATCATCTATTGTTATAAATCAAACAAATTCCGTTTTCAATAGGGATTTTTGTCCGATTCCTTCGGGCTTGATCGACTTCCCGCCATCCTTGGCCCAGCGAAACGATTTATTGCCGAAGGGGACGGAAAATGAGTACAGCAACAACCATGGAGTGTCCGGTTTGCGCCGGCAGCGTCGATGTGGGCGATGACGTGATGCTTTCGGAACTGCTCGACTGCCAGGACTGCGGCTCAGAACTGGAAGTCACGGTCATCGAGCCGGCCGTCCAGATTGCCGAGGCCCCGATGTGTGCCGAGGACTGGGGTCAGTAGAGATCGATGTCTGGTTTGAGATCAGCGCCGCGCGTCGGATTGATCTGCACGGGGATCCGGCCTGAGGAACGAATGCTGGTCGAGGCGTTCAGAGCCCGGGGCGTTGAAGTCGCTACTGCGAATGACCGAGATGTTCACGGACTGCTCAATCGATGGCCGATCGGGCTCCCGGAAGTCGATGCCGTGGTGCTGCGCGCAAAGAGTCACTGGCGAAATGCCGCTCTGGCTAAATGGTTCGAGTCATTCGGCACCATCACGGTGAATCCGTCGTCCGTCATCGAGACGTGCGGCGACAAGGTCGCGACGACGCTGGCGTTGGTGACGGCCGGGGTCAGCACTCTCCCTTCGGCGGTGTGTTTCTCACCCGACAGCGGACAAGGTGCGGCCGACACTGTTGGTTTCCCCTTGGTCGTGAAGCCAGTCGTCGGATCGTGGGGCCGACTCATCGGGAAGATCTCAGATCGTTATGCGCTCGAGACCATCCTTGAACACAAGCAGGCCGTCGGAGGAGCACCTCACGCTGTGACGTATCTACAGGAGTTTATCGAGTCAGGCGGGCGAGATGTTCGGTCATTCGTTGTGGACGGCCAGTGCGTCGCGGCCATCGAACGTTCATCCGACCAGTGGCGCACCAACACTGCGTTGGGGGCGAAGGCCACCTCGGTCGACGTGACCGGAGAACTTGCAGCGATCTCAGTGGCCGCCGCCGAGGCCGTGGGTGGGGGCGCCGTAGCCGTCGATCTCTTTGAGACCGATGCCGGGTACGTGGTGAACGAGGTGAACGGCTCAATGGAGTTTCGAAACTCGGTCGGGACAACTGGAGTGGATATCCCCGGCGCGATGGCTGATTACGTCATCCGCCAAGCTCACGCGGTGCTCGTTTCGTGATCCGCGTCTCGATCTTGGGCGGGTCCGGCTACGGGGGAGGGGAGTTGCTACGGCTCTTGCTTGGTCACCCGATGGTCGAGGTCGCTCAAATGACCTCGCGGGGGTTGGCCGGCAAGCCTGTCGCGAGAGCACATCCGAACCTCCGTGGGCACACTGCGTTGAAGTTCTGCGATCCCGACGCGCTGGAACCGTGCGATCTCCTCTTCTTGGCACTACCGCACGGACACGCCACTCAGCAGTGGGACGAACTGGAACAGCTGGCTCCGCGCTTCGTCGACCTAAGCGCCGATTTCCGCTTGGATGATCTTGCGACGTATTCGCGTTACTACGGAGACCATGAGCGTCCCGATGTGAATGACACGTTCACGTACGGGTTAGCGGAGGTGAACCGTGAGGCGATTCGGGGTGCACATCGGGTTTCGACAGGAGGATGCAACGCCACGGTCTCAATCCTCGCGTTGTTGCCATTCTTCGAGCAGGGGCTCGCCCAGATCGACCGAACTGTGATCGATGTAAAGGTCGGATCGAGCGAGGGTGGGACGCGTGGGAATGCCGGATCGCATCACCCTGTGCGCAGCGGCGTCGTCCGGCCCTACAAGCCGACCGGTCACCGGCACACGGCGGAGATCGAGATGGTGCTCGGAAGACACGGCCCAGCGAGGGTCCACCTGAGCGTCACCGCTATCAACATGGTGCGCGGCGCGTCGGCGCTCGCCCATGTCTTTCTCAATGAACGTTTGACCGAGCGCGATATCTGGAGTGTTCTGCGCGGTCGATACGGCAAGGAGCCTTTTGTGCGTCTCGTGTCGGAGCGCTCGGGGGCATACCGCTTTCCTGAACCTAAGCTGCTCTCCGGGACCAACTACTGTGATATCGGCTTCGACCTCGACGCCGACTCTGAGCGCCTCGTCGTGGTCTCCGCGATCGACAACTTGGTGAAGGGCTCGGCAGGGCAGGCGGTGCAAGCCATGAATCTGATGCTGGGTTGGGATGAGTCGATAGGTCTCGGATTCCCAGGCCTACATCCCATCTGATACGACCGTGTGCAGACTACTACTGCTCCGGTCCGCGGAGCCTACTGATGCCGCGCCCTGGGTCCGATCGTTTTCGGAACGATGCCGCGCGAGCGACGAATACCAGGGTCATGGATGGGGGTTCGCCTCCTGGGTGAATGGGGCGTGGCAGCACAGCCGCTCCATCCGGCCTATCTGGGAGGAGACGCACGAGCTTCCTCCCTCCAGACTGACGCTCGTCCATGCGCGTAGCGCATTTCGGAATGAAGGTATCGTGGTGGAAAACAACATGCCGTTCGTCGACGGAGGTCTCGCGTTTGCCTTCAACGGTGAGATCCGAGGTGTGAAACTGGCCGCACCCGGAGCTACGGGTGCCGCGAAGCTCATGAGTCTGTTCACCCGTTTTCGCGACGTAGGGGGCGGCGACAGTGGGGCAGCCTTAGACAGGCTCAACACCGTCGTGACGCGTAGGTCTGAGCATGTCCGCGCGCTCAATGTCATGGTGAGCGACGGCCGCTCTGTTTGGACCAACAGCCATTTCGCGGCTGACGAGGCGGCCTACTTCACCCTGCATGAGGCACGGATGCCGGACGTCGCGGGCGGACTCACCGTCGTTTCATCAGAGCGTCTCGACGTACCCGACTTCAGCCCTGCCTGGACCCCGTTGCCGAACCACTCTCTCGTGACCCACTCGGAGGAATCGCCGTGCTTGTCGTAAAGGTAGGCGGCGGAGACCTGGATCTGGCCGATATCGCAGCGGACCTAGCTTCGCTCCGGCGGCCGTTTCTCCTCCTTCATGGAGCGAATCGTCTCCGGGACCAACTGGCCACCGCGCTCGGACGACCCCCAGAGGTTGTGGAGTCGGTATCCGGATACACAAGCGTCCTCACCGACTCTGATGCGATCGACGTGATGATGGCCGCGTACTCCGGCATCCGGAACAAGCGCCTGGTAGAGGCCCTTCGGAAGGCCGGCGTGAATGCGCTCGGCCTGAGCGGTTTGGACGGCGGCGTCGTGACAGGTGAGCGCACGAAGGGCATCCGCGTCGAACGCGAGGGACGTCGACTGCTCCTGCGGGATGAGTCGGGCAAGCCACGCGCTGTGAACACGAAGCTGCTTCAAGACCTCATGGCTCAGGGTTACACGCCGGTGCTGACCGTGCCGATCGCGGGCGAAGACGGATCGGCTCTGAATACGGAGAACGACGAAGTCCTCGCGTTGCTGGCTGCCGATCTCGGGGCAACCGAAGTGGTGTCCCTCATTGAAGCTCCGGGTTTGCTGACTGACCGTGAGGACCCGCGGTCGTTGGTCTCTTATGTATCGCCGGAGGAGCTGCCTGACTGGGAAAAACGAGTTGAAGGAAGGATGCGTCGGAAGATCCGGGCGCTGCGTTCGCTGTTCGATCGGGCAAACGGGGCTGGCCCCCGCTTCTACCTCAGCGATGGCCGTGTGGCCGGCCCGGTTTCCGCCGCTCTGGCTGGAGCAGGAACAGTCATCGCGGAAAAAGGGCAGAGCGGGAACGACCCAGTGCCCGACTCGGGGGAGCCCATCCCGACTTCGCAGAGTGTGCTGGCCCGCCAGGCAGAGCACGAGATGGACGTGTACGGGAAGAGGGGAATCGCCCTCGTGTGGGGCGAAGGATCCCGAGTCCGGGACGTGGAAGGGCGCGAGTACATCGACTGTATAGGCGGACACGGGGCGCTTGCACTTGGACACCGACACCCGGCTCAGGTCGCGGCCATGAGAAACCAGGCGGACCAGATCTGGTACGTGCCGGGCTCGTTTGGGACGCCGAGCCGGGCAGAGTTTCTCGAACGGCTCCATTCGATGTTGCCGGAGGTGTTGAGCCATACGTTCCTCTCCAACTCGGGGACTGAGGCGATCGAGACTGCGATGAAGGTGGCCCGCTTCCATACGAAACGGTCTGACTTTGTCGGGGCTGTCAGGGGTTTCCATGGGCGGACCCTCGGAGCGTTGTCGCTAACCTTCGAGCCTCACTTCCGGCAGCCGTTCGAACCGTTGTTCGGCGGCGGTATCCGCCGCGTCCCGTTCAACCGCAGTGAGGCGTTAACCGACGCAATTGACGCCGGAGTCGCCGCGGTCGTGTTGGAACCGTTCCAAGGCGAAGGCGGCGTGCACGAAGCCGATGTGGACTTCCTCCAAGCTGCCAGGGACGCGTGCGATCGGTCAGGCGCACTCCTCGTCTTCGACGAGGTCCAGACGGGGTTCGGCCGCACCGGGAGCATGTTCGCCTTTGAACGGCACGGCGTGGTCCCCGATGTGCTGTGCCTCGCGAAGAGCATTGCGGGCGGACTGCCTCTGGGCGCGACCGTGGTTAGGTCGGGGTTAACGCTGCCTCCCGGCACGCACGGCTCGACCTTCGGAGGAAATCCGATCGCCGTTGCAGTCGCGACGGCAACCCTGAAGACCCTAGCCGAGACTGACTTAGTGGCCCAGGCCGAGCGCAAAGGGCGACGTTTCGCGGATGCCCTGCGGGCGGCCGCGCCTCAAGTGGTGAGGGAGGTGCGCCAAGCTGGCCTGATGATCGGGGTGCAGCTTCGCGGGCGGGTGCGGCCGTATCTGACCGCCCTTCAGGGGCGTGGTGTTCTTGCCCTGTCAGCGGGCACGAGTGTGCTGCGCCTCCTCCCTCCATTGGTGATAGATGACGCAGAGATTGATCGTGTGGCCGCGGCTGTGATCGACGTCCTAGGTACACCGGTGTGAGGTACCGCCGGACCTCGCCGGCTGCGCCTGGCGAGCACCGTGGTGATTTCCTTTCCACACAGCTCTGTCTGTTTCCCGCCGGTCTGCACGCATCGCTCGCCCCGGTCTCGTTTCAGGGGGGCACGTCACAGTGGCACCCAGCCACACCTAACTATCAAGCAGTGTTTTGCGCGTCCCGAGTTGCGGGGTTAAGTCGGACAGGGCAGAATTGATGCATGGCCCCCGGCTGGGCTATCGCTATTGATTTGGAGAAATAAAACAATGACTAGAATGAACTCTTCAAGTTCTGTCGTTTCCCTGGCGATCCTGATCTTCGTGTCATCAGGCCTGCCACTCGCCGCTCAACAACGTGAAGACTTTCAGCCACGGAACGTCATTTCGGCCAACCCGTTTGGAATTATGCTGGGGTTCTTCAACGCAGAGTACGAGCGTGTCATCTCTCGGACCAGCACAATTGGCTTTGGGGGCTCCACTATAGAAGTGGAAGTGTGCTGCGATGAGATGGAAAGTGATTTTTCGGTCGAAGCTCAACGATATGTCAACCTTGACGTGTTCTGGCGGTTTTACCCAGGCAGTAGCCGGACCCGGACGTACAGAGCTCCTGTCGGGTGGGCATTTGGCGTGAAGGCGGGCATTACCGGGGTAGAGGGTGAGACCTACTTCGGTTATGGCTTTGATCTCAATCGCAGCTGGGTCCTAGGACCAAACGACAACTTCTATGTCGGCCTCGGGATGGGCCTAAAGCGACTCGTCGGAGCCCCACAGGACGTGGATCTGGCGCTTATACCAACGATCCGAATAGCGAACGTCGGCTTTATTTTTTGATCATAGCGACAATTAATAAATCATAAATTCGGTCGCTCGGAATAAGGCGAATCCTTCTATGCCACCGCTGCACTTAGAAATATTCTTTCGTCGCTGACTCAGAACCACTAGACACTGTTCAGCGGGTCCTGAGTTGCGGGCCTGAGTGGGGCGGAGCATAATGGCGGCATAAAGAAATCATTTGCGTTCAGTGCCCTGTTTGTGTCGCTGTCTTTGGCCAGTTGTGGGGGAGACGAGGGGAGTCCAACCGCGCCCACTCCCACACGAAGGATACGCAAGAGACCCACTTACAACCGGAACGGTGGAATAAGGGGGGTGCCCGGTACTTGTGGTCTCGCTTGTAGAAACGGGTCTCATGTTGACGACAGTATCTTGAGCGGGTCTTAGGCCCTACAGTCATTAATTAACCCACTCTGTTCGGAGGACTCTCATGCTCGGACTCAGAAGCATCTCTTCACTCATCATCGCGGGCAGTATCGCTGCGTGTGCGACGCAGACTGCACCCATAAACCAGGAGACAGAGCGTTCTCAATTAGAGGCGGCGAACGTGGCGTTCACCGGGGCTGTTTCGGCGTTTGACTTGGAAGGAATCATGTCATGGATCGCAGATGACGCGCTCTTCTATCCACCAAACGCCGAGATGCTCTCTGATAACGCTTCGGTGCGTGCCTTGTTCGAAGCGGGTTTGTCGGATCCGAACGCAGCCGCCGAGTTCGAGCACCTGTCCTCCGCGATTTCGGAAGATGGCAGCATGGGCTATACAGTTAGCATGCTCCACTTTACCTACACCGCGCCAGATGGAAGCATTACCACAGATCACGACCGAGACCTCCACATTTGGAGGAAAGACAGTTCCGGCAATTGGAAGGTGACGCTCGACATGTGGAACTCTGGCTCTGGCGAGATGCAGTAGTCGAAGAGCGGTGTGATCGTGATCCCGGTCAGGTTCGAGCGCCACCAATTTTTTCGGGGAACGCCGTTGCAGTAGCACTGATGTGTGCGGACCGGCACCAGAGTGAACCTAGAGGCCTTCTCATTTCCCGGGTGGGAATGCGTCCGTACCTGTCCCATCCTGTTAGGAGTTGCGACGATGTCGAATGTACGTGCGATTACCTTGAGTCTCCTTGCGGTTGCTGCACTCTTCAGTGCGACGTCTCCGGCCGCAGGCCAGTCGGACTCCGCGCTGGAGGGCGGCTGGGTTGTCACGAGCTGGACGAGCCCCGACGGAGAAATCAACGCGGAGCCACCGCGTGGGTTGTTCGTGTTCACGAACACCGGTCACTACAGCATTCTGTACGTGTCTTCGGAGCGTTCGGAGTTGGGTCAAAATGCCACCGATGCGGACCGGTCCGCATCGTACGAAGGGTTCACCGCGAATTCGGGTCGCTACCGGGCGACGGGAGACCAACTCACGTATGAAGCGTTCGTTGCGAAGGACCCGGGGTACATGGCTGGCTTTGGAGACAATGCGGAAAACGGGGAGACCGTTACCTACGGTATCAACGCGGACGGGATTCTCACCATGAGTTGGAGCGAAGGTCGATGGGAGGGACGATCGGTGACTCTCCGCCGCGGGCGGGGCACTCAGAACTAGGGGTCACCAACCCGACGGAATCCGACGCGTTTGGTCCGAGACGGACTTGAGGCAAGAAGGGTGCTCCTTAAGTCCAAGCGAATGAGCGTCGGTGGTGAGCGGCACAGTTTTGGAAGTGCTGTGTTTCTGTCCCCCGGCAAGTGGTGAGGGTCTTGCACGCCAGCAGGGAAGCGCCAACTAGCCCATCTCGGCGGCACGCAGCCGTGCCTGGTTGCCTAGCCCTGTGTTTCACTCGTCCGATCAGGCGAGACCGGGACCGGCGTGGACGTGCGGACGACTCGCTTCCGAGGTGAACTCGCGACCGAGTAGGTAGGGGGCCCACCTCCGTCCGATTGGGCCCATTCATGTGTCCATTGGACCCGTCATTGGGCCTTTTCAGCCCGGCAGCTTCCGGCCTCGTCTTCCAGCAAGAACGGCAGATCCTGCGCCCCACCTTGGGTTTACACGGTTTCTTGCCGGAATTCGGCTACTGCTGGCTCCGCTTTGGAGGGGGTCCCCGGTTCGAGCCGAGCGGCCAGAGTGGTGTCCCGAAGGCCCGTGAAGTTCTTCCGCGAGACGATCGAGCGCCGCGAGATCAATTCGGGCGCCCCGATTAGTGATAAGCTAGACCCCCCTTGAGGTTTCGACCTGGGGCGGGGTCTTTGTCTTTTCCACCGCCGCTACTAGCGGCTGGCACCGCAACTCCGCATGGTTCGACCGTTCACCTCGTAGAACACACCTTGGAGCCCCATGGAAAGCCACGACGCCCTCGTCCTTGTCGCTGAACTGGCCGTGGCCATCGCTGGATTCAGCAGCGTCGTGGTTGCGCTGGACAACAGGGCCGTGCGGGTGTGGAGTCCGTCCCGGCGGCACAACCTGCGCGTGCTGCTACAGGTTAGTGCTCTGACGATCATCTTTTCGCTCTTTCCGCTCATCTTTCAACGAGTGATTGCGGATCCGGTGGGCTGGCAGTGGGCGTTGGCCGTATACGGTGCTGTCCACGCCATCGACGTATCGTCTTTCATCTGGCGCATTCCGGAGGATCTTCCCACGGCGAACCGACTCCTCCCGTTTGTGGGACTCGCGGTTGCCGTCCCGAGTCTCGTGGTCGCGTATCTGGCGTCACCTCTCGTTGCTGAGATCTTCTATCTGTGTGGCCTCTTCGGGCACCTGAGCATCGCAGCGATGGGCTTCGCATTTCTGGTGATGGGTGACGCGCCAGAGGCGGCCGAGCGAAAAAATCTTCCCACCGCACTGGAGACCTTCTCATGCGCCTATTCCTGATCCTGGCAACTGCTGTTGCGCTCACGCAGTGCACGGCGCCTCCCACTGACGAAGCACAAAAGCCCCGTGTGCTGATTCTAGTCGTGGACGGATTGCGCCCGGACTACGTGACTCCCGAACTCATGCCTCGCCTGAATGCTCTGGCAGAGCAGGGTGTTCGGGGCCTCGCTCATCACGCTGTCTTTCCTACTGAGACGAGAGTAAACGGCCCCTCGATCTTCACGGGGCGTTATCCGGGCGGTCACGGCCAGATGGGAAACACCGTCTTCTTCGAGCAAGTGGACTCGAGCCGCGTCCTCAATGCCGGAGATGCTGCGGACCTCCGCCTCATCGACGAAGCGACGAACTCCGCGCTCTTAACGGCCCCCTCACTCGGCGAGATCCTGGAAGAGCAGGGCCTGACCTATTTCGCAGCTTCGTCCGGAGGAAGTGGATCGGGACTTCTGATGAACCACCGGGGTGCCAGTGCCGGCTTGGTCCACCACACCTTCGCGCTTCCGGACACACTGGACTCGATCGTGGAAGAGCTATTGGGTCCGGTACCGAGCATCCCGACGGGTAGCCCCTCGGTGCCTCTGGCGGCACGCGCCATCGATGCCCTCCTGCGTATCGGTGTGGACCGGGCAGATGCGGATGTGCTCGCGATCTGGGTCACCGAGCCGGACGGCACGGGACACCGGCACGGAGTCGGGGCTCCCGAAACGCTCTCGGTGCTTGCTGACGTCGATGCCGAGATCGGGCGGCTGCTCGACGGGCTGGAGGAACGTGGAGTTCTCGCCACGACGAACATTCTCGTCACCTCTGACCATGGCTTCTCGACCCGCACGGGCTCGGAGTCCACATCGGCCCTTCTCGTGGAAGCGGGGCTCAAGACCTCGTCCACCTCCACGGACGTCGTCGTGGCAGGCAGTGCCATCCATGTCAGGGAAGGCGGTGAAGAACGCATCAGTAGCATCGTCCAACTGCTTCAAAAGACTGACTGGGTCGGCCCGGTATTCACGCGCACCGGTTCACCCGAAGCTGAAGTCGGGAGCCAGGCTGGCACAGTCGCGTTCTCCGCTGTGGGTTGGAGTCACGAACGCTCTTCAGACATTCTCGTGAGCCCGAACTGGAGTGACGCCGTGAATGGGTTCGGATATGCCGGAGAGGTCACAAGTCCCGGAGTTGCTGGGCACGGGAGCTCGAGCCCATTGGACATTCGGGCGACTTTTCTAGCATCGGGACCTGACGTGAAGCAGGGTGTGACGAGCCGGGTCCCGACTGGGAACATCGATATCGTCCCGACAGTACTAGCTCTTCTGGGCACATCCGTCCCTGACGGGTTGGACGGCCGAGTGATTTCAGAAGCGCTTCTGGACGGGCCCGACGTCGTGGACGTAGAGGTCGTCGCGGATTCCATCGTAGCTACCACCGGTCTCGACGGACTACGCTACACGCTCACGGTACATCGATCTTGGGTGGGTCCCACGATGTACTTCGACGGAACGTCCGTGAGTCGTAGGCGCTGACCGGCTCAATTTACCGTGCGCGCTACGCCATAGCCGAAGACTCAAATTCATCTCTCCAGGATCGTATTGAGCATGCCAAGCCCTTGCCGCCTCTTGATGTTTGGTGCCGCCCTTTCGGCGCTTCTCCTGCTGCCGAATGTTTCAGAAGCCCAGGTCGACCCGTCGCTCTTCCAGTCGATGAGCTACAGGAACATAGGCCCCTTCAGGGGCGGGCGGGTCACCACGGTCACCGGAATACCAGGCCAGACCTACACGTTCTATATGGGTGCCACCGGTGGGGGCGTCTGGAAGACGACGGACGCGGGTACGACGTGGCAGAACATCTCCGACGGCTACTTCAACACCACAGGCATCGGAGCCATCACGGTGGCGCCGTCCGATCACAACGTCGTGTACGTCGGTACAGGGGAGTCACCCGTACGGGGCGTGAAGACATCCCATGGCGACGGAGTCTACAAATCGACCGACGCGGGTGAGACCTGGACGCACATGGGCCTCGAGCCAACCCGGCACATCAGCAGGATCATCGTTGATCCCAACGATCCGGCCCGGGTGTACGTGGCAGCCCAAGGAAACCCATGGGGCCCCAATGAAGAGCGCGGGATCTACCTCTCTGAAGACGGCGGAGAGACGTGGGACAAGATCCTCTACGTCAACGAGGACTCCGGCATCGTCGACCTCACCGTAGACGCAGCAAATCCGGATTTCATGATGGCCACGTCGTGGGACTTCCGCCGGAAGCCTTGGGTCGTGAAGAGTGGCGGCCCCGGCAGTCGTGTTCACAAAACGACCGACGGCGGTGAGACGTGGACTGAGATCAACGCCGGCTTGCCCGATTTGAAAGGCAAAATGGGCATCGCCATTTCACCGGCGAACTCACGCATCGTGTACATGGCGATCGAAGCAGGTGAAGGGCAGGGCGGTGTGTATCGCTCGGACAACGCAGGGGAGACCTTCCGCCAAGTCAGTGACGACCCCCGCACCTGGGCCCGTGCGTGGTATTACATGCACATCATCGCCGACCCGAATGACGAAGACGAAGTCTGGGTGATGAACAGCGGCGCCATGCGTTCCATTGATGGAGGGCAGACCTACACGCGCATCCCAGACAGCCACGTCGATCACCACGCCTTGTGGATCAATCCCGACGACTCGGACATCATGATCAACGGGAACGACGGCGGGGCCTCCGTGACGTTCAACGGCGGCCAGACGTGGTCCACCGTCATGAACCAGCCTACTGCGCAGATGTACCGCGTGATCACAGACAATCAGTACCCCTACCGTGTCTATTCAGGGCAGCAGGACGCGAGCGGCATCGTCATCGACAGCCGGACACTCGGCGGGGGGATCGGGCAGACGCACTGGACCACGATCCGCTCGGGGGAGTCCGCGACCATCGCTTTGGATCCCGAAGATCCCAGGTTCGTCTATTCCACCTTCTTTGCCAGCTTCCTCGGCGAATGGGATCGAGACACCCACGCCTATCGGATGGTCCGGCCCTATCCCGAACGTGTGACCGGGGAGGAGCCTCGCAACCTCAAGTACCGGGCCAACTGGAACGGCCCCGTCACCATCTCGCCGCACGATCCTGACGTGATCTACTACGGCTCACAGTACGTGATGAAGTCCACCAACCGCGGCAACAGCTGGGAGGTGCTCAGCGAGGACCTCACGCGAAATGATCCTGAGCACCAGGGCCGCGGCGGCTACCCGATCTCCAACGAGCAGATCACGGCGGAGAGCTACAACAACGTCTTCAACATCGAAGAGTCCCCGCTCGAAGAGGGTGTGATCTGGGTGGGCTCGGACGATGGACTCGTGCACATCACGCGTGATGGAGGAGCCACATGGACCAACGTCACGCCGGACGGGCTTGGTGAGAGCATCATCAACGTCGTCGAGCCGTCCCCGCACGATCCCGCTAAGGCGTACTTCGTTGCGGCTGGGTACAAGATGAACGACTTCGCCCCGCACATCTTCAAGACCACGGACTACGGGGTGTCCTGGGAGTCCATAGTCAACGGCATTCCTGGAAATAGCTTCGCTCGCTCCGTCCGCGAAGACCCCGATCGTCTGGGCCTGTTGTATGCCGGTACGGAGACGGGTGTCTTCGTCTCCTTCAATGACGGCGGGATTTGGCAGGAGCTTCAGCTGGACCTGCCCGAAGTTCCGGTTACTGATCTACGCGTGCGGCAGAAAGACCTCGTGGTTGCCACGCAGGGGCGGTCGCTCTGGATCCTCGATGACCTGACCCCTTTGCATCAGGTCTCGGACGCCGTGGCTGAAGCCGAGCACTATCTGTACGACCCGCGTGATCCGTACCGGAGCATCGCGCGGGGCTACTACGCAGAAGGTGGCCCAGGAGAGAACCCGCCTGGCGGACTCCAGGTGAACTATGTCCTGGGTGATGCCGTTGCTGAGGACACGCCCATCTCGATGGAGATCCTGGATTCGAACGGCCGTGTGGTCTTCTCGGAGCTGTCCCCAGACGACAGCACGGACTGCGCAGCGTCACCGCGTAGTCGCTCTCTCGTCCGCGGCGCCGGGGCCAACACGTGGAGTTGGGACATGCAGGTCGGTCGCTTCGCGTGTATTCCTGAGATCACCGCCACATCGCCCGGCTTGAGCGCGTACCCGGCTGCACCGGGACGGTATCAGGTACGCCTGACCGTGGGTGGCTATTCCCAAACTCAGAGCTTCGAGATCCTCATCGACCCACGCTTGGAGGATGTCGCAGCAGACCCGGCCGCCGAGTATGCGGAGCTGGATCGCATCTCCGCTTCGATCCTGGCCGGTGCGACCGAGATGTCGCAGGGCGTCATGGACATGCGCCAGGTGAAGCAACAGCTCGATTTCGTTCTGGAGGTCTCTGCTTCAGCCGGGGTGACGGAACAGAGCGAAGCGTTGAACGCCGCAGTGGACGCTTGGATCGCGAAGATCCTCCAACGGGAGTTGAAGACGTTTCAGAACGCCTATCAGCACGAGGCCAGGCTTCTCATGAAGTACAAGGACCTGCTGGGCCGAATAGGAGGCGCGAACGTCCCGGTAACGGACGGAGTCAAGGAGGTTGCGGCGGACTACCTCACGGAATGGAGCGAGTACGCGACTGAACTTCAGATTCTGAAGACGCGCGATATTCCTGCGCTCAACCAGGTGCTACGCGCGGCTGGGCTGCCTGAGATCTACCTGCCTAGGCCGGTGACCTGAGGTCTGCGGCTCAGAATGGGGCGGCCACATGGGTCGCCCCGTCAGCGGAGCTCTCCGCGGTTTCTTTGAAGGCCACGAGAATCTTCGGTAGTCCCCGGCCAAATGCCACGGGAAACACCGGTGCGAGCAAGCTGAACCCAGCCGCCAGGAACGTGCTGCGCGCGATCCTGGCGGCGCATCTGGCCGACCCGACCCGCCTGGGTTCTCCGAGCAGACGGCGTCTTCGAGCGCCTCCAAGCTGATGGTCCGACGAGCCAAGAGGTCTTCATGGCAGATGCGGGGCAGTCTGCTGACGCGCGTTGAGCCACAGCAGCCGCTAGAGTAGTTTTCGCCCCGGGTGATTTACCGTGAGGCGCCTGTAGCTCAGCTGGATAGAGCATCGGCCTTCTAAGCCGAATGTCGTAGGTTCGAGTCCTACCAGGCGCGTAAGCACATCAACGAAGGCCCCGGGCTCAGCAGAGTGCGGGGCCTTGCGTGTATTCGTCTTCCGGCTCCCTCCGCGGGAGGAGGCCGCAGTAGTGGGTGAATCCCTCGTTTCTCCGCTTTACGCCCGATATTCGATTGGCTAGCTTTTCCGCCTCGACCCTCGGTTGGATTGAGACGCGAGTGCTCTGATAGGCCAATAAGTACGGTCCAATCAGAGGTCTTTGGTGGGTGTAGCTCAGTTGGTTAGAGCGCCGGATTGTGGTTCCGGAGGTCGGCGGTTCAATTCCGCTCATCCACCCTGAAAAAAAAGGTGTCTTGGGGTGTTGACCACCTACATCGCCTTGAGTATAATTTTGGCTCGCAAGTGAACGGTGGCACGAAAGCCGGCACTGCGTTTTTGCTTGAAAGGGAGTTCCCCACCTGCCGCTCCTGCGGCGAAGAACACTCCGGCAAGCAACACCAAGCTTTTTGAAAACTGAGGTTTCGAGTGTATTTGAGCGGGCCTGAACCGCGGGGCACTATGTCCCTTCGGGTTCCAACTTCGGTTGGATCAGGTCAAAAATAAGAACATAGATTTTCCGAACGCTCGATCAAAAGAAGTACACAATGGTCGGCGTTCATTCAGAGCTGTATCAACTTTCAACGGAGAGTTTGATCCTGGCTCAGGACGAACGCTGGCGGCGTGCCTAACACATGCAAGTCGAACGAGGGCCCAGAGCTTGCTCTGGTGACTCGAGTGGCGAACGGGTGAGTAACACGTGACCAACCTATCCTAGGGCGGGGGACAACCCGGAGAAATCTGGGCTAATACCGCATGATGTTGTTCCTTCGCATGTTGGAACAATCAAAGAGGGCCTCTGCTTGCAAGCTCTTGCCCAGGGAGGGGGTCGCGACGTATCAGTTTGTTGGTGGGGTAATGGCCTACCAAGACTACGACGCGTAGCGGATCTGAGAGGATGATCCGTCACATTGGGACTGAGATACGGCCCAGACTCCTACGGGAGGCAGCAGTGGGGAATATTGCGCAATGGACGAAAGTCTGACGCAGCGACGCCGCGTGTGGGAGGAAGCCTTTCGGGGTGTAAACCACTGTCAGAGGGGAAGAAAACTGCCGGTTCGAACAGGTCCGGCAATTGACGGTACCCTCAGAGGAAGCACCGGCTAACTCCGTGCCAGCAGCCGCGGTAAGACGGAGGGTGCAAGCGTTGTTCGGAATTACTGGGCGTAAAGCGCAGGCAGGCGGTTCGTTAAGTCGTTTGTGAAAACCCGGGGCTCAACCCCGCGGAATGCATACGATACTGGCGAACTGGAGACCAGTAGAGGCTAGCGGAATTCCTGGTGTAGCGGTGGAATGCGTAGATATCAGGAAGAACACCTGTGGCGAAGGCGGCTAGCTGGGCTGGATCTGACGCTGATCTGCGAAAGCGTGGGGAGCAAACAGGATTAGATACCCTGGTAGTCCACGCCGTAAACGATGGGCACTAGGTGCCGGGTCTATAGACGGATTCGGTGCCGCAGCTAACGCATTAAGTGCCCCGCCTGGGGAGTACGGTCGCAAGGCTGAAACTCAAAGGAATTGACGGGGGCCCGCACAAGCGGTGGAGCATGTGGTTTAATTCGAAGCAACGCGAAGAACCTTACC
>Ga0114993_10001953_pt1 | contig 23339 bp, 22 predicted proteins | sample ArcticOcean_MG_C_FD_87042 | JGI IMG/M metagenome (GOLD analysis project Ga0114993, IMG submission 87042) | Marine microbial communities from western Arctic Ocean - ArcticOcean_MG_CB2_150 | ecosystem: Environmental > Aquatic > Marine > Oceanic | place: Arctic Ocean: Canada Basin | collected...
ACCCCAGAACCGACCAAACCCTGTTTAAATAAAAAGTTAGCCCTTTTCCCCCGGCACAGATTTTCAGTAATTTTTGCTCCTTTTCTGTTGACAGGTTGTCGGGTTATGTTAGGATTGTGTACGAAAGTGTCTTAAAATGTAACTTTCTGTCAAAGTTATATGAATTTAGGGAACTCAGTTCAATGAACAGTTTTTTAGGTACCTACAACATCAGCCTGGACGACAAGGGCCGTTTCAATGTGCCAGCGAAGTTTCGCCATGCGCTGGAACAGTTCGGCCCGCAACTGGTGGTGTGTGTGATGGACCAGTATCTAGTCGTCTTTCCCCAGAAAGAGTGGTCTGAAAACGAGGCTAAGTTGAGCGACTTAAATGCTTTCGATAAAACCGACCGAAACCGACTACGCGAGTTTTATTCCAGAGCGACTGAGTGCGAAATGAAATCTGGAAAAATATTACTCCCTGCCAACCAGAGAGAAATTGCAGGGTTGAAGAAAGAAGCCATTCTGGTTGGGATGTCTAAAACCTTTGAGGTCTGGTCCCCCGAGCAATGGTCCAAGCAGGGGGAAGCATAAAGGTAAGGACATTCCATCGACATAAGCCATCTATGGAGTAGCCAAAATATCATGCCAGCGTACCACGAATCGGTGATGAAAAACGAAGTGCTTCATTACCTGAATGTTCACATGGAGGGTGTAATCGTGGATGGCACACTCGGGGATGGAGGCCATACGGAATTCATCCTTAAAAACACAGCACCCAAAATCCGGGTTTTCGCAATCGACCGGGACCGCTCCGCTATAGAGCGCGCCAAGAAAAGGCTGTCTCCTTTTCGAGACAGGGTAACTCTGACCCACGGCAACCTGGGAGACCTTAAAAGCCTCGCGGCTCAACACGGGATCACCCGCATAGTTGGACTGCTGATGGATTTGGGGGTCTCTTCGCCTCAGTTGGACACACCCGAGCGCGGCTTCAGCATTCAACATGATGGTCCGCTTGATATGCGAATGAATCCCTCCCAGAAAACTTCAGCCGCCGATCTCTTGAAAGAACTTTCTGATGCGGAACTGGCGGCCATTCTTAAAAATTTTGGCGAAGAGCGCTACTCAAAGCGAATCGTCCGCGCAATTCGCAAAGAACAGGCAGAGCGTCCCATCTCCACAACCGGCCAGCTTTCCAGAATCGTGGCAAGGGTGGTGACATCGCCCCGTCATACACGGATCCATCCTGCAACAAGAACGTTTCAGGCTCTGAGGATAGCCGTCAACGATGAATTGGAACAACTGAAACTCGCTTTACAGGGTGTGATCGGCCTTCTCAATTCAACCGCCCGCTTGGTGGTGATCTCGTTTCACTCTCTGGAAGACAGAATTGTGAAAACATTTTTTCGAGATGAACAAAAAGGGTGTTCCTGTCCACCTAAAATCCCTATGTGTATTTGTGGGAGAACACAGACTCTGAAAATTTTGACTCGCAAACCTATTGTGCCTTCGGAAGAAGAGGTGGCGCGAAACCCGAGATCGATAAGCGCGAAATTAAGGGTCGCGGAAAGAATTTATGTTTGAGGTAACGCACAACCTGAGATCGACAAGCGCAAAAATAAGTGTCACGGAAAAAATTTATGTTTGATGGAGTTCGCAGGCTTATTCAAGGCCGTCTCCATGTTTCCTCTAAAGATTTGTGGATGGTTATTTCTATTTCCATCCTGTTCATGCTCGGGGCATTGGCCCTGGTTTGGCCTAATGTCAAGAAAATCAAACTGGCCTATGAATATCAGGATATGGCCAAAGAACATAGGGAGCTGTTGAAAGAAAACCACCTGCTCACTCTTGAACGCGAAAGCCTGAGGTCCCTGGATCGCGTTTATCTTCTCGCTAAAAACGAGGTGGGGATGAAAGAACCCAATGCGGATAAAGTTATCACCATTTTCCTTAAGTAACAATCATGGCAAAACAAAATAAACAAATCACGGGAACGTTTCGGGACGGCATTAATACCCGGCTGAAGGTTGTCTCGTTTTTGCTCTTTCTGTTTGGAGCAGCCTTGATCGCCCGGCTCGCTTTTCTACAGATCATCCAGCATGACACTCTCGCGGCGCAATCTGAAAAACAGTATCTGAGCACAGTTAAAACACATTTCGGGCGCGGGGTGATCTATGACCGCAATCTGAACGAACTCGCACGCAATGTCGAAGTGGAATCGGTTTATGTAAACCCCTCAGAAATACTGGACCAAAAATCCGCCGCCCGCATTCTTTCAGCAACACTAAAACTGAACCAGGATCAGATTTATAAAAAGATTTCTTCTAAAAAACATTTTGTGTGGATCAAGCGGAAATGTTCTCTCGATGAAGTTGCCAAACTGAAACAAGCAAGGCTGTCAGGTGTGGGATATGTTTCCGAGCAAAAAAGATTTTATCCAAAACGGGAGCTTGCAGCAAGCGTTCTCGGGTTTGTCGGCATGGACAATCAGGGCCTTGCCGGTATCGAGTATACCTACCAGTCCAAGCTCAAAGGCATTACTGTCAGGCGAGTTATGGAACGTGATGCCCGTGGAAGAAATATTCAATCTCTCGAGGGATTGCACAATTCCAGACCCAGAAGTTATGACCTGGTTCTTACCTTGGATGAGGTTATTCAGTTCACCACTGAATACCATTTAAAAAAACAGGTCGAGCGTTTTAAAGCGGACTCCGGGATGGCCGTGGTCATGAACCCTCATACGGGGGAAATTTATGCGATGGCTAACGTCCCCCAATTCAACCCAAACCACTACGGAGCGTTCCCCTCCCAAGTCTGGAAAAATAATATCATCGCCAGCTCTTACGAGCCCGGGTCGATTTTCAAACCCATTGTTGCCGCCGCGGCTCTGGACAGAGGTTTAGCAAGGCCGCAAGATATTTTCTTTTGTGAAAACGGAAAACTAAAAATCGGAAAAACCCAGATCGGCGAGGCTTCCAATCATAAGTTCGGCTGGCTGACCATGCGTGACATTATTGCCAAGTCCAGCAATATCGGCGCAATCAAAATTGCCCAGAAGGTTGGCAGAAAATCTTTTTATGAATATATCCGTAAATTCGGGTTCGGTGAAAAATCCGGTTTATCCCTACCCGGTGAATCTGCTGGACAACTCAAGGACCAAAAAAACTGGAACGCCCTGTCTCTCGCTTCAATTTCTTTTGGTCAAGAGATCGCTGTCACTCCTCTACAAATGGTCAGTGCATTAGCGGCAATTGCTAACGGCGGAAATCTTATGGCGCCTCATATCACCCGCGCACTGGTGAAAAACGGGAAGGTAATGGAACAATTTAGGCCTGAAAAAATCCGGCGGGTCATTTCTGAAAAAACCAGCCGCCAATTGGTCGAGGTTCTCAAGTCGGTGGTGAAAACCGGTACCGGGAAAAAAGCGGCGCTTGAAGGATTTGACGTGGCGGGAAAAACCGGAACGGCTCAAAAATATAACATGGAGACCCGGTCCTACTCCAAAACAGAATTTATTTCCTCCTTTATTGGTTTTGCTCCGGCAGATTCTCCACGACTTGTGATTTTAGTAATGATCGACAACCCCAAGGGATTGCATTGGGGAAGTGTTGTGGCCGCGCCGGTATTTCGGCAAATAGCAAAAAAGGCGTTGCGTTATTTAAACGTTCCGTCAAGCAAAGAACGTGTTTTTATTCTTGATCGAGCCTGATGCAAACAACAATTTCGACAAAGTCGTATCCTGAAAGTGATTATCTAAACGTGACTGACAATACAAAACTTTCACATTTAATCTCAGGGTTGCCCGTGACCAATATTCTGGGAACCATGAACCAGATAATTCGCGAAATCGTCTACGATTCCAGAAAAGCCGGGACAGACAGCTTGTTTGTGGCCATACCCGGTGGGAACTTGGATGGGGGCACGTTCATAAAAGATGCAGTCGCCCAGGGAGCGTCGGTGCTTATTACACAAACACCTCTTGATTCTCTAAATGAACTTGGATTGGGATCGCGCGATGTCACAGCCTTGCACGTCGAAGATTCCCGAAAAGCGCTTTCTATCGTCAGCGCCAATTTTTACCACAGCCCGTCAGAACGATTAGCCTTAACGGGAATTACCGGGACAAACGGGAAAACCACCACAGCCTATATTCTTGAAGCTTTATTCGACGCAGAGGGAATCGGGGTTATCGGCACCATCGATTACCATTACGATGGTAAAAAATTTTCAGCCCCTGTTACCACGCCTGAGTCCCTGGATTTGAATCGACTGTTGAACGAAATGATCGAAGAAAAAATTGAAAAGTGCGTTCTGGAGGTCTCTTCCCACGCCCTACACCAAAGCCGTGTTCATGATATGCGTTTCAAAGCGGGTATTTTCACCAATCTGAGTCGCGATCATTTGGATTTTCATGGCGATATGGAGCACTACAAAAACGCTAAGAAAAAACTTTTCCTGGATAACCAGGTGCAACACCGGATTTTTAATATTGACGACACAGTCGGACAGGAATTTTACGAGGAATTTAAGGCGGGTTCCTTCACCACCGGCATTGACAGTAATGCGGATTTTAAGGCTGAAGATATTGTGCTCACAAAATCGGGTTGCCAATTTATCCTGAAAACTCCTTTTGGAACGAAAGAAATCCATTCCAACCTTCTCGGTCGGCACAATGTCTACAATCTCCTCTCTGCTGTGGCAGGCGCTATGGTTCAGGATATCTCTCTTGAAAAGGTTCAGGAAGTGTTTCGCCAAATCCAACCTATTCCTGGACGATTCGAATGCATTGAAAACAGCCAGGGAATTTCTGTGCTGGTGGATTACGCGCATACCGATGATGCGCTATCCAACGCAATCTCAGCGGCGAAAGTTTTCACGGAGGGAAAACTGATTGTGGTGTTCGGTTGTGGTGGCGACAGAGACAAGGGAAAAAGAAAAGCCATGGGACAAGCCGTTTTAAATGAAGCAGATTATTCCATCATCACCTCTGACAACCCCAGATCGGAAGACCCTGAACAGATCATTGGAGATATTCTCCAGGGCGTTCCTTCTTCTGCCCGGGAGGGTGATGACTATACGGCAATCATCAACCGGGAAGAGGCCATTGAACACGCCATCCATCTCGCTGGCAAAAATGACCTGGTTCTCATTGCAGGAAAAGGTCATGAAGATTATCAGATTCTGGGCACAAAAACCATTCACTTTGATGATCGGGAAGTCGCCCGTTCTGCTTTAAGGAAGCGAAGCCACTGATGGAAGGTCAAGCACAAGATTGCCTCAATGCTATTGGAGGACAACTCCTGCAAGGAGATCCTGATTGTCTATTCCGGGGAGTATCCATAAATTCCCGGACAGTCTCAAAAGGGGCGTTATTCGTTTGCATTAAAGGAGAGCGTTTTGACGGACATGACTTTCTCGCTGACGTGATTGATAAAAAGGTTGGAGGAATCATTCTGTCCAATCCGGAGAAGCTCCCGGTTGAATCCGGACCATTTGTGATCCAGGTCCCGGACACGCTTAAAGCCTTACAAGATTTGGCAGGCTTCCAGAGAAAACGGTTTCCGCTCAAGGTTGTTGCCGTTACCGGGACAAATGGAAAGTCAACCACTAAGGAAATGATCGCTGCAATATTGGCAACCAAATTCAAGACTTTGAAGACTCAAGGCAACCTGAACAACCATATCGGCCTGCCTCTGACTCTTCTGCAAAGAGAACCTTTGCATGAAGTGGGGGTTCTTGAAATGGGGATGAGCGCGATGGGTGAGATTAAAAGACTGGCAGAGATCGCGCAACCGGATATTGGCGTGATCACCAATATTTCCGAAGGGCATCTGGTGCAATTGAAGAACCTTAAAGATATTCAGTCTGCAAAAGGAGAGTTGTTTGATTCGCTGACGGAAGAAGGCACGGCTATTGTCAACGCCGACGACCCGCTGGTTCTGGAGTTGGCCCGGTCGCTTCGCGCCAGGACCGTCACCTTTGGCATCGACCAGCCTGCGGATGTGCGGGCAAGTGAAATAGAAAGCAAGGACAACCTGGGGTTTCAATTCAAGGTAAAACTTTTCGACAAAACTCTTTCCATTCGCCTTCCCTACCTTGGCTATTGCAACATTTATAACACCCTCGCTGCGTTGGCAACCGGTTATTCGCTAGGGATTCAGGAAGAGACCATGACCCGCGGACTGGAAAATTACCAGCGTATGTCCCAACGCAACGAACAAATTCGACATAAAGGAATCGATCTTATTAATGACGCTTACAACGCCAATCCCCGGTCCATGACCGAAGCTTTGAAAACTCTGGACAACTTTAAAACCCAGGGTCGACGAATTTTTGTTATCGGGGACATGCTCGAGTTGGGGGACCGATCTGTCCCCGCACATAAAAATTTGGGAGAAGAAATCGCCCAATCCAAAACAAACATTCTGGTCACAGTCGGAAAGCTGGCTGGCCTGTCAGCGAAATATGCCCTTGCAGGGGGAAAAATTCAAATTCTGCAATTCGCCGATCATCAGGAGGCGGCTGAATTTTTAATCCAGGAAGCGAGGAGTGGGGATTGTGTGATGTTCAAGGGCTCACGAGGGACCGCAATGGAAAAAATATTACAAATCTTTATCGAAAATAAGAATTAATTATGTTCTATCACTTTTTTTATCCGCTCAGTTCGGATTATTCAATATTCAATGTCTTTAAGTACATCACCTTCCGGTCCGCATATTCCGGAATCACGGCATTGGGATTGAGCCTTATTCTGGGTGGCTTGATGATTCGCGTTTTGCAGAAATTTCAGATACAGGAAAAAATCCGCAGTGATGGACCACAACACCATAGTTCCAAGTCTGGAACTCCAACGATGGGCGGACTGCTTATTCTTGCAACATTCGGTTGCTCTACCCTGCTCTGGGCTGATTTGAGCAATCATTATATCTGGCTTGTCCTGCTTTCCGCGCTTGGCTTCGGAGCTATCGGACTGCGTGACGATATCCTGAAATTAAAAAAGGGGAAAGGCATCAGCGCAAAAGAAAAGATTTTGCTTCAGGTCTTGCTGAGCCTGGCGGTTGGAATTTACCTGCTATATTTCGACCCTGCGCGTGCGGAATATGCCACACGCTTATCGGTCCCCTTCTTTAAAGGGTTTCAGCCTGACCTGGGAGTCATCAGCTACCTGCTTTTTATTGTTTTCATAATGGTGGGGACCTCCAACGCTGTCAACCTGACAGATGGGCTGGACGGATTAGCGATCGGCCCTATTATCATCGCCACGCTTACTTATACCGGTATCGTTTATATCAGCGGTCACTTCAATTTTTCAGAATACCTTCGTATTCAGCACATCAAGGATGCGGGAGAAGTTGCTGTCGCCAGTTCAGCCATTATGGGAGCCAGTCTGGGTTTCCTTTGGTACAACTCCTACCCCGCTCAGATATTTATGGGGGATGTAGGGTCCTTATCTCTGGGAGGGTTGCTGGGCACCATTGCGGTGATCGTCAAGCATGAACTCCTGCTGATTCTTGTTGGCGGTATTTTCGTGATTGAAGCGCTGTCCGTCATCATTCAGGTCGGTTATTTCAAATATACAGGTGGAAAACGTTTTTTCAAAATGGCTCCGCTTCACCACCATTTTGAGGAACTGGGCTGGTCAGAACCCAAGGTCATCGTGCGATTCTGGATTGTCGCGGTGATTCTAGCCATGATCAGTCTCAGCACCCTGAAGCTCAGGTAATGATGGAACTTAAAAACAAAACCCTATGCGTAATCGGGCTTGGTAAAACGGGCATCGCTGTGGCTAACTTTCTTTCCCGGCAGGGAGCCCGTGTCACGGTGACGGACAGCAAGCCTCGCGAACAATTATTAGAGTCCTTGAAACAATTGCGTGCTGATGTGAAAACCCGTTTCGAAAATTCTGCGCCACCTTCTGACACAGAACTGGTTGTATTGAGTCCGGGAGTAGCTATTCATTCATCGTTTCTTGAAAACGCCAAACGGGCAGGAATCGAAATCATCAGCGAAATTGAGCTGGCGAATCGGTTCAATACTGTTCCGATCATTGCCGTCACCGGAACTAACGGCAAATCCACCTGCACCAGCCTAATCGCTGAAATGTTCAGTCAGTCTGAAAAAACCGTACATGCAGGAGGAAATCTTGGAACCCCTTTTATTTCTTTATTGGATCAAGGCGGTGCCGATTACAGAATTCTCGAACTTTCCAGTTTTCAAATGGAAGCTACATCGGGACTTCGCCCGGTAGTTTCAGTCATTCTAAATATTAGTCCGGACCACATGGACCGGCATAAAGATTTTAAAACCTATGCTGAGCTGAAAGAGAAAACGTTTGCCCACCAAACGCAAAATGATTTTTTGATACTGAATCAGGATGATCCAAATACCCGCAACCTTGGAAAAGACTGCCCGGCTGAGCGCATTTTATTCAGCACTCAAACTGAGCTTGATAAAGGGATCTTTTTGCGTGGGAACAAAATTATCGCCCGACTTCAAAACAATGAGAGGGAAATGCTATCCCTTGAATCGCTGTCCAAAGGAATGCGGTGGCAGGTCGAAAACATCCTCCCCGCCATTGCCGTCGCTTTGCTTCTCGATGTATCGCAAGAGGCCATTCTACGGGCTTTAAAAAACTTTACCATCCTTGAGCATCGTCTGGAATGGGTCCGCACCATGAACGGCGTCGATTTCGTCAACGATTCCAAGGGGACCAACGTAGGCTCTGTTTGCAAATCATTGAACACTTTTGACCGTCCTATCATTCTCATCGCAGGTGGAAAAGATAAAGAAACAGATTTTTCTCCTTTAACGAGCCTGATGAAAGAAAAAGTCAAACACCTGGTTCTCATCGGCGAGACTCGCGACAAGTTTAAAGGGATTCTGAACGGCTCCTTCGGTTATGAAGAAAGCGATAGCCTGGAAGAAGCAGTTCACTTGGCAAAAGCAAAAGCTGAAGATGGGGATATCGTTCTCCTCTCACCGGCTTGCGCAAGTTTTGACATGTTTAAAGATTACGAGGACCGGGGAAACTGTTTTAAAACGATTGTTAAAAACCTGGAAGGATAATGGATTTTGGCTGCGTCTCAGGAAAAACACTCAGATTCGTTAATGGGCATCACCGTGGCCGTCCTGGTTCTGGTGGGTATCGTTATGGTTTTCAGTTCAAGTGCTGTGTACGCCTTGGAAAAATACAACGACTCCTATTATTTTCTCAAACGCCAGGCTGTCTGGTGCCTTCTGGGAACAGGGGTTCTGCTCGTGGTCAAAAACATGGATTACCACAAATTGCACCAGCATACCTACCCCATCATGCTGGCGACTTTTCTGCTTTTGCTGGCTGTTATGTTTCCGGAAGTCAGCAAGGAGGTCGGTGGAGCACGAAGATGGCTGACTCTGTGGGGGTTTTCTTTTCAACCCTCGGAGCTGGCAAAGTTTACTCTCGTTCTTTTTATCGCCAAGTCTCTGGTCAAAAGAGCCGACAAACTGAGGGACTTCGCTTACGGCTACCTTCCCAACCTGGTCGTCCTGGGTTTCTTTTTCGTTCCGATTTTATTTCAACCCGATTTTGGCACCGCCATAATTATTTGCATGGTCACCTTCACAATGCTTTTTGTCGCCGGTCTAAGAAAAAAGTTTCTATTTCTTTCCGTACTTGCGCTGATTCCCTTTATAGCATCGGCAATCCTGAGTGCGGAATACCGCACTCGAAGGATTATAGCTTTTCTCGACCCTTGGCAAGACCCTTCAAATGCAGGGTTTCAAGCCATCCAGTCTTTTTACGCTTTTGGCCGGGGAGGATATTGGGGAACCGGATTGGGAGCCAGCCATCAAAAACTTTTTTATCTTCCCGAAGCCCACACGGATTTTATTTTTTCCGTCATCGGGGAAGAACTGGGGTTATTGGGAACAACGGCAATTATTCTCCTGTTTTCAATATTGATCTGGCGAGGTTTCGTCACCGCTTGCCGGGCCAAAGACCCGTTTGGAACTCATTTGGCAACCGGCTTGACTCTTTTGATCGGGTTTCAGGCTTTTATCAACCTGGGAGTAACCGTAGGGCTTCTCCCAACCAAGGGATTAACCCTGCCCTTCATCAGCATGGGCGGGTCATCAATGTTAATCACCATGCTTTCAGTAGGCGTTCTACTGAATATTTCAGAGCAAACGGTAAGACATTGATAGTGATTGAATGCGAAAACGAGTTGTCATAGCCGGTGGTGGCACAGGTGGCCATCTTTTTCCAGGAATCGCTTTAGCTAAAGCGCTCAAGAGGCAAGATATGGATATCGAAATTTCATTTGTAGGAACCCAAAAGGGTCTCGAAGCAAAAGTTCTTCCCCGCGAAGGGTTTGAGTTGAAAACCATTCTCTCAGCAGGCTTGCTTGGTAAAAAACGTCTCAGCCGCTGGATGTCCTGGGTCAAGTTGCCGGTGGGCACTGCCCAGTCCATGTGTTTCCTGATCAGAAAGCGGCCTGACCTGGTGGTAGGTGTAGGCGGGTACGCATCGGGGCCTCTGGTTCTTTCCGCTTGGATATTACGGGTTCCTATTCTTATCCATGAACAAAACTCTATTCCCGGACTCACCAACAAATGGCTGGGAAAGATCGCGAACAAAGTGGCGGTTTCATTCAAAGAATCGGCAAAGTTCTTTTCTAAGGATAAAATCGAGGTAACAGGAAACATGATTCGAGAAGAATTTTGCCAGCCTCGGGAAACATTTCCCAAAGGTCCACGAGGGCTCTTCCGCGTGCTGGTCCTGGGAGGCAGTCAAGGGGCTCACTCCATTAATGTAGCCATGATGGAAGCATTGGAATCTCTTACTTCCAAAAAAGGAAATATCCATATCACCCATCAGACAGGTGAAAGCGATTTTGCAATGGTGAAACGCGAATATGAAAAAAGTGGTTTCTCCCATGATGTCAGGCCGTTCATCGATGGCATGGCAGAGCAATACCGTAAAGCCTCCCTGGTGATTTGCCGGGCAGGTGCCACGACCCTGGCGGAAGTGACCGCTTGCGGAAAAGTATCTGTCTTAATTCCTTATCCCCATGCGGCCCATAATCATCAGGAAAAAAATGCGCGGGTGCTGGATGCCGCCAATGCCGGTGAACTGGTGCTCGAACATGAATTGTCAGGCCCGCGTATTGCCCAATCCATTCTTCGCGCTATAGAGGACCCTGAACGGTTGGAGGAAATGGAAGAAAACAGCTATCAGTTAGGCAACCGGGATGCTACGGAAAAAGTTCGCCAGATCTGCATGGATTTACTGGCAGACGCAAATCCTAAATCCGGTCATGCCGGAAAAATACAAGGAAATTATGTTCTGTCATGTTTCTAGGAAAAATACAACGGATTCACTTTATTGGGATCGGAGGGTCAGGAATGAGCGGAATCGCTGAAGTTCTTATCAATCAGGATTATGAGGTAAGCGGTTCTGATCCTTCTTCAAACCGGGTTACCGATCACCTGAAAACATTGGGAGCTGACATCCGCCACAACCACAGCGCGGAAAATGTCAGTGGCAAACAGGTTGTTGTTGTATCCAGCGCCATCAGCGATGACAACGTAGAGGTACAGGCCGCCCGAGAGCAATCCATCCCGGTTATTCCCAGAGCTGAAATGCTGGCAGAACTTATGCGGATGAAATATGGGATTGCCATTGCGGGCACCCATGGAAAAACCACTACAACATCGCTGGTCGCCACGGTTCTGGCAGCCGGAAACCTTGACCCTACAGTGGTGATTGGCGGAAGAATCAAGAATATGGGTGGACACGCCAAACTCGGCCAGAGTCAGTACCTCATTGCCGAAGCGGATGAGAGTGATGGTTCTTTTCTCAAACTTTCTCCCACGCTTGCGGTGGTCACAACCCTTGACGAAGAGCATATGGATTTTTACCTGACAATCGAAAATATGAAATCCACATTCTTGCAATTTCTCAACAGAATCCCTTTCTATGGTGCCGCGATCCTGTGCATGGACGATGCTAACCTTCAATCCCTGCTTCCCCGAATTGAGAAACGTACCATTACCTATGGTTTGAAATCCCAGGCCGATTATACAGCCCGCAATATCTCCGTGGAGGGATTGAAAACCTACTTTACGGTCTATCACCATGGTAAAAAACTGGGGAAAATATTGTCCGGGGCCTTGGGGCGACACAATGTGTGCAACACCCTTGCGGCCGTTGCGGTCGGAATGGAATTGAACATGGATTTTCCAACTATCGCGGAATCCCTGAAAACTTTTACGGGAGTACAAAGAAGGTTTGAAGTCCTTAAACAATCAGAGTCTTTGATAATTGTTGATGATTATGGCCACCATCCAGTAGAAATTCAGGCAACCCTATCAACAGCAAAAGAAGTTTGGCCGGATAGAAGACTCGTCATCGTTTTTCAGCCTCATCGTTATTCACGCACGAAACACCTCATGGAAAGTTTTTTCTCTTCTTTCAACGATGCCGATCAACTGCTTCTGCTGGATATTTATTCAGCCGGTGAAGAAGCCGAAGAAGGCATCCATTCCCAAAGAATCGCGGAAGGCGTGAAAGAGTTTGGACATAAAAACGTGGAATATATCGGGAGCACGCAATCCGTGATCCCACATTTACAAAAGATCCTTAAACCGGGAGACATCGTCATGACTCTCGGCGCAGGAAATATCGGGGAATTGAGCCACAGGCTCGCATCCCGATTCAATGATTGATCGTTTTCAATAGGAGAGGACCACCATCTATGCTTAACGAAGCTTGGAAACGCCGATTGATTCACATAGCACATTCTGGAACAGGAAATGAGTTTAACCTCAAAACCAGGATGGAGTATCCCAAAACCGTTCTGGGTCAAAAAATTTATCAGAGTAAAACTATGAGCCATTCTTTTCCCTGGTTACACAAAATTAAAGGCAACATCCTAAAAAACGAAATTCTGGCCCCCTACACTTCTATTCAAATTGGAGGCCCTGCGGATGTATTAATTTTCCCTGAAGATGTCCGCGACATTCAAACGATTTTGAAGAATAAAGGTTCCCAGCCTCTTTTCATTCTAGGAGAGGGAACCAATTTACTTGTCGGCGACCGGGGAATACGGGGAGTCGTCATCTCTTTAAAGGATCAATTCAAGAATATCAAACGTCCCCTGTTCTTCCGCAAGGAAACCGGAAACCGGCGTGCAGTGATCAAAGCGGGAGCCGGTGTGAAGATGTCTTACCTCGCCAAACACGCGGCTCGCTATTCCCTGACTGGAATCGAACATTTGGTAGGCATTCCCGGATCATTGGGAGGGGCTATCATCATGAATGCCGGGGCAGAAGGCACCGAAATTGGTCAGGTTCTTCGCAGTGTAACCCGGATCACTCCAGACGGGGAAATCCAGACCTTAAAACGCGATGAGCTTTCATTCGAATACAGAAAAACCATTTTCCCCGATGGCGAAGGAATCATTATTGAAGCGGAGCTGGAACTGGAAGAAGGAAATCGCCCTGAAATCCAGAACGCGATGGACCGGCATCTCTCGCGCAGGTCGCAGACCCAGCCACTAACAGTTCCCAACTCGGGTTCCGTTTTCAAAAATCCTGCCGGGGACACATCGGGAAGGCTGATCGAATCTCTCGGGCTCAAAGGACTTTCTTTTGGCAATGCCGGAGTTTCGATCAAGCACGCAAATTTTATTGTCAACAAAGGAGGCGCTACAGCGCATGATGTGACCCGTTTGATTGCGCATATTCAAGAAGAAGTTAAGAAAAAAACGGGCATTGAATTGCAGACTGAAATTGTCACCGCAGGTGAATGAAGAAGAGAAAGAGTCAAAAATATTAAATTGGTCCGCAACAAAGGCACCCCTCCTTCCTTTGTTTATTCTCCGGCCCTTTTGGCCAAGGGCCGGGGCAAACCTTCTTAAAGAGGATTTGTGACAAAGCTTTTGGATAATTTGAAAGATAAAACTATTGGAGTGCTCATGGGGGGACTCTCCCCCGAGCGGGATGTCTCAATCGTCACCGGGAACTCGGTCATTGCGGCCATCAAAAGGAAAGGATTGATCGCTTTGCCAATTCAAGTCGACCACCAAATTGGGGAAATGCTGCAGTCGAACCCGATCGACCTGGCTTTCATCGCCCTGCATGGAACCTTTGGGGAAGACGGATGCATTCAAGGTCTGCTTGAATATTTCAAAATCCCGTATACAGGGTCAGGAGTCATGGGCAGTGCCCTTGCTTATGACAAATTAAAATCCAAGGAGATTTTAAAATCCCATGGAATACCCACAGCCGATTATGAAGTGTTCTATAGAAACCAAAAAATATGCCGGACCCTGGATCTTCCCGTAGTCGTCAAGCCGACCAATCAAGGATCGAGCCTGGGGATAACTATCGTTAAAAATGAAAGCGAATGGGAGTCGGCACTGGAAACCGCATTCGCTTATTCGGAAGAAGTCATTGTTGAAAAGTTTATTGAAGGGAAACTTCTGGCAATTGGAATGAATGAAATGGAACCCATGCCTATTGTTCACATCCGTCCCAAATCTGGCTTCTATGATTATGAGGCAAAATACACCTCTGGAAAGACAGAGTACCTTTGCCCTGCAGACCTTGAAGAAAACGAGACGAACCGATGCCGGCAAACCGCAAAACAGGTATTCCAAGTGTTGAGAGGAAGAGGTTTCCCCCGTGTGGATGTCATTCTGGATCATGAGGGCATACCCCAGGTACTGGAAATGAATACCATTCCCGGGATGACCCCCACCAGCCTTTTGCCAATGGCAGCACAGAAGATGGGCCTGGAGTTTGATGATTTAGTCGTTGAAATATTAAAAACTGCCAAACGGGATTACACAGAGTAATTATGGATTTCGCAATCGCAGGTGGGAGGACCTTCGCTCCGAAAGAAAGAAAAAGCAAAGGCTTTGAACTGGCCTCAAAACTTTTCCTGGCGGGAGTCGTCATTTATTTATTATATGCAAGCTATAATTTTTTGACTTCCGACCCTCGGTTCCAGATCACTGACGTCACGTTTAGCGGCAACCATGCTCTGCTGGAGAATCAGCTCCTAGAGTGGTTGGGGCAGGTTCATGGGGAAAACCTTTTTGCGTATGACCTGTCTCGAGCCTCCGAAAGGCTCGCGGAGCACCCTTGGGTCCTTTCCTCATCCGTTCAGAGAAAATTTCCCCAGAAAATTCAAATCGAATTGACCGAACGTGTTCCTTATGCCCGGATCAAATTTGAAAAGGTATTTTTAATGGACAACTTTGGAGTGATCCTATCGGAAGAAAAACCTGAGTACCGTAATTTGCCATTAATTGTACAACCGGGTGTAAAGCCTGAAAACTTTTCCGGAGAAAGGGTCATTCAAAGTCTCAAGACAATGCATTATTTCAACAAGCTTTCTTTTTTTGAAAAAAATCCCTTGGACATCGCCGAACTAAAGGGACACTCACGAATCATATTTTCCACTCGTAACCGTGATCTTCAAATCCAAATGTCCATGGAAACGTTAACAGAAGGATTTAAAAAATTCAGGATTGTCCTCGATACTCTGGAAGATGACGCCGTCAAAATCCAAATGATCGACTTATCATTCAAGGATCAAGTCGTGGTCAGGGATCGAATCCCCAGTCACTCAACATCCATGAAGACACCAACCAACTAGGAGGAGATAGGACGCATGGCCAAAAAAAGTGATTATATTGTCGGCCTGGATATTGGAACAACCAAAATCTGTTGCATCATCGGCGAGGTCATTTATGATGAAAAAATAGATATCATCGGACTGGGCCAATATCCCTCAAGAGGCTTGCGTAAAGGTGTGGTCATAAACATAGACAGCACCGTGGAATCTATAAAAAGTGCTGTTGAAGAAGCCGAATTGATGGCGGGATGCGAAATCGATTCTGTTTTTGTGGGTATTGCCGGAGGCCACATTAACAGCATGAACAGTCATGGCATCATCGCAGTCAAAGGAAAAGAAATCACACAGGCAGATATTGACCGCGTCATTGAAGCGGCCAAAGCTATTGCCATCCCTCTTGACCGGGAAGTCATCCATGTTCTTCCCCAGGAATTCATTGTCGACAACCAGGACGGGATCAAAACTCCTCTCGGCATGGCAGGAGTCAGGCTCGAGGCCAAGGTCCATATTGTTACTGCCGCAGTGACTTCTGCGCAAAACATTGTCAAATGCGTCAATAAGGCCGGCCTGGGAGTTCAGGACATTGTGTTGGAGCAACTGGCTTCCAGCGAATCCGTTCTATCCCAGGATGAAAGGGAACTAGGCGTTGGCATGATCGACATAGGTGGAGGAACTTCTGACCTGGCCATTTTTTACCAGGGAGCCATCAAACACACAGCAGTTTTGACTATTGCCGGTGCCCAGATGACGAATGATATAGCCATTGGCCTTCGCACCCCAAATGCAGAAGCAGAAAAAATCAAACATTCCTATGGATGCGCCTACACCCCTCTGGTTCTCGAAGGAGAAAATATTGAGACACCAAGTGTTGGAGGACGGGAACCCCGAACGGTTTCACGTCAGATTCTCAGCGAAATAATTGAAGCCAGAACCCGGGAAATGTTTGAGCTGCTGGATCATGAAATAAACGAGTCCGGCTACCGGGAAATCATTTCTTCGGGAATTGTCCTGACGGGCGGAGCAGCAAGTATGCAAGGCATGTACGAATTAGCGGAGGATGTTTTCCAGTCTCCCGTGCGCGTAGGGACACCCATTGGTCTTGGAGGGTTGATCGATGTAGTGAACAACCCTATGTATGCCACCTGTACGGGATTGATCCAGTACGGATCCAAAAGATTTAAGTCAGGAAGGAACCGGAAACTTCAAGGAAGGAACCTGTTCGATAAAATTTTTACACGTATGAAAGATTGGGCAGATGAATTTTTTTAAACCTGGAGGGTAAAATGAGTTCAATAGAGTTCGATAACGAAAACGATTATTCAGCAACTATCAAGGTCGTTGGTGTAGGAGGAGGAGGCAATAATGCCGTCAATTCCATGGTTCGGGATAATATTCGGGGCGTGGAGTTTATTATCGCCAATACTGACCTGCAAACGATTGAAAAATCCGAATGCCCAGGGAAAATTCAAATTGGCGGAGAATTGACCCGTGGCCTTGGCGCAGGTTCCGATCCTGAGATTGGAAGAGATGCCGCCGAAGAGAGTGAAGCGAACATCCGCGAAATGCTGGAAGGAGCAGATATGGCTTTCATCACCGCCGGGATGGGTGGTGGAACAGGTACCGGTGCCGCACCCATCATTTCGGGTATCGCCAGGGAGGTAGGAGCCCTGACGGTTGCCGTAGTTACCAAACCCTTTGCGTTTGAGGGTAAACGGCGAATGCGGCAGGCGGAGGAAGGAATCCTGGAGCTCAAGGAAGCGGTTGACACTTTGATTGTCATACCCAACCAGAAGCTTCTTAGTTATGTCGGCAAGCAAACTTCATTCACTAGTGCGTTTGCAATGGTGGACGATATTCTGAAACAGGCCGTCTGTAGTATCTCTGACCTGATTGTGACACCTGGCCTGATCAACCTCGACTTTGCCGATGTCAAATGCATTATGGGTAGCATGGGCAAAGCCCTAATGGGTAGCGGAACCGCGACCGGAGATATGCGCGCTGTTGAGGCGGCGCAGAAAGCCATCTCCAGTCCGTTGCTGGATGAAGCAACGATAGATGGCGCAAAGGGAATTCTGATCAACATCACCGGCGGTGAAGACCTCACCCTGATGGAAGTCAATGAAGCTTCCATGTTGATTCAGGAAAACGCCCATGAAGATGCCCATATCATATTCGGAGCAGTGATCGACAACCAAATGGAAGGAGAGATGCGGGTAACTGTTATCGCCACTGGGTTTGAGGATGCGGATGCAATAATAAGGCACCCCGAAAGACCTGCTTTGAAAAAAGTGGTTGGGGGAGAACCAATCTCTGAAGGCGATTCAGGGCCAACATCCTTCAAACATTTAAAATCTCTGGCTTCCACAATTAAGGAAGAAAATCCGGATCCAGGAAGCCTGACCTCAAACTTTGATATTCCAACATTTCTCCGCAAACACGCGGACTAACCGGCGAGCCGCCGGGGGCAGTGAGCAATAACTTTAATCGGCTAGCAAAGTTTTTCTCGGCTTGACAAGTTATTGCTAATCAGCCCTATGCTCAGGAGCTACGGGCCAGCATAATGCTGGCCCCAGCCTGATGGCTAGCGGGCATTAATTTCCCAGTTGTAGTCCAGATAGGAAATTTTAATTTTGGAATTATTCAGAACTTTTCTTTCCTCTGCAGTAACATATTGGCCAATATATTTTAGAACACCCCCACGGCTTGCAAAATCCTCCGCAAACCATTTGAATATGGATGAGAGGTAAACCCTGTTTTTCCTTTCGTCCAGCTTCATGCCTTTTCCCGGGGACCGCAAAAACTTTTCCATCTGGTCATCCAACTGCTCATTCAGCTTTCCAGCAGAGTAGACTTCCTGGCGAAGATCGGGACAACTGACGGAAGCGCAGACGATGGCCACATGGATGCGGGGCTCATTCATTTTCCTGAGAATTTCATGCTCAATATCGTTGAGTGTGCGCTCTTTGCCTCCCACCGTACCCGCCACCCGTTTCCAGACCGGCTTAAAAAAACTCCCCACATCCTTAATACTCTTTATTGGGTAATGGTCGGTGATCATTTTGGCCGCCAGAATATTATAAACGTTGATCCAGAAGGACAGCTTAGATTCACGCGATTCCAGACTCGCCAGACTGTAGGACTCCAGCCTGGCAACCAGGCCAGAGAAAACAGGATCCTTTTTCAAGCTGGCGTAGTCGATGGCATTAAACCGAACCCCCGCCAATGTTTTAGGAGCAACATATTTATTGACCAGTGCACCCCAGTCAGAAAAATCGAAGGCCTCACTATTGGAACAAAAACTAAAAACAAAAAATACCGCCAAAACGGCAGATTGCAAATACCAACCCGTATTTTTCATGAACTTCAATCCTTTTTCACGAATAGATTAAACAAATAGAGACCTCATTTAGTATACTGCCAAAGCAATTCCTTACAAACAGGCCACATACAAGGAGCTTTGTTCTTTCAGCAGGAATATTGAACCCGTTTATGGATAAAGACCTTTTATATATTTCTGATCTGGACGGTACCTTGTTACTGCCCGATGGCTCATTCCCGGAAGATTTCAAGAGACGTCTCAACCGGCTGATCGATATGGGACTGCGCTTCACCATCGCAACCGCCCGGAACTACGATTCCGCGCACCCGATTTTAAATGGATTGAACCTGAACCTGCCGGTCATTTTATTCAATGGGGTTTACCTTACCGATTTCAACAGCGGAAGTATTTTGGAATATTCTCACTTCATTGAAAAGACAGTTGTAGAAAATATGCTCGAGCTGGCCTTGCCTCGGGGCATCGACCCTTTTATCTATACGTTTGGAGAAAAACACAAACTCTATTACCAGAGGGCTACCAACCCAGGCTCCCAAGCCTATGTCAAAAGCCTGGAAGGCGACGGAAGACTTAACCAAGTCAACTGTTTTGAATTTCAAGAAGAGGAAAAGATTTCCGGATTTTTATTGATCGACACGCATGACCACCTGGAACCCATCTACCAGTCACTTCAGGAAAAACATTTTGATCATCTCAATTTATATTTTGCCGAAGATGTGTCCATGAAGGGCTATTATTGGCTCCAGTCCTTCCATCAGGAGGCCAGCAAAGGAAATATGTTAGAGGCACTTGCCCGGAAATTGGAGGTTCCCCTGGACCGCACCGTTGTGTTCGGAGATTATTTGAATGATTTGGACATGTTTCGGATCGCGGGCCGCGCCATTGCTGTAGAAAATGCCCTGCCGGAAGTAAAAGAATCCGCTCACGAAATTATCGGAAGCAATTTCCAGGGAGCTGTCCTGCAATACCTTGAGTTAATATTTCTTGAAAAATGAACCCGTTCAAATTACACTTCACAGATACAATCCACTTTCAAAACAACCTTGGTTATCATGTCTAAAACTGATCAGCCCCAGGAACCCGAAAAGACCGTCTTCGAACGGGACAAAACCGCTAAGGAGCGCCAACCAGCAGAGGATGGCCCTAAAGCTCCCATCAAACCCAAGCCAAAAATTAAAAAGGCTTTTGTTGCGAAGAAAAAGACTTTCGCGACCGACAAGCCCATGGAGCATCGGGTGAGAAACATTCGCATGACTTCCCTGGAGTCTGCAAAAATGATTTGGGAAACTCTTGTCGATTACCAGAAGGAATTGGAGCAACTGGAGGTTGATGACCCTGACAAGTCTTATCATGACTGGGAAAAAATGGAGAAATTTTTTATCCGACTTGCTAAAAAATACAGCATTTGCATGAGCAAGGCATTAGGCGGTTCATTAGGCTGGATTTACCAGGAAATGGAAATAGCTCCGGAAATCATGGATCAAGAGTTGGTCGATATCATGATGAAAATGGAGAAATTCAAGCTTCTGGAACCCATTAAATCAAAACTGGGATTCCATATCGTTATGATATGTGAAAGCCAGGTTCATATACCCCGGGAAAAACCTCCAGAGGTAGAATTAAGACCTCTGCATTGAACCGGTATCGGATTCACTTACCCAGAAAAAACTGATGGACCGTTTCGACAACATATTCCTGCTGGCTTCGATCCACCTCATGAGAAATGGGAAGCGCCAGGGTCTGCTTCGCGGCCTTTTCCGATTCAGGAAAGTCACCGCTTTTGTAACCCAGGGATTTGAAACATTCCTGCAGGTGGAGCGGAATAGGATAATAGATTTCGCACCCAATTCGCTTTTCATTTAGAAAAGCTCTCAGTTCATCCCTGCGGTTTTCTACGCGGAGGACATACTGGTTATAAACATGCCGGGGAAATACTTCAGGGGGCAGTTGAACGAACGGGGTCATGGCAGAATCTTTAAAAAGCTGGTTATAAGTTTGCGCGTTTTGCCTTCTTTGCTCGGTCCAGTCTTCCAGGAAGTTCAACTTGGCACTCACCACATCTGCCTGAAGGGCATCCAGACGAAAGTTTCCGCCTAATATTTTATGGTAATATTTTGGTTCTGAACCATGCACTCTAAGAATCTTTAACTTTTTGTAAAGTTCTTCGGAGTTTGTGGTCACCAGCCCGCCATCACCAAAACAGCCCAGGTTTTTTGCGGGAAAAAATGAGAAACACCCCATATCCCCCATCGAACCTGCCGGTCGGCCTTTGTACTCAGAACCAATCGCCTGGGCAGCATCTTCAATCACCTGCAGACCATTTTTCTCAGCTAATTGACGAATGGGGTCCATATCCGCACACTGCCCATAAAGATGCACCGGAATAATAGCTTTAGTCTTCGGGGTGATGCAACGCTCAATATGTTCCGGTTTAATATTGAAAGTAATATCATTGATATCCGCAAAAACCGGTTTGGCTCCGGCACGAATGATGGAACCCGCTGTTGCAAAAAAAGTATAGGGAGTGGTGATTACTTCATCACCAGGACCAACCCCCAAAGCCATCAATGCAATCAGCAACGCATCCGTTCCGGATGAAACCCCAACGGCATATTTAGTCTGGCAATAAGACGCCATCCTCTCTTCCATCCGGGAAACTTTGGGACCAAGAATAAATTGTCCCGACCGAACAGTCTCCGCAATCTCCTTTTCCACCTCATTCAAGATCTGGTGATAAGAGGCAGTAATATCCAGCAAACGGACTTCTTTGACCGGGGGAGGCGGAGCATCCAGTTTTTCCTGTAGCTGTCCGGGGGTTAAAGCATTTACTGGCAAGCCAGAAAATCTTTCAGGGGAAAGTGTGACCACCGCATCTAATCCGCTTACCTCCACCAGACGCGATGCCAGCGCTACCTCAAACGGTTCTTCAGATCCCAGAGCCAAATCAATATCATGAGCAGTGGGGGTCAAAACAGCCAGGCTTCGCAAAAGAGATTGAACGTCTCCCCCTCCTGCCCCCGCCAAAATGGCAGGAACAGAGGTAGACACAAGCCAGCCTTTGCAACGCCCTTGGCGGCACAAGTTCGACACCGCTGAATTTTCCAAGTTTTCCAACGCCTGAATCAGGCAATCCGTATCGAAAAGAATCTGCATGAATTAATTTAAGTCGTTTTATTGTCGGAGGAGATTAAAATTGAATATCCTGGCCTAGCTTTTCACGAAGGATGATCTCTGCTGGGGTGTAGTATTTTTTATCCACATTACATTTTTTACATGCCGGCACCAGGTTTCCGCGGTTACTTTTTCCACCACGGGAAATGGGGACAATATGGTCCATCGTCAAATCTTCAGCCATGAACCGGCCTCCGCAATAATGGCAAGCACCCGCCTGGATCTTTGCTTTCCACCACTGTGACTGGCGAAGCTTACGAGCCTTGGCTTTTTCAATTTTGAATTTTTGCTCGTCCATATTTATATCAGAAGCCAGCGGTTTCTTTTGCCCAGCTCAGGTCAATCATTAACCGGGGTTGCCAATCATTCCGCACAGCCCGAACGGTACCCTTATGGCTCCCCTTGGGATACCAGTGAATATCCCCCGTGTCAAACTCAAACCCCAATGCGGCGGATAGCCGGGTCTTGCTAGTCCAAAAACAGCTGCCATAACCGAATTCAAAAACAGGATCAATATGAAGTATAAATGTTTTCCCCCGGGACTGGAAAGGTTTGGCGATTTCATACAAGCTTTGAATTTCAAGCCGGTCCGGGAGGCGCCAATCATCATAGCCTCCAAGTTTTTCCCGGTTTAGCTTGCTAATATAGTCCTGAGCATCGTACCAGCTGATATTGTTGCCCGTTTCCACATAGGCATAGCTCTCCTGCCACATCAGCCCCGTGCAAGCATCCGAAATGGTCCTGTTACCATGATCGATAAATCGTTGTTCCATAACTCACCTAAAGTTAGCATTATAGCAGAGTTTACCAGAATTTCTTGGAGCGCTCCCTTCGAGAAATATACAAACAAAACATTTTATTACAATTATTTACTGGAAAAACTCACCCTTTGCTCAAACTCCAGTTTTTTTACGACAGAGAATTTTACCCTTTTCCAAAAATAAATTGTTGCTATCCCGCCATCACGGAACAGTATTGGATATAGTATCCCAACAGGCATATTAATAACCAGTATTCTCAAAGAGGAAAGGAACGGACAATATGGACGCGAAAGGATTAAAATTTCGAATCATCCAAAATGTATCCCTTAAAAAACCGGCCATTTTTCACTGGCGATTTGGGGGAAACTCCGTCCCAACAATTTCTTTGAGAGAATCATCCTCCATGAAGGATACAGCCAAGTATGCAGTTACGCATACTTCATTCATGAAAAGATTTAACTTCTTTATTG
>Ga0114993_10001965_pt1 | contig 23216 bp, 19 predicted proteins | sample ArcticOcean_MG_C_FD_87042 | JGI IMG/M metagenome (GOLD analysis project Ga0114993, IMG submission 87042) | Marine microbial communities from western Arctic Ocean - ArcticOcean_MG_CB2_150 | ecosystem: Environmental > Aquatic > Marine > Oceanic | place: Arctic Ocean: Canada Basin | collected...
GATGTCCTACACGAAAGACGCGAAGAGATCCTGATCACGAGAAGGGAGGTGAAAGCTCAGACCTTAGCTCAACGCAAACGCTACAACCACCTGCTCCGGGAGTCCCAGAACACGGCCATTTCCCCCTGATCTCTCCTTAACGAAAGTGTCCCACTTTTGCTGGTTGCCAACACTTCGAGCATATCGAGAACCGAGCCCTTAGAATCTTAAACCAAATGTGCTTCCTGCGTTCGAGGGGGCAATACGAGGATTCTATAGTGCGTTGCCCACATTGCGCCCATGATATTTTTACCTCTTGGAAGGAACTCTATAGGGTTAATGAGAGCGATGGTAATTCGCTAGACCAGGCAGATACCGAATTGCCCGATATAGCCTCACGGAACCACAATAGGTCGAGCACGAAACTGGAATGGATGACTTGCCCGAACAACGAATGCCATCGGTTGATTGTTCAGATACGTCGGACTGAATGGACCGACGACGACCAATTTCCTGAGAGAAAGTCGGAATATTGGTTTGTCTTGCCTCGCCATGCGACTCGGCCAATAAGCGATTTAGTCCCGCCAGAATATTCCAAATATTATCTTCAGGCGGCGGCAATCCTAGACGATAGCCCAGATGCATCGGCGGGACTATCTCGTAGGATTCTTGCGGATTTGCTACTCGACAAGAGTGGTTATGAGCATCACGGTATTACAGCCCGAATCAATGCTTTTATCGATGACCGCGCAAACCCTAGGTCACTACGCGAGAATCTTCACTATCTTCGAGAGATAGGCGATTTTTCGCTTCACACCCAGAAGGACGATGTATCAGGAGTTATAATTGAGGTGGCGGATGAGGAGGCGGAGTGGAGCCTCGTAGTCCTAGACCGCTTGTTTGAATTCTATATCGTGGGTCCGCACCGTGATAACGAAGTCAGATTAACGTTTGATGAAAAGATATCTCAGGCTAAGAGGAAAGCTATCGCGCCTCTTCCAGAGGATGATGATGGGCAAGAAACAGAAAACCCCGAAGGGGCACGAGATTCCGATCCCGACGAAGGAAGAGTTTGAGACGGCTTTGGACAAGGTAGCGAAGCCGGAGAAGAAATCACCGACTCGCCGCCCGAAGAACTAACTCGAACATTGCCCGCCCATCGGCTGCCACAGTTACTCATTCAGGCTAACTGAGCTTTGCTTAGCATGTACTGATTATACAGGCAAAGGATAATTACCTTTACCAAAGAAGGCTAATGGGATTTTCGCTACCCGGGGAAATCTATGCCTCTCCCCCTAACTAACCCCCGGTCTCTCCCCGATCCAGGGCATCGCCCGCTCGAAGGCGGCACACGCTTGCAGGACCTTGGTTTCTGAGCCTCGGGGGCCGATTATGTGTAAGCCGATGGGCATGCCGTCCGATGAGTAGCCGCAGGGGATGCTGGCGGCGGTCTGGCCGGTGATGTTGATCAGATAGGTGAAGGGCACGAAACCCCAGAAGGGGTCCACGTCCCGGCCGTTGATCACAGCAGGCCTATCCTCCACGGGGAAAGCCGGCACCGCCATTGTCGGCGAGAGCAGCAGGTCGAAGTCGTCGAAGAACTCCTCCATCCGGCGGCCCAGCCGGTCAACCTCGTAGATGGCCCGCGACAGGTCAGCCCCGGTTACCGACCGGCCGTGCTCCATCGACGTCACTCCGTAGTCGGTCAGGTCGTTCTTGTTGTCGTCGTACATGTGCCCGTAGGACGTGTAAGACGCCGTCGCGAAGATGTCCCAGAACGAGTCGAACGGGTCGTCCAACTTCAGCTTGGAGTCTTCTAGCGTGGCTCCGAGGTCGACAAACATCTTGGCTGCTCGTTCGGTCACCTGGGCGACTTCCGGGTCTACCGCTGCGTAGCCGTAATCACCGCTCCAGGCCAATCTCATCCCCTTGACCCCGGCGTCCAGACCGGCGCTGAAGTCCGGCGCTGCCGTGCGGATGGACGTGACGTCGCGGGTGTCAGGCCCGGCCACCACCTGCAACAACAGGGCCGAGTCGGCCACCGTGCGAGTGATGGGTCCAGCCTGGGAGAAATGGTTGGCCGCGGGCCTGCCGTAGCCGCCGAAACGGGGCACCCGTCCTTGGGTGGGCTTGATGCCGAACAACCCCGTGAAGCTGGCTGGAATGCGGATGGAACCGCCGCCGTCGGTACCCATGGACAGCGAGCAGAGTCCCGCCGCCAGGGCCGCCGCCGCTCCACCACTGGAACCGCCGGTGGTACGTTCGGTGTTCCAGGGGTTGCGGCAGGGCTCGCCCAGCTTGTTCTCGGTGGTGCCCGATAGGCCAAACTCAGGCGTGTTGGTCTTGCCCAAAATGATGGCGCCGGACGCCTTCACCCGCTCCACCACGATCGAATCCATGTCCGGCACCCGGTCCTTGAACCAGGCCGACCCCATGGTGGTGGTCACGCCCTTGGTCAATTCCAGGTCCTTGATGGATATAGGAACGCCGTGCAGCGGCCCCAGGTCTGACCCACGCTGGACGGCATCATCGGCTGAGCGTGCGTCGGCCAGGGCCTGGTCATGGCAGAGGGTCAGGTAGGAGTGCAACTGGGGGTCCAGTTGTTCGATACGCTGGAAGAAATTCTCGGTGGCCTCTAACGAGGAGACCTTCTTATCACGGATACTTTTCGCCAGATCGATGGCGGACGTAAAGGCTAGGTCAGCGCTCATTCCGGTCCTCCCAATGCTATAATCGGGCCTGTTCAGCCGCAGGCGTGTGCCTGACTGAAGGTTGGCGCAATTATAACCGTGAGGCCGACAGCCTGCCACGGTATTGGAAATACATCTTTCCGAGGTGAGATCCCGTGGGTCTGGTAGGAATAATCGCAAACCCCGCCGCCAGCAAAGACATCCGCCGTTTGGTCGCCCAGGGCCGGGTGGTGCCCGACTGGGAGAAGGTCAACATAGTCCGGCGTGTGATGCTGGGCCTGCAGTCGATGGGCGTTAACCGTGTGCTGGCCATGGCCGACAGTTCGAACCTGGTCTACCGGGCCGCGGACGACCCAAACCTGGAAATGGAATTGGAGTTTGTGGACATGCCGGCCTTCTATTCGGAAGGCGACACGATCCGCGCGGCCAGACTCATGGCGGCGCAGGGCGTCGATTGCCTGGTAACGCTGGGCGGCGACGGCACCAACCGGGCGGCAGTGGTCGGCAGCGGGAATATACCCATGGTGGCCATATCCACCGGCACCAACAACGTGTTCCCAACCATGGTGGAGGGCACCCTGGCCGGTCTGGCGGCCGGATTGGTGGCTGATGGCAGGCTGGCCCTGGCCGATGTTGCATCCTCCAGCAAGGTTATGAACGTCTATGTGGACGGCGAACTTAAGGACATAGCCCTGATCGACGTTGCCCTCTCCAAGGAACGCTTCGTGGCGAGCAGGGCCATCTGGGACATGGACACTATTTTCGAGGTCTTTCTGACCAGGGCCGAACCGGCGTCCATCGGTCTTTCGTCCATCGGCGCCCGGCTGGCGGCGGTGTCCATCTCCGACGAGGGTGGCCTGCATTACAGCATCGCTGATCCCGACGAAGATGACGTCGCTGGAAGCCGGACTGTGATCGCTCCCATAGCCCCCGGCGTGGTCCCGGAGGTGGTGATCTCGTCGTGGCAGCGTATGGAGAGCGGTCAGAGGATCGCTGTCGAGAGCCGGGACTGCACGGTGGCGCTGGACGGCGAGCGGTCTTTCTCCGTGAACCGGTCACAGAAGCTGGAGATGGAAGTCCGCCGCAACGGCCCTCCAGTGATAGATGTGAACTTGGCATTACACGTGGCAGCTAGCCAGGGATTGTTCGATCTGGCCACCGGAGACTAAGCCCAGCTTTGGTAACCGGTCTCGACCTTTTATTCAGCATCCTCATTGTGATCGCAGCCTCGACGGTCATCGGGACCGCAGGCTTTGGGTTCAGTCTTGTTGCCACGCCGGTGCTGCTGCTTTACCTGGAGCCTCAGCAGGTGGTGGTGGTGGCCAACTGCCTGATCGCCTTGTTGATGGTATTGGTCCTAGCGCGGACCTGGCGAAACCTGGACCTTCGGGCCAGCATGGGCCTCGTTGTGGGCGGGATGGTCGCCACGCCCGTTGGGGTATTAGCTCTGAATTCAGCCAGCCCCAGCGCGTTACGGATCACCATCGCTGTGGTGATCATCTTCCTGGGTTTATTCAGCCTGAAGAACGTCCAACTGCCCTTCGCCCATAACCGCGCCTCCGGTCCGGTTATGGGGTTCTTCACATCTCTGGCGGTGACGACGATCGCAATCGGCGGCCCTTTAGGGGCGATCTATGCTATCTCCCAGAAGTGGAAGCCAGACATGCTGCGGGCGTCGCTGGCGTTGTTCTTCCTGGCGTCGGACGTGGTGGCCTTCCCGCTCTACGCCGTCACCGGGCTGGTCCACAAGGAAACATTAGCGAACATCGGGATATTGATACCGGGGCTGATCATCGGTTTCCCCTTGGCTAGGTTCCTAGTCGGCCGCATCAACGAGCGGATATTCCGCTACGTAGTGGTGGCAGTAATAGTAGTAGCCGGCAGCGCCACCTTGTTTCGCGAATTCAGCGGGGTCTGACGAAAGAAAATCATACCTTCTCATCCTTCCGCGCAAGGATGAGAAGGTGAGGGCGACAGTTCTCAACATGTCAGCCAATAACCGCCAGGACCGGTTTGCCTGGATTCCGGCCTTCGCCGGAATGACGGGAGGAGTTCCCTCTCCCACGCATGGGAGAGGGTTAGGGTGAGGGCAACGGCACTAAACAAGTCGAATAACAACCGGTAGATGTGTTTTGCGTGAATTCCCGTTTTCGCAGAAATGACGAGAGGTGGACAAGTGACCCACCACACCCGCTCATCCTGAGCTTGTCGAAGGACGCCGGGGTAAAGCATGGCTAACGATAACCAGGTGGTTCGACAGGCTCACCATGAGCGGAACGTGAAGTTGGTATGCCTGGATTTCGGCCTTCGCCAGAATGACGGGGGAGGGTTAGGGTGGGGGCAACCGTTATCCACGAGCCAACCATCTCTCTCCAGGCCCGTTTGCCTGGAGAGCAGCGAAGCCCGGAAATACAAAATTGGGCTCTATCAATCAGATAGAGCCCAATTCGTTGGTTTTATGGGACCGGACTAGCTAGTTGCTGAGGTCGTGGAAAGCGGCCAGCGCGGCTGTGATGCCGTCACCAACGGCGGCGCCAAGCTGGCGGGTCGACTCGGCCCTGGCGTCCCCGCAGGCATAAACCATGGGTATTGCCGTCCTCATGTGGATGTCGGTGAAAACGTGACCGCCGGAGTCCAGCTCCAACTTGTCCGCTAGGTACTCAGTGTTCGGATGGAACCCAACGTAGATGAAGGCCGCAGCCATCGGGTACTCGTAGGTCTTATCCGTTTTGAGGTCTTTGACCAGGGCGCGGTCCAGGATCTGGTCGCCCCGGAATTCCTCGACCACCGTGCTCCAGAGGAACTTGACCTTGTCGTTGTTGAAGGCCCGTTCCTGGAGGACCTTGGCGGCGCGGAGTTCGTCCCGCCGGTGGATGAACGTCACCGAGTTTACGATGCCGCTCAGATAGTGGCCTTCGTCCATGGCCGCGTCGCCGCCGCCGACCACCACAACGTCCTGTCCCCGGAAGAAGTTGCCGTCGCAGACCGCGCAGTACGAAACGCCACGGCCGGCCAAAGCGTCCTCGCCAGCGACGCCCAGCTTGTTGTGCGAGCCGCCAGTGGCGATGATTATGGACTTGGTGGAGAAGTCCCGGTCATCGGTCTTGATGGTCTTTAGCGAGGCTGAGATATTCTCGATGTCGACCACTTCGGTGTACTCGATCTCGGCGCCGAACCTGGTGGTCTGTTGTTCCATCCTCATGGCCAATTCCTGGCCCTTGATGCCTTCTGGAAAACCGGGGTAGTTGTCGATCTCGTCGGTGACCAATAGCTGACCGCCGGGGCCCAGTTGCTCCAGGATCATCGTTTTCATCATTGCCCTGGTGGTATAGAGGCCAGCAGCCAGTCCCGCGGCTCCGGCCCCCAAGATAACTACATCGTAATCTGCTTCCATCTGTGCCGTATTCTCTCCTAAATCTGCGTGCTGTGGATGCTCTAAAACGTGGCCCTGGGATTAACGGCCCGAAGACGCTCCGTTGGAAGTGTTCATGGACTCCTTGAAATAGTCCACGGTCTTTTGCAGGCCCTCTTCCAGGCTGACCTTTGGCGACCAGCCCAGCTCCTGCGAAGCCCGGGACCAGTCCAATGAAATGCGGTAGACCTCTCCAGCTCTCTGCGGGGCATGGACCGGGTCCCACTTATAACCTGTGATGCCCTGGAGCAACTCAAAGATTCGGTTGACGCTCGTCGCTTCACCAGTGGCGATATTCATGTGTTTGCCGTCGCCCCGTTCGATGGCAGCCAGGTTCGCTTCGACGACATCGGCCACCGATATGAAATCCCTTTCCTGTGCGCCGTCGCCGTAGATCTGGGGTTGCGTCCCTTCCAGCATCGCCCGAGAGAAAATGGCCACGACACCAGCTTCACCGTGGGGGTCCTGCCGGGGGCCGAAGACGTTTCCGTAGCGCAACGAGGTGAAATTCAGCCGGTACAGGCGGTGATAGAAGTCGAGGTATTGTTCGGCCACCCACTTGGACATGCCGTAGGGGGAGATCGGCGCTAGAGCCGCGTCATCCGTGCAGGGAATGGTCTCCGGGTCGCCGTACAGCGCGCCACCGGTACAGGAATAGATGATCTTATCAACGCCGACCCTGCGGCAGGCTTCAAGAAGCCGGAGGGTGCCTAGGACGTTGGCGTTGGCATCGCCGATCGGGTCTTTGGTCGACTCGGTCACGCTGGTCTGGGCCGCCATGTGGAACACCAAGTCAGGCTGTTCCCGCTGGATGATCTCAGCCATGGCCGGCTGGGTGATATCGGTGTGGTGGAAGACCGCTGCGGAGTCCAGGTTCTTGATCTTGCCGGTGCTGAGGTTGTCCATCACGACAACTTTATATTCAAGCTGTAGCAGCCGGTCCACCATATGAGAGCCGATGAACCCAGCGCCGCCGGTCACCAGTGCTTTTCTCCCGTCAGCCATCCGCACCTCTTAAGGAATAAAAACAAGGGTTGGCGGTCTTGAAAAACCGAAAATAAAACACGAAATTAACCGCCCTTAGTATCATAAACCCATAGGCATGGCAGTTCAACGGCGCGGCGATTATTCTTCCGCCATACTCAGACCGGTCATTTATGGAGCGCCGCTTAAATCTGTGGTACAGTTTTTGCGCCTGTAGTCAGGCGCAGTTAAAGCACCGAAAAAATACACGGCTTGAGGAGGTCGGCACATGGCCGAACAGATAGGATTCATCGGACTGGGAATCATGGGAAAACCTATGGCCCGCAACCTGCTCAAGGCGGGATACTCCCTGACTGTCTACGACATCGTGGGCAGCAACCAAGAAGAGGTGGTGACCGACGGCGCGACCGGCGTTTCCTCCAGTAAAGAGGTGGCTGCCGCCAGCGACACCATCATCACCATGCTACCGGACTCAGCCGACTCCGAAAAAGTCATCTTGGGGCCTGGCGGAGTCCTGGAAGGGGCCAAGGCAGGCTCGGTGATCATCGACATGAGTTCCATCGCCCCTCTGGTATCCCAGCGCATCGCCGCTGCCTGTGCCGAAAAGGGCGTGGAGATGCTGGACGCCCCGGTCAGCGGAGGCGAACCTGGCGCAGTGGCCGGGACTCTGGCCGTCATGGTCGGCGGCAAGCAGGACATATTCGACAAGAGCCTGGCGTTGATGGAAGTCGTGGGCGGCAACGTGGTGCTCACCGGCGACATCGGCGCTGGCGGAGTGACCAAGCTGGCCAACCAGATCATAGTGGCTGCCAACATCGCGGCCTTGAGCGAGGCGTTGGTGCTCTCACAGAAGGCTGGCGTCGACCCGGAAAAGGTTTGGAACGCCATCAGGGGCGGGCTGGCCGGAAGCGCCGTTATGGAGGCCAAGGGACCTATGATGCTGAACCGCAACTTCCAGGCCGGGTTCCGCGTCCGCCTGCATCAGAAGGACCTCAGAAACGTGCTTCAGACGGCTCAGGAATTGAATGTGCCCCTACCCGTGACGTCGCTGTTGCAACAGGTGTTGGGCGCGCTGATCAACGAAGGGGAGTCGGAATCAGACCACTCGGCCATCTTAAAGTTCGTCGAAGGTCTGGCCAAGGTAGAGGTTAAGGCAGGCGGGTAAAATCCCCTCTCCCACGCATGGGAGAGGGTGAGGGTGAGGGTGTCTGTTTCTCGGAGACCAAGCTTGTTGTGGAGTGGTGGTTCGATGGGCTCACCACGAACGTATAAACGGGCTCACCACGAGCGGAATGGGTTCACCACGAACGGAATGATCGACAGTAGATAAACTCGGGCGACGGTAGATAAAAATGGACGACAGTAGATAAACATGAAGGAATGGAAACCTACTCCAGTTCTTTGAACCTGGCGTCCCGCCAATTCTGCGCTGCCTTCAGTCCATCAGTGACTGCCTGAATTCAGAAACCCCATCTCTTCCATGGCGTGCGCCTACGTACGGGGTTAGGGCGTGCTCAGACCGTTTGGAATTACCGGGTTATTGCCAGGCCGTTGTCCGGGATTAGCTGGGGGTGATTGCGATGTCTATCCCCAAGATGACGACGGGTGTCACGGGCAGGTTCCCCGGACCCGCAGCGGCCAATGAGATCGCATTTGCGACGTCCTGACCAAATATGACCCGGCCGAAGATGGTATGGGCGCCATTCAGATGGGGTGTCGGTACTGTGGTCACAAAGAACTGGCTGCCGTTGGTATTAGGGCCTGAGTTGGCCATGGCCAATTTGCCCGGTTCATCGAAGATCAGGCTCGCTGCGAACTCGTCTTGGAACCTGTAGCCAGGGCCGCTTCTGCCGGTCCCGGTCGGGTCTCCACCCTGGATCATGAACGAGGGAATAACACGGTGAAAGATCACATTGTTATAGAACCCGTCGTTGGCCAGGAAGATGAAGTTGTTCACCGTGACCGGGGCGCGTTCGGCGAACAGTTCAAATTCGATGTTCCCGACGTTGGTCCGGATAACAGCGGTGTACTTCAGTAGTGGGTCGATGGTCACCGGAGGAGCGGAGGAGTATTGAGTGATCATCATTCCGTTGACGTTCACCTGTTGCTTCGACGGCTCTTCGGTCGTTACCGTGCCTGAATCTAGGGGCATTGTCGGAGCGACCGCTTCGGTTGGTAGGGGTTCGGTTGGGGCTGGCCCTGGGGTTTCCAAAACACAGGCTGCCAATGGAATTGCCACGGCAAACATCGCTAGAAGAAATTTCAGTTTCATACTCGAAAGGATAACATAGCCCCAACAGCTAATTCGCGTCTGCTTAGGCGGATAAATCCAGCTTGATAAGCCGCCGCGATTCCACTATTTGGGCGGCATGCTCTTCCACATGGGCCGCCAAATAATGCACCACACCCTCCACCGTAATAGGGTTGTTCTCCCCCCGATGACCAAGGATGCTCAGGTCGGCGGGAGGTATATTTCCGGTGGTGGCGATGGCCGATTCATTGGCTGCGGCCAGACCACTGACCAGGTCTTTCAATGAATCGCCGGCATGATCAACGACCGCTGCAGACCGCCGGTCGTTCTCCACGTCGCTTCGGGTGATGTTGGGGTCATCTTCCCTGGTGATTAGGACTGCTTTTTCCATCCAGAAATACTGGATCTCCGCGATGTGGGCCAGTAGCTGGGCCACGGTCCATTCGTCCGGGGCCGGTACCTGGCGAATCTCGGGTTCCGTGATGCCGTCAATGGACTCGATCGCGACCTGGTGTGCCGCCCGGAGTATCTGTTGCAGGGCGGGTATCTGTCCGCTGTCTGTGGTCATAGTTGATTCCTAGTATGGGCCTTCATCGTCATCCCACAGGTCGGGGTCTTCCCATGGTTGAAGGCCCTCTTCCGGGTTGGTGGCCGGGCGAAGTTTGGAGGCTATGAATTGGATCGATAATGCCCCGATCACCAGCAGCATCAGCCCACCCAGGAGCCAGCTATTGAAGAACAGGATGGCAGACGAGCCGTCGGAGCCAGGATTGGTACGCACCGGGGCTGACGGCGCCGGAGGCTCGGAGACCAACGACTGACCGGACCAGCGGTCGTCCAGGCCGTCTACATCGAACCCGTACACATTGGTCAAGGAAGCGCCGATACTCCCGCCGTCACTCAGTTGCCGAATCAATCGTTGGAAGCTGGTTTGTCCAAACTCGTCGATCAAGAATGCTACCACGCTCAGAGATTTCTGGTAGAAAGTCCCGATGTTGTGGGGCGTGCCGGTCAGGGTGTTCATGGCCCGTAGAGGGTTTGTGCGGGATTTCAAACTTTCGCCACTGTAGACCCTCACCGACGGGTCCATATAGCTGGCGAACCCCTCGTCTAACCAGGCAGGAATTGACATGGCTCTGGCGCCCAAAGTCTGGCCCAACAGCAGATGGGCGGACTCATGGACGATCAACCCACGGTCCATCCCCAACCCCAGAAACAGATTTCGCTCGGGGAAGGCGAACCCTTGAAATGTCTGCTGCTCAGTGGTGGTACGGCTCTGCTGCGGAAAGGCGTCTAGGGTATGTGAACGCCTGCTGTAGATCACGCCCTTTATCGGGTCGGGCTGTTCGATCTGTAACAGGCTTTGTAGTCGAGTGATATCTGATTCCAGATCCTGGGCCACCGAACTGATCCTTGATTCGGACTGGTCGTAGTAGCGGACGGTCAGCGGGCCAACCGTGAACTCTGACCAGTCGAACCGCGTGTCCTCATACTCGACCACCGCAGGTTCGGTGCGCAGCACGTTGCCCTGAGCGTCCCTAATCTCATAGTAATATTCGACTTCCGTGCCGGGCGGCAGGTAGGTGGAGACCTCTCCGGTGAGGTTCAGGCTGGCAGTGATGCGGTTCGCGGGCACGAAGTCCGGGTAGGCGTACGCCCAGACCCGGCTGCCCACGGTGCGGTAGAAGAGCCGGACCTCCACGATATCGGCATCGCCCTCGGCGGTCACCGAAAGGTCCACGTTGCCCGGAAAAACCACATCTTCGCCGGTCGCCACGACTTTGATGTCGCCACCGGCTGCAGACAAGCTGGAAGCTGTCAGCAGGACAACAAGAAAGGCGCCGGCCAGGGCAAGAAGCAGTGCGCGCCGGGCCGTTACCTGGACGGTTATCAGTGAAAAAATGGCTTGGGAAGCAGAGCTTGGCAAACCTACGTAGTCCCGGTGGGGTTTAATTGGCCTATCTCTAGGCAGACCAATAAATTATACGTCGAATCTCTGCCAATGGCTTTCCTGCTGGTCACCGGAGATGGCCTGAGTCAGCCTGTGGTTCGACAGGCTCACCATGAGCGGTCTGAGAAGCACGGCTGGGCTGGGTGCCATGAGTAGGCCGGGTAGAGTGAGAGCCCCCAAATCGCTCGTCCTGAGCCTGTCGAAGGGTAGGCAGGAGTCATTTGATTACCTGGAGAGCCGAGGTTAGTCGACCGCCTGCTCCATGGCCAGCAAAGACTTCTTCCGTTCCAGCCCCCAGGCGTAACCGCCCAGGCCGCCGTCCTTGCGCAGGACGCGGTGGCAGGGTATGACCAAGGCCACCGGATTGGCCCCGCAGGCCGTACCCACCGCCCGAGAGGCGTCGTCTTTGCCCAGCATTTGGGCCACCTCCTGATAGGTGCGGGTCTCGCCGTAGGGAATGGTCCGGAGCATCTGCCATACCTGCTGCTGGAAGGCCGTGGCTTGGATGTCCACGGGTAGGTCCAGACCGTTCTTCTCTCCATCCAGGTAGGACAATATCTCAGCGGTCCAGATCGCCAGATGCCCGCCGTCCGGTTTGTGATTGGCCGACGGGAATTCAGCCTGCAGGTTTTCTTCCAGTTCCAGGTCAGAATTGCCCAACTTCACCGAGCAAACGCCCTTGTCCGTGGCCGCCACTAATAGCCGGCCCATCGAGCACGCCACCACCGTGTGATAGATATCCATTCCCGCTCCTCCCTTGCGATAGGCGCCGGGGCTCATGCCCATCTGTTCTTCCGAGGTCTCATACAGCCTGCTGGTCGATCCGAACCCAGCCTCATAGAGCGCCGTTGATATACCCTGGCCGTCTTTGATCATGGCCTTGAACCTGTCCAGACGCCAGGCAGCGGCGTACTGGCGCGGGGTGACTCCAGTGGTCTCCTTGAACACCCGCTGCAGGTGTGAAGGGCTGCTACCGATGGCCCGGCCCAACTCAGCAAGAGTGGGCATCGAGCCCGATTCTTCCGCCTGCTCTTGGATGTAGTTGCAGACCTTGCGGACCAGTACGGTGCTGGGAGTCTCCTGGTTCGGCAGGCATCGTTTGCAGGCCCTGAACCCGGCATCCTCGGCTTCGACTGCCCGGTTGAAGAAGGCAACCCGGTGCGGCGCCGGCCGGCGGCTGGGGCAGGTGGGTCGGCAATAGATGCCGGTGGAAGAGACCGCGTAGACGAAGCGTCCGTCGGCCCTGGTGTCACGGGCCTGGACCGCCTCCCATTTCTGGAGGTCTAACCTCTTTTCTGTTGAAGCAACCATATTTCTTCCCTACTAGCGGACGAAATGACTTGAGTTGACCAGGGCCAGCAGCTTGCCGCCGTTGGCGGTTATCCGGGTGGTCACCGCCACCAGTGTGCGGCCTGGATGGGCCACCGTGCTTTCAGAGCGAATCGTGCCCTCCTGGACGTTGCCCACTATCTGGGATGTGATGCTCACCGCCACCGGCATGTCGATCAATGCCACTGCTCGTCCGGAAACCGCCATCGCGGCAAAGGTGGCTGATGTGTCGGCCAAAGAGACCATGCTCCCGGCATGCACGTGGCCCGACGGTGTGGTGATGCCCGGATGGAAAGGCAGCTCGACGATCGCCCGTTCTTTGCTTACCTCTACGACCTGCATCCCCAAAAGGCCCATCAAAGTGCCCTCGAAATGAGCTTCCACCCATTGGGCCAAGGCTTCCGGACTTAGGTCTGCGGGCCATTGCTCCATGCTGTTCTCATCCAGGTGCTGATTCAGTTTCTCTGACGTCACCAGAATACCCCAATATCCTAAGCGGTTCTATCCGGTTCTTGCCGTCAAAGTAAGCGGTTCGAACGCGCATTTTTAACTTTGTTTAATCAATGTTCAAGGATAGTGACTTGAGGTTGTTGTGATGTCGCACAAATGTTCTATATAATCCGTGCCCGACCAGGGGATAGCCTCAAATAAAAGCCAGTTATGGCCTCAAAATCAGAACATCAAGACCTATGACAGACCGTTCAATAGCCTGCATGTTAGTTACTCACCTACCGGTTAAGGCCGAGGTTCGGCGCTATCCTCAGTTGCGGGGAAAGCCCGTGATCATCACCGAGAGTTACGGCTCCAGAGACCTGGTGCTGGATAGCTCGGCGGAGGTCAAGGGAGTGAGCGCCGGCATGCCCCTGGCCGAAGCCATGGCCCGGTGTAAAGACGCATCCCTGATCCAGGCCGACGCCCCCTACTACAACAGTACCTTCGATAAACTGATCAAGGCCCTGGAACTGCGGAGTCCGGTGGTGGAGAGGGACGGACTTGGTTGCGCCTACGTGGGTCTGGAAGGACTGGAGTTGATGTACGGAGGAGAGGCGCGAATGATAGCGTCGCTGCTCCAGGCGGCGCCCACCGAGTTCAACCCGCGGGTCGGCGTGGCAGGGGGCAAGTTCCCGGCCTACATCGCCGCGGTGACGACCCCGGGCGGGCGCGCCACCAGGGTGTCCCGCGATTCTGCGAGCATGGCGGCTTTTCTCAAAGGGCTGTCCATCGGTCTGCTGCCTCTTTCATGGGCCAACAAGACTCGCCTGCACCGCTTTGGCATCCACACACTGGACCAGCTGTCGGCCCTGCCGGAGGGCGCGGTACAGGCCCAGTTGGGGACTGAAGGCCGCAAGGCTTGGCTGCTGGCCTGCGGAGTGGATAGCAGCCCCTTGACGCCCCACCGAGCGCAACAGATAGTGGAGGAGTCATTGACCTTCCCATCGCCCATCATCACCTGGACCCCCATCCTGACGGGCCTGGGCACACTGCTGGGCCGCGCGTTTGCCCGGCCGGAGATCAGCGGCCGCTACGTCCGTACCGCCACCATCGAAAGCCGTGTTTACCGGCTACCGCCCTGGGTGAAACGCTTCGGGTTCAAAGAGGCTTTGGGCAGCCGCGACCGGGCCCTGTTCGCCCTGAAGAGCCGGCTGGACAGCGTGACCCTGCCCGGGCCGCTGGAAGACATGAAACTCACCCTGGCCGGGTTCACCGGCGAGTCGGGCATCCAGACCAACCTCTTCTCCGACGTCCGTAAGCAGGAACAGTTGAAGGAGATGATGCGCCAGTTGGAAGCCCTACTGGGCGGGAAGCCACCCATCTACCAGATGAAGGAGATAGAGCCATGGTCGCGCATACCAGAAAGACGCCAGGCGCTGGTCCCCTTCGACCCATAAATAACGGGGCCATAAAAAACGAGGCCGCAACCCCGGAGCTCGCAGTACCCGGCACCGTGAGCCAGAGCCTGAAGTTCCGCTCGCTGAACCTGCCGGTCCCCATAGAGGTGATTGAGGACGCCATGGAGAGACCGGCCGCCGTTGCCCTGCCGCCCACTATCTCTAACCGCCCAGCCGGCTCTCGCCGGTCGGCACAACCAAACCAAATCCTAGCGCTTACTCGTCTGGCCGTCACCGCCATCAACGACCTATGGCAGGTCGACGACGAATGGTGGCGAGAACGCCCCATCTCCCGCCGCTACTACCAGATAACAACTCAGAACGATCGGCGCCTGACCATCTTCAGGGATCAGATAAACGGGAGTTGGTATTGGCAGAAAGGGGGGTAAGGTGCTCAGATACAAAAGCGGTTTGAGGCCAATCAGCCGGTATTTGCGCTCAAGAATGACCGAATGCGAACGACTGCTTTGGTCACGGTTACGCAGAAAACAGCTTCATGGCGTGCAGTTCTACCGGCAGAAGCCCATGGGGAGTTACATCGTAGATTTTTACGCCCCTGCAGCCATGTTGGCAGTGGAGGTGGATGGTTCACAGCATCAAGACCAGATCCATTCGCAGAATGATGCTGTTCGGGATGAGTCACTAAAAGGCCAAGGGTTGCGAGTACTCCGGTTCACCAACCAGCAGGTGGTCGATGACTTGGATGGAGTAGTTTGTGCTGTGGCTGAAGCGCTGAAATCCCCCTAGCCCCCTTTACGAAAGGGGGGACTGGTGTCATTTACCAAACAAAAAATTGCAATTTCTTAACGAGCTCATTAAGAAAACCTACTCATGAACAAGAACCCCCCTTTCGTAAAGGGGGGCAGGGGGGATTTTTGCCCTTTCTCAGCATCCAAACCCTAAAAAAGCCAACCCAAAAAAGCTGACCGCTGATAGCTGACTGCTCGTTTGTACGCTGAACTCCATTGCCACAGTAACTATTCCTTCCAGGAGGGGGCATCCTCCGTGGAGGATTTGCTTGTGCGCGCCCGTGACCTGGGTCTGCGCGCGCTGGCTTTGACTGACCATGACAATCTCTGCGGGGCGATGCATTTCGCCCAGGTGGCCAAGACTCTGGAAATGCAGTCCATCACCGGCGTCGAGATGACTATCAAAGATGGGGAGGATGGCAGAGATAACTCCCACCTGACCTTCCTGGCCGAGACCCAAGATGGCTACAGCCAGCTTTCCAACCTGATCTCCTACTCCTATGTTGCCGGTGACCGCCGGAACCCAGCCCTGGACATGAAATACCTGCCTGGCGACCTCGATGGCCTGATCTTGCTGACTGGCTGCCGCACAGGGCGGTTACCCAGTCTTTTGTCCGAAGGCCGCTACGCCGAGGCTGAGACCCAACTCAATCAGTATCTGGACTGGTTCGGCGCGGACAATGTCTTCGTAGAACTACAGCAGAACCTGGTGCAGGGCGACACCAGCCGCAACCGGCGGCTCATCGACCTGGCCAAGAAGCTGGGCGTTCCCACCGTTGCCACCAACAACGTCCACTACCACGTGCCGGAACGCCACCGGCTGCAGGACGCCCTCGTCTCCATCAAGAACAACCGCAGCCTGGAGGAGACCCACAAAGAACGGCGGGCCAACAACCAGTTCTATCTCAAATCACCTGACGAGATGGCCGTCATGTTCTCCCGGTGCCCGGAGGCCATCAAGAACACCCTCGTCATCGCCGAACGCTGTTCTTTCGACCTGACCAAGGACCTGGCCTACCGGTTCCCGGACTACCCCGTCCCCGATGGCGCTACTCCCCAGAGCCACTTGGAAGACCTGTGCCGTCAGGCCGCCGAGCGCCGCTATGGCGGCATAAACCAAAAGGTCGAAGACCGTTTGCAAGAGGAACTCCGGCTGATCGGGAAGCACAACCTGGCCGGGTTCTTCCTGATCTACTACGAAATCATCCAGATGGCCCGGGAGATTATGATCGAGATGGGGCTGAGCGACGCCGAGATTCCCCTGGAGGAACGCCCGCCGGGAAGGGGACGCGGGTCGTCGGTGGCCATGTTGGTGGGCTACCTCATCGGCCTCTCCCACATCGATCCGCTGCAATACAACCTGTCCCTGGACCGGTTCCTGTCCGACGACCTGGGCTCGGTGCCCGATATCGACCTGGACTTCCCCCGCAACATACGTGAGGAACTGATCGTCCGGGTGCACCGGAAGTGGGGTTGGGACCGGGCCGCTCTGACCGGCATGATCAGCACCTACCAGATGAAGGGCGCCATCCGGGACCTGGGCAAAGCCCTAGGCCTGCCCGCCCAGGGCATGGACAAGCTGGCCAAGCGGGTCGATTCGCACGACGCCAAGGAACTGGAGCTGGAGATGCTCCAACTGCCCGAGTTCCGGGACAAGGTGGACGCTCCGGGCTGGCGTGACCTTATAGATATGGCGGCCCAACTGGACGGCTTTCCCAAGTACCTGGCCCAACACCCCGGTGGCATGATCATCAGCTCGTCGCCCCTCATCGACACCGTCCCGGTGCAGCAGGCGGCTATCGCCGAGCGCTACATCTGCCATTGGGACAAGGACAGCATCGACCAGGCCGGGTTTGTGAAGATCGACTTCCTGGCCCTGGGCGCCCTCTCCCAGATGCAAGAATGCTTACTCTTGATCGAGGAGCGGAATGGCAATTACATCGACCTGAGCCGCATCGACTTCAATGACCGGGCCGTTTACGAGACCATGCACCGGGCGGACACCATCGGCATCTTTCAGGTGGAGTCGGCCGCCCAGATGCAGACTGTGCCCCGCATCAAGCCCTGGAACCTGACCGACATGGCCTACGAGGTGGGCGCAGTGCGGCCCGGCGTGGGCGTGAATGACGGCGTTACCCAGTTCATCCAACGCCGCTCCGAGGGCATCCCCTGGGACTACGACCATCCCCTGGAACAGCGGGCCTTGGAGCGCACCCTGGGAATCATCCTGTTCCAGGACCAGGTGAACCAGGTGGCCATGGATGTTGCCGGCTTCACATCACTGGAGGCCGACCAACTGCGCCGGGCCTTCGGCAAGCGCAACAACGATCTTCTGATTCGCCACTACTGGGGAAAGTTCCGGGAGGGGGCCGCCGAATTGGGAGTTCCGGATGACGCTGCTCAAAGAATATTCAAAAAGTTCAACGGCCACTACATGTTCCCCGAGTCTCACGCCTTTGCCTTTGGCGCCACTGCTTACCACATGGCCTGGCTCAAGTATTACTACCCGCTGGAATTCTATGTCGCCATCTTCAACCAGCAGCCCATGGGTTTCTACAACACCGAGACCCTGAAGGAAGACGCCAAGCGCCACGGCATCACTATCTTGAACCCCGACATCAACCACAGCCGGGAGAAGTGCACCATCCGGAACGAGTCCGTCTTGCTGGGCCTGCGTTACGTCCGCGGGATGGGAGACGCAGTGGCATCCCAGGCAGTGGCGGCCAGGGACAAGGGCGGGCCGTTCAAGAACCTGGCCGATGCCATGGAGCGCACCGGACTGCAACGGGAGGCCATTGAGAACCTGGTAACCGCCGGGGCTTTTGACGCTTTGAGTGCTGTGGCGGCAGAGACTGCCAAGGCGGTGGGTACGAAAGGAAAAACAGGCCGGCGCCAGGCGTTGTGGGAGGTGGGTCTGCGCTACCGGGCGATCAACACCCAGCAGCCCCTGCCGCTGCCCGTGGAACAGGACATGGCGGAACTGCCTGAGCAGAGTGAGTGGGAGACCATGGGCGAGGAGTACCGTATCCTGGGCCTCTATCCCGAAGGCCACCTGATGGCGCTGGCCCGGCCCCACCTGAGACCGGGGATACTATCCAGCCGCGACATAGAGACCAAGGCCGACGGTGATATCGTCACTGTGGCCGGGCTGGTCATACGCCGCCAGCGTCCCCTGGCCAAGGCTGTCTTTCTTACACTGGAGGACGAATTTGGTCACATACCGTTGGTGGTGTGGCCCGGCGAGTTCGCCAAGTACCGCCAGATCATCAGGGAGCCGTTGCTGATAATCCGGGGCGAGATCTCACGCCGGGACGGCACCATGAACATAGTGACCAAGCACGTGGAACCCATGCCCGCCATGGACAACCTGCCCAAGGCCAAGAGCTGGCAGTAGCGGCCGGTAGTAGCGAATGGGAGGCTCACCAGCTAGAATGTCGGCCAAGCGCACACCTACTCGGGAAGGGGGAAACCAATGATTGATACAGTGATCAGAGGCGGCACGGCAGTTACGCCGGTTGGAGTCGGGGCTTGGGACATCGGCTTGGAGGGCGGAAAGATCGCCGCCGTGGCCATGCCCGGCGTCCTGCAAACCGAGGGTGTCCGGGTGATCGATGCCACCGGAAAGATAGTTGTGCCAGGCGGCGTTGAAGCCCACGCTCACGCGGCGGCCAACGTGCAGGAAGGCCTGCGGGAACTGGTGCCAGGAACCCCCAACGCCGGACCTGCCGTCCACTCATTGGGCGCTATCTGGGGTGGCACCACCACCGTGGTCGATTTCACCCCCGTAAATAACGAGGGCGACCTCGCTCAGGGCGTCCACGATTTCATGTCGGTCTGGCAGGGCCAGGCATATACCGACTACGCCACCCACGTCATCTATCGCAATTCCAACACCCCCGACTCCATCTCCCGGTTCGGCGAACTGGTCTCAGCGGGTTTCCCCAGCGTCAAGATTTTCACCACCGACATCCGTCCTCCCGGTAACGAAGGCCGCACCCTGACTCCCGGCGGACGCCTGGAGACCGGCCGGCTCTACGACCTGATGGAGCAGGTATCCCGTCACGGCGGCATGTTGGCGGTCCACGGTGAGGACGACGAACTGGTGATGTACAACTACCTGATGGCCCAGCAGCGAGACCAATGGGACTGGTACAACGCCAACCTGATCCATTCCAAGGCCGTGGAAGACCTGGCCTTCCGGCACGTCACCCGCATGGCCGAACGCACCGGCGCCGGCATGTACTTCGTCCACGTGACGGCTCAAGACGGCGTGGATGTCATCGCCGAATGCCGCAGTAACGGCCAGCCGGTCTATGGAGAGGTCCTCACGCTGGCGTTGTCCTTCGATGCCCGCAACTACCGGGAGGACGACGGAATGAAGTACCACACCTATCCGTCCCTCAAGGGCGAAGAAGACTCTGTTCGCCTCTGGGATGGCATCATGAAAAGCGACCTGTCATTCACCGCCACCGACAGTAGCTTCACGACCTATCTGGACAAGATCGCCGGCCGGAACATCGAAGACATGCGCGGCGGCAACATCGGCATCGAGATACGCATGGGAGTCAACTACAGCGAGGCCGTGGTCAAGCGTGGCATGCCCCTGGAGCGCTTCGTGGATATCACGTCGGCCAACGCCGCCAAGATCCTGGGCATGTATCCACAGAAGGGCGCCATCGCCGTCGGTAGCGACGCCGACTTCGCCATCATCGATCCATCGGTCAAGAAAGCATTGGCCATGTCCGACCTGCACGTCCGCGACTTCAGCCCCTGGGAGGGTTGGGAGGTCGAGGGTTGGCCCACGACCGTCATTTTGCGGGGCAAGATCATGGTCGATGACGGCCAGCTCTTGGGCGACGGCAACGACGGCCAGATGATCCTTCGCAAAGTCGAACAGAGCGTCCTGCAACGGCCCACGGTCTAGGCCCAAGGGAGAGCATCGACGCGCTCGACCCAGCTGCCCCCGGCTTTGCTTGGTCTAGACCTCACTCCCGTCTCTGAGGCTCTGATCTCCGGTTAAAACTTTATCGGCAGAGACTTGAGACCACGCAGGACCGGGTGGTTACGCCACTCAAATTCTTGTTCTGCCAAGCGAATATCGGGCATGGCTTGCACCACCGCGCCGATAGCTGCCTGAGCTTCCATGCGGGCCAAGGCCGCGCCCAGGCAGAAATGAATGCTGTACCCGAACCCAAGGTGGCGTCCTTCTTTACGTCGGATGTCGAACTGGTCTGGGTTGCTGAATTGCGCCGGGTCGCGGTTCGCCGATCCAAGATTCAAAGAGAGCCGGTCTCCCTTGGCTATCTGTGTGTCTCCAATCTTAAAGCTCTCCAGTGCGATCCGTGATACCGCCTGTACCGGGCCGCTGTATCGGATCACTTCTTCGACAGCCGAATCAAGCAGAGAAGGATCATTCCGCAATAGCTCTAGCTGGGACGGGTTTTCAAGTAGGGCCAAGATTCCGTTGCCGATCAGATTGGTGGTCGTTTCATGTCCGGCGAAGATCAGGAGGACGCACATCGAATAGAGTTCGTCCTCGGTGAACGTATCGCCTTGGTCTTCGGCCATGACCATCGCGCTGAGCAGGTCTTTTTGAGGTTCTATCCTCCGCTTGGCGACTGTCTCCCGGAGGAAATCAGTAAGCTCGGCTACGCTACGGCGTACCGGTCCGATATTTTCAGAGGCGTCCCGGATATACCCGGCAAATGTGGCGATGTCGTTGGACCACTTCTTGAATCGGTCCTGGTCTCCTTCAGCCACGCCCAAGAACTCGGATATGACCGTCGCCGGAAGCGGATAGGCGAGTTCTGAGACCATCTCCAAGCTGCCACGCCCCTGAACGTCAGCCAGCAAGCGGTCCGCTGCGGCCTGTATCTGAGACCGGATGCCTTCCAGCACTCCGGGTGTGAATGCCTTGTTCGCTAGGGAGCGCAGGCGTGTGTGGTCTGGCGGGTCCGAGAAGATCATCATGCCCAGGAAGGTCTGCTCTAGGTCTTTTGCATCGTCAGCGACACCGGCCTCCTTAAGAACGGCCGTGATGCTGACGGAAGACAGACGCGGGTCTCGCAACGCATCCAGAACATCCTGATAACGGGTCAGGACCCAGACCTGAGCGCCTTCATTCCAATGCACCGGGTCCCCGGAGCGCAATTGCTCGTATCTCGGATAGGGGTCGTGGGCTACGGTTGGTCCCGGTTGGGACGTTCGCCCGGCGGCGGGGTCATTCTGTCGTAGCATGGTCCTCCCTTGTTACGGTGCTTTCGAATCAGACAATCAGAGAATCAGTGCAGTAGCGGCAATACTTCTTCGGAGATCATTTGCAAGTATTCCAACCTGGCTGTTTTCCCGTTGGGCAGGTTCAGGGCGCCTAAACCGATATGGTCCAAGTCGTTGGCCTCATGGCAACGCATGATCGTCTCGGCGCAATCCTGAGGACTACCAACGATGGCCCATTTATCGAGGTCGCGTGAGCCGCTCAGGCCAAGATCGACTGTCGTGGATTCTTGCATGTTGAAATTCGTGTACAGACCGGCCTTGGCTTCCCCGGCGGCGACGGCTTCGGAGATCGCGGTCTCCCGGTCTCTAGCCACTGATATGGACCGGGAGGCGGTGAGGTGGCCCGTTTTCCCGGGCTGTTCCGCGATGGCTTCCCAGTACATGGCTGCCAGGTCATCGATGTCTTCCCATTTGGGTTGTGGGCCCATCAGACAGGCGTCCGCTATTCGTGCTGCCCGGCGCACCGCCCCTCGGCTCTGTGCCGCCAACCAGATGGGCGGATGAGGTTTTTGCACTGGAGTCATACCCATCCGGCCGGCCCTGACCGTCCAGTGCTTTCCTTCGTGGTTGACCTCTTCGCCGGTCCACAATTCCTTCATCAGGGCGATGGACTCCTCCAGGCGGCTGACCCGCTCCGCCCGGTTGGTGCCAAAGGCCTCAAGCTCTTTCTCAACGTAGCCAAGGCCAACGCCTAAAGTAAACCGGCCGTTGCTGATCTGGTCCAGAGTGGCAACCTGCTCGGCGATGTCCACCGGGTTGTGGTAGGTAAGTAGCAGGATGCCGGTCATGAGCCGCATACCTTCGGCGTCGGGGGCTAACCGGGAGAGAATCTCCATGGGTTGTGGCCATCTTGTAGGGTGGGCGATGAAGTGCTGGGGCATATATATCGTGGTGAACCCCATGCCGCGGGCCTGCCTGAATATCTCTGCCGCCTCATCTAGCTGTTCGTGTAGCGGCCTCGTTGGGTCATCGATGTAATCCCGGACATTTAAACCGACGTCCATGCTCACCTTGATTCAGCCAAGATTACCGGACCATTTTCGCCAAAAGAGTATCAGGTGGGATTTGGCCCGGCTGGAATTGGCCACAAGTATAACAAAGGTGCGGCAGCAAGACCGGTAACTGAGGCGCAAAACAATGGGGACGCAGCCGTCGCTGCGCCCCCAGCGAGATGGGGTGAAGAGGAGAAAATTGATTGCTCCGTAAAATGGACTCTCTAGAGTCCTGTGGCTATGCCCACGGATGGGTCACTTTTGGTGATATATGTTTTGGCCCCAGATCACAGTACCAATCTAATCGTGGAGTGTAAGAATCACGTGAAGATGGAGTGAGAGTAGTGTGTTTATTCACGGGTTAGACCAACCCGATAGCCGTGCTTAACCGCCCTGGGAATCCCGGAGAATTCTGTCTACGCTCAGGACGTCATTTATTTTGGAAATGTTATCAACCAGACTAGTTATCATATCCGTTAATGTTTGCTATAATTTGTCCGAATTGAGGGGAAAATGGTCTCAGGTCAACAGAAACAAATCCTCGTTATCGAAGACGATGAAGATATACGGACTATCGTCGTAACCCGCTTGTGTTGGCAACCAGCAAAAGTGGGACACTTTCGTTGAGGAGAGATCAGGTGGAAATGGCCGTGTTCTGGGACTCCCGGAGCAGGTGGTTGTAGCGTTTGCGTTGAGCTAAGGTCTGAGCTTTCA
>Ga0114993_10001978_pt1 | contig 23132 bp, 23 predicted proteins | sample ArcticOcean_MG_C_FD_87042 | JGI IMG/M metagenome (GOLD analysis project Ga0114993, IMG submission 87042) | Marine microbial communities from western Arctic Ocean - ArcticOcean_MG_CB2_150 | ecosystem: Environmental > Aquatic > Marine > Oceanic | place: Arctic Ocean: Canada Basin | collected...
CAGCCACACCGACAGGTTTTGCAGTTCATCCAAGTAATGCTGCTTCTCCAAGTGAAGATCCACAACAGGATAGCCACCTTTATTTTACAGTTGACGTTCAATTATGTGCAAGTAACTGGGACTTGCTTGAGAGTACGACTGGAACCGGCGGCTCTTATAGTGAGATAGCGACCGCGGTGGATATTAATGCTGGTTACGCTTATAGTGTCGGTGCCGATAATACGCTGCGACATTATAAGATTCGTGCTGTCTCTGACGGTGGCCACGGTGAAAGTGGACTTACATCGGCAATCGCGGGACGCACATGTCCGACACTGCCACAGACTGTAATCAACGATAACGGTGACGCATCGGCCAATTGCTCAAGTATGGTAATCGTCGTCAGTTGGAGTAATGGTACGTCTCCGGGCGTGCGAGTTTCTAGCGTTCGATATCGTTGGAGGAAGCTTCCTGCAGCATTTAGTGGAGCAGAGCTAGGGCCAACGGCCGTGGGTGCTACGACATTCTCTCAGAATGTCGGTAGCGTTAGTAACGATGATCAATTTCAATTCGAACTTCGATATAATGAGGAAGGTAGCGCTACCACGACAACGACGGCCACCGTTGCTTGTTTCGAGTAATGGATGTGATTGTTTTATGAAGAAGAAAGTTAATCTAGCCGCGACATCCTGCCCGATTGGTAAGTGGGATTCCACAACTTGAGTGATATTTATATTGAACCCTAACTATACTAATATGAGAAAAATAGCAATTTACGCAGGTCGATTCCAACCCTTTCACAAAGGACACGATTCTGCATACAAACAGTTGGTTGATAAGTTTGGAGAGGAAAACGTATATGTTGCCACCTCCGAACCCAAAGAAACTTCTGAAAGAGATCCATTTAAGTTTGGTGAGAAGAAGCAGATTATGACCGCTATGTTCAATATTCCATCAGAACGGGTGGTTCAGGTCAAGAATCCTTACAAACCAGTAGAAGTTCTTTCCAAGTTTGATTCAAAAAAGACTGCTTTCATAACAGCGGTCGGTGAAAAGGACGGAGATAGGCTATCTCATGGTAAATATTTCAAGAAATATGACGCTGACGATGAGTTATCCCCATACCAAGATCGTGGATACTTTGTAACGGTACCTAATTTCCAAGTAGATGATACTGTAATGTCTGCCACGAAGATTAGAGATAACTTGGGGAACCCTACTATCTCTACTGAAGACAAAATTGACTTTTTCAAGAAATTATACGGAGACTTTGATCCAAAACTCTTCCGAATGATGAGAGATACTATTGAAAAACGTTCTGCAGAGTCCGCAAAGTCGGATACGCCGAAGAAAGCGAAGCGTGATTCTTCAATTCTTAAGAGAAGGGTTACAAATCCCCAAACCAGAAGGGACATTTTGGTCAAAACCGCTCTACAATACGATAAAAACCACCCAGTTTATAAACTTGCAAAGAAACTGTTCGAGCGAGGACCAATGAAAGAGGTGTTTGCGTCAGTAATGGTAGAAAATGCTTTGATTGATCAATATAATTCGTTAGTTGATACTTTCATTGGTAAAAAAGGAAGTGATTATAAGATTGAACTGGGGGATTCACAAACAACCATTGAAAATAAGTGTATAGAAGCATATAAACAGGGTGTATTCTATTATCCATTGGTTCATGCTCTTGGTGGGGTTATGGAGGACAAAGACACCCCAGAAGTAGAAGAGGCCGAGACCCTTGAGGAGAAAGAAACCTCAACAGCACGCGTGAGAAAGTATTACAAGAGACATCCAGAGAGAGTTAGACGGTATTTAAAGAAAACTCAAGATGACCGCGTGATTAGAAATCGTGATCGACAAAAGGCAATCCGTAAACATGGTAAAGCAAAGATGAAAAACCACGATGTTCATCATCCAAAGGGTGTGAATGGCGGTAAGTGGGTTCTTGCTAAGAAGGATCATGGACGAGATAAGAAGAAAACGAATGAAATCTTTATTATGGAAGGTGGCGCTGCTGGTCATATGATGCATCCGTATGAAGATGTGGATTTGACGTTTGATGACTATAAAGAGATTATTGATCAAGGTCTTTTAGGTTCGATGGGCGACGAAAAGCCGGTTACAGAGAAACTAGATGGACAAAATATAGCATTTTCCGTTGTTGATGGTGAGATTAGATTCGCTAGAAATAAGGGACATGTGAAAAATGGCGGTGATAGGGCCTTGACAGTTAAGGGAATGATGGATAAATTTAAGGATAGAGGCAATATTGAACGTGCATTTGTAGGAGCGGCCAGAGATCTTGAAACAGCTATTAAAGTTTTACCAGACAACCAAGTTAAAGAAATGTTTGGTAATGGAAGTAAATTTATGTCCGTAGAAATCATTTTACCAGATTCTACAAATGTTATTCCTTATGACAAAAACGTTCTTATTTTCCACGGTACTATTGAATATGATAGAGATGGAAAGCCAGTATCTTCAAGTCAGGATGATGCAAAAAAGTTTAGTGATCAAATTTTGAAAGTTGGTCAACACAAACAAAAAATCTTTGGACTTCAAGGACCAAAGGTAATTACGTTTAATAACAAAGATATTAAAAAGATGGAAAAGAAGACTAAGAAATTCCATAGAGAAATTGATAGACTTAGAGATGAGTTTGGTTTAAAAGATAGTGATCTGGTTCGGGACTATTATGCTAAATGGTGGGAACGTGAAATCAAAAAGGAGTTGGAACAAAAAGGACTGACAGCAGATGACGATGTAGTGGAAGGATTGATTAATCGTTTTGCTTTTGATGACAAGACAGTACAATTAAAAGATATCGAAGATCGCGAAATTAGAAAATGGGTATCTGAATATCAAAAAACTAGATTGCGTGACGTTAAGAAGGTTGCACAAAATCCATTTGAGATGGTGTTCTTGAGGGTTGGTGCTACTTCTTTGGAAAGAATCTCAGATTTCTTAGCATCAAACAACCCAGGCGCGATTGATCAGATTAAGAAGGAATTAGAGACAGCAATGAAATCTGTGAAAGCAGAAGATGTTAGTGATCAAGCAGAAAAATTAAGAAAGGAATTTGACAGATTGCAACAGGTTGGAATAGATAAGTTGGTTCCATCGGAAGGAATTGTGTTCATATATAAAGGACAACCTTATAAGTTTACAGGAACATTTGCTCCGTTGAATCAAATTCTTGGTACATTTAAATTTGGCGGCGCCGCGCCATCTGGAGAACCAACCGCAGCACCCGGCGCGCCTGCTGGAGAACCGGACCCTGAAAGGGATACGGAGTTCATAAAGAAATATTACGGTGATCGGGTTAGAAACCCATCAACCGGCAAAGATATTACAGTTCAGTCAGCATTAACATATGACAAGACGCATCCAGCGTATAGAGTAGCAATTAGATATTTATCAAGTAAAATGGGATAGGGTTATGAAGAAAAAAGAATTTGCAAACGTTCAGAAACAAATTAGGACTCAAATGAACAAGTATGCTGATAAGATTATTGTTGGTCAGTATACAGGTGAGAAAGAACCTAAACGAAACGAGGGAGATTTTTGGAAAGACCGTGATGGAAAACAGTGGACGGTTAAGGGAGGAATAAAACAATCTATAAGTCCTCTTCAAGACGCAAAAACGCCGTGGTGGTGTCCTGACTGTGGAAAGAGTATGACTAAGCTAGATGTCAATACTTTCAGAGCTACTAGCCAATGTTATGATTGTGTGGCTAAAGCAGAGAGTAAATTGAAGATGGGTGGTCTTTGGGATGAACACAAGGAAAAGAAAATTTTAGAAAATCAAATTGATTGGTTGAAGGATAGAATTGTGGAATTAACTCACTATCACGATACTCTTTCAAATCCAGAAATTCATCATTTCGATGACGATACCGGGGTTATTTTGAAGATAGATAAATATTCAATGCCTCTTGATACGGTTAAGAAGGATCTTAGGGATGAGGTAGTCGGTATGAATAAATCATTGAAAGAAAAAGAAAAAGAATACGAAGAGAAACATGGAGAGCAAAATGCCGCTGTTGCAATTACTTAAAACTAATGTAAAGCTTGTTGTAGCTGTTTTAATAACCGCTTCTGTTGCTGGATATATAACATCTTGGACAAAACAGTCTCAGCTGGATCAATATATCGAAGAATATGAACAGTTTGAAGAAGAAGCTGCGGTTGTTAGGGAGTTTGCAGACAGCCTTCAAGAGGAATTGGCCGAAAATGACCTTGAAGTTCAACAATTACAAGATAGTATGATAGTAATTGTTTCCAATCTAAATACCAGTAAAGTCAGAATCGCGGAGTTAGATAAAGAAAGACAAGAATTAAAGGCTCAAGTAACAGATAGTATTTTAGAAGAAACACCACAAGAAGTTAGAGACTATGTTGTGGTGATTGAACAAGAAAATGAAGAATTAAAGATTGCTCTTAGTGCTGCTGATCAGTTACGACAGAATTTAGTGAATCAAGTTACACTATTAACAACGTCTTTTGATACTCAAACACTGAGGGCAGATTCTTTATATACTATAGTTCTTAATATTCCTGAGCCACCGGGCAATCCAAATAAAGTTTTTGGATTTATACCAAAACCATCACGAATGCAATCTTTTTTCATTGGGGCTGCGGTAGCAACTGTCGCGGCTTGGAAAATTTCTGAAAGCTTACACATACACTAAGAAATATGACTGAGACTGAAAATCTAAAAGATATTATTAAAACAGAATATCTAAAATGTGCATTGGATTGTGAATATTTCCTAAGAAAGTATTCTTATATTCAAGTACCCAATAAGGGCCGCCAACTTTTTGAATTATACGATTATCAAGCAGAGGCTCTTCATGCATTCCAAGATCATAGATATAATATTCTTTTAAAGGGTAGACAGATAGGTATTTCTACTCTAGTAGCTGGATATGCTTTATGGAGAATGTTATTTAAACGAGATGAGCAAATTTTGGTCATTGCTATTAAACAGGAAGTTGCAAAAAATCTTGTAACTAAAGTTAAATTTATGCACCAATTACTTCCTGTTTGGTTACGGGGAGATCTTGTAGAGGATAATAAACTTACTCTTAGATTTGGTAATGGTTCAACAATTAAAGCAACTGCAACTCGCGAGTCGGCTGGTCGTTCCGAAGCTCTTTCTTTGTTAATATTTGATGAAGCTGCTTTTATCGACGGCGCAGATGAAATATGGACATCTTCTCAGGCAACCCTATCTACCACAGGTGGTTCGGCTGTATTAGTTTCAACTGCTAATGGTGTTGGTAATTTCTTTCATAAAACGTGGACAGACTCCGAAGCAGGAGAAAATGATTTTCATAGAACCTTGTATGATTGGAGAGTACACCCCACCAGAGATGAGGATTGGGCTGAAGAACAACTTCGACAAATGGGAGAACTTAGATTTGCTCAAGAACACGGAGCTTCGTTTATTTTCTCAGGAAATACTGTCATATCTGCAGAAATATTAGAATTTTATAAACAAACTTTTGTTCAAGAACCAGTGGAAGTTCGCGGATTTGATAATAATTTATGGGTATGGCAACAACCGGACTATACAAAATCATACATTGTTTCAGCCGACGTAGCGCGAGGGGATGGAGAAGATTATTCTACATTTCATGTAATTGATGTAGATGCTTCTGAACAGGTTGCAGAATATAAGGGTAAAATATCTCCAAAAGATTTTGGAAATCTTTTAGTTGCAGCTGCCACTGAATATAATGATGCAATAATCATTCCCGATAATTCAAATATTGGTTGGTCAACCATTCAACAAATTATTGATCGTGATTATCGTAATCTCTTTTATATGAGTAACGATTTACAGTACATAGATACTATGCATCAAATGACGAGTAAGCATTATTCGGAAGAAAAGAAAATGGTTCCCGGCTTTACAATTTCTCAAAAAACAAGACCTCTGTTGATAGCTAAATTAGAATCATATATGAGAGAACAGTCAATTATAATTCGTTCGTCTAGAATGATGACAGAATTAGATACATTTGTGTGGAAAAACGGAAAAGCAGAAGCTTTGGGTGGATATAATGATGATCTAACTTTGGCGTTAGCAATTGGGCTGTGGGTAAGAGATACCGCTTTACGTTTAAGATTAGAAGGAATAGAATTAAATAAACAAATGTTAAATAATATTTCTGGCAAACATACAAAGGCTTTATTTACTTCCGATTCACAAAAACAAAAGGATGCCTGGGAAATTGATGTCGGTCACGAAAAGGAAGATATAAGATGGTTACTGGGTTAAGAATACTACTTATACTATAGAAAGACTTTTACAGACAATACGGATAATGGTATAGATATGGATAAGGAAACTTTAATTTCAATTATTCGCGAAGAGATTCATAATGTTCTTCAAGAAAGGTCAATGACCGATGCAGAAATAGAAGACAGAGAGCAAATCGTTTTGAATTTGAAAAAGAAAGCAAAAGATCTTAAGAAGAGATATGGAGACGATTGGAAAACTGTTATGTATAAGATAGCAACATCAACTGCAATGGGCACATCCAAAGATTCGGATACTTCAGATGCAAGAGGTTAAATAAAAATGTCACACATTAGATTAACGGGATTGATTGGCCTTCCCGCACTAGGCCAGTTTAATGACAGAGAGAGAGAAGCATATGCCCAACGTGGTTGTGAAGGCTTTTCTAAATCTGGGCTGGACTGGACACCGGAACCAGATGTCGAGGATGGATCTGAACTCGCTACAGCCAGAGCAGAAGAAATTCAGGCAGAAGACATAGAAAGTACAGAACCTATTGTGGAAGGAATGTATGAAGGTGACGAGGGGGTTGACAACCGTCCCTTAAAGTCTTATATTATGTCTATACATAAACAGGCATCGGAACTCTATAATATATTAGATGATACCGAAGATCCCGAAGAGTGGGTTATAGAAAAAATCAAAAGCGCTACCGCATCGATGGCTGCAGTTCATGGTCATATTGCTTATGCAAAAGATAAAGTAGAATCGCTAGAAGGAACCCTTGGGGAGAAGCCACAAGAAAGAGGCTATTAAAGGCTCATGGCAGACACATCCGTATTTCAAAGATTAAAACGACTCTTTTCTACTCAAGCAGTAGTTAGAAACATTGGTGGTAAGAAATTAAAAGTATCTGATACCGCCCAGACCCAAGCATATGGGACTAAAAACATCATTGATCGCTATAGAAGGGTTTATAACGCTGGTCAATATGGGTATTCGGCTCAAAGTAATTATGACACTTCTTCGTCATTTCAGCAAGCTAGATTACAGCTATTTCGTGACTATGATTTAATGGATCACGACCCCATTGTCGCATCAGTTCTCGACATATATGCTGATGAATCCACAGTTAAGAATGAATTTGGCGAAATGCTTTCTATTAAATCAGATAATGATGAAATTCAAAATATTTTGAATAATCTTTTTTATGATATTTTAAATATAGAATTTAATCTCTGGCCTTGGGCTAGAAATATGTGTAAGTATGGAGATTTCTTTTTATATTTGATATTAGACCCCGACTCTGGAATTAGTAATGTAATCCCCCTTTCTGTTTATGAAACTGGAAGAATAGAGGGTGATGACGAAACTATGAATCCATTTAGTGTAAAATTTAAAGTTGATACTCAATATTCTTTCTTACCAAAGAAAGAATTTGATAATTACGAAGTTGCACATTTTAGACTTCTTTCTGATTCAAATTTCATGCCTTATGGTAAGTCTATGATTGAGGGTGGGAGAAGGATTCATAAACAACTTCGTTTGATGGAAGACGCGATGTTGATTCATCGAATTACCAGAGCCCCCGATAAGAGAGTTTTCAAGGTGGACGTTGGTAATATCCCTCCTGCGGAAATCGACAATTATATGGAACGGATTATTAACCAAGTTAAGAGACAACCTCTGGTCGATCAGAATACTGGTGAATATAATATGAAGTTTAATATGCAAAATATTTTAGAAGACTTTTATATGCCAGTCCGCGGAAAGGATTCAGGAACAGAGGTTAATAATCTTTCAGGTCTTACATTTAATGCTATTGAAGATGTTGATTATTTATTAAAAAAACTTATGGCTGCTTTTAAGGTTCCCAAGTCTTTCATTGGATATGAGGAAGATATAAGTGGAAAGGCCACATTAGCTGCTCAGGATGTTCGTTTTGCTAGAACTATTGAAAGAATTCAACGAATTATGGTTAGTGAGTTAAATAAGATAGCAATTATCCATCTATATATTCTTGGATTTAAAGATGAAGAGTTGGTTAACTTTAGTTTGTCATTAACTAACCCATCTATGGTTTATGAATTGGAGAAGATTGGTCTTTGGAAAGAAAAGTCAAGTCTTGCAGACCAGTTGGTCGCGGGCAAATTTATGTCCCGTGAGTGGATTTACCATAACATCTTTGAACTTTCAGCTGAAGATGTTATTATTGAACAGGATAAAGTTCTTGATGATGCTAAATTTGAGGGTACGATTCAAAAAGTTACTCAAGATACCATTAATCCTCCAGAACCAGAAACGGGTGGTGAAGAACCGCCAATGGAAGAGAACGTTGAGGACACAGATTTATATGATGCTGAGCAAAGCTTGGACGATGTTCAAAAATTAACAACAAGTAAAAAGAAAGTGGGCCGTCCGCCAGAAGGACATAAATACGGATCGGATAAAGATAAGCTTGGTCGTGATCCGTTAGGGTATAAGGAAATTTTAGCGGCTATGGACGTTTTACCAAAAAACAAGAAAAATGGACAGTCTTTTGTACATCCGGGGTTAAAGGAATCCTTAAAAGGGTTAGATGCCATCATGGATGTTCCCGATTCCAATGTTCCAGATTCTAAAATTTTAAAAGATTAATAGTTTTTAAAAATATAGACGATATTTAACATATAGACTTACTATAGGAAATTTATGAGTATAAAGCATAGTAAATACAAAAATACTGGAATTCTTTTTGAATTACTGACACGACAGATTACATCTGATATTCTGTCGGGCAGAAAGGAACCGAAAGCTATTCCTATACTTGAAAAGTATTTTAATAGAAATAAAGAACTAGGAAAGGAACTAGTTCTGTATTTATCTTTCTTTAATGGTAAAAAGTTAAGCGAAACCAAGTCGTTAGATTATATAAACATTTTGGTTGATCAGAGAAAGAAATTAGATAATCGTAAATTAAAAGAACAAAAGTATGATTTAGTTAAAGAGATTAAAGAAAACTATGATTTAAGGAACTTTCTTTTTAATAGAGTTCCTTCTTATAAAATCTATGCTTCAATTTATAAGAGTTTTGAATGTGCTGTTCAAGGATATACATATGAAAATGTCCGTGAACTCAGTTCAGCTAAATATACATTAGTTGAATACCTTTGTGGTGAGACTGAAAATAAGAATATTGTAATTGAAAGTGACGTTGTAAATACATTAAGAGAACAAGAAGAGGATTTGAGATTGTTGACTTATAGATTAATTCTTGAAAAGTTCAATAAGAAATATAAGAAGTTAAATGAAGATCAAAAGAATCTCTTGAGAGAGTTTTTAAATAAGGGAACTGATGCAAGTCATATTTTACAGTTAGCTAAAAGCGAAGCTAAAAAACTTTCCGAGTCCATTAATACAAAAATCAAACATGTTCAGAATGATGTTCAAAAAATTAAATTAGCAGAGATTAGAAATCAATTAAATAATTTTGAATCGCTTAAATATGTTAAAAACAATCATCTAACTGCATTGATGATTGGTTATGAGTTGGACAGCCAATTAAACAATTTCCAACCCCATGAATGAAGAATATCTTAGAAACTTTATTAGAGAAGTAATTCGAAAAGAGTTGGATGAAATAACTACAAGCGGAAGTGCTGGTGGTTATTTGACTTCTCGTGCGTTTACGGGAAAATCTTTAATACATAGAAAAAAAATAAAAGCTGTAGCCGAAAAGCTTGGATGGAAATTAACTAAGCGTGGTAAAGAAGCTCTTAATCGAAAAGTTGATGAAATTATCAATGAAGGGACTTCCAAATATTATTTGTTTAGAAACGATCAAGAAAAAACTGCTAGACAAAAAATTGGGTTGTCGGTTCGTGAAACAAAAAAGGCATTAGGGCGAGTTGATGCTCAATTAAAAATCTTATCAAGATATAAAAATGAATTTGGATATTCATCAGATAATTATTGGAAGAGAACATTAAAAGATATTTATAAAATTGAAGAGAGATTAGTAAAAATTTCTCACAAACTGAGAGAGCTAAAAATATGAGTGACCGCACGCTTTTAATAGAACAGAATCTTTTATATTATGACAATGAACTTATCAACGAAGCTCGCGATATGAGTAAGCCTCTTGTGTTACGACATGTCACTTTACAACAGGCTAATTCAAAAAATCAAAATGGTAGAATTTATCCAAGAAAGGTTTTAACAAAAGAAGTAGTTCGGTATAGTAAAGAATTTGTTGAACAAAATCGTGCTTTGGGCGAATTAGACCACCCCGAAAGTCCAATAGTTAATTTAAGAAATGTTTGTGCTAATATTACTAAAATTGGTATGAATGGAGATGCCGTGGTGGGAGATATGCAAATTCTCTCAACACCTGCTGGTAATATCGTCCGCGAACTTGTTAAAAATAATATTCGGCTCGGCGTAAGTAGCCGCGGGATTGGTACTGTAAAAAATGTTAATGAAGATACTCTTGAAGTTCAAGAGGATTATAATTTAATTTGTTTTGATGTGGTTTCCAACCCATCAACCCCAGGCGCTTTTATCAATGAAAGTATTGATCCGGTTCCTCAACTCATTGTAAATATTGATTCGTTGATATATGATTTCTTAGCAGAAGTAAAATGACCACAAATCAGAACGTTCTTCGTAGACTAGGAACTCTTCTTAAAGAAGCATCGTATACCAAGAAAGTTTTAGAAACATTAGGTAAAGCTGCTACGGATACATTAGTAAACAAATTGATGTCCGATGAGAATTTTGATTTGAGAGAGTTTTTTGAAACTCATAAGAAAATTTACGAATCAGAAAGATTAGAAAGAAAAATACATCAGTTGTGTGAGAAAAAAATTGGTGGAAACTTCAAGGGTGAAACTGTAGATGCGTTTTCTGCTTTTATGGTTTCGAAGGTCTTGAAAAATCTTACCGATGAACAAAAATCCCACCTTTTATCAAAACCCATTAGAGAGATTGTAGCCATTTCTTATAAATTGGCCGCACGAACGGAATTTTAATATGAACGTTCGTGATGTAATGAAATCTTTCCACATCCAAGATACTCTTAATAAGAACGTTTGGGAAGAAGATAAGACTTTAAATAAGAATGTAAGAAAGATCTTATTAAAGGTATCTCAGAAGTTTATCGAAGATTGGGATATAGATAAAAAGGTTAAAATTCAAGATATTAGATTTACAGGTAGTTTAGCAGCTTATAATTGGTCAAAGTATTCTGATATAGATTTACATATTATTGTTCAGTATAAAGATCTTAATACGGATTTAAATTTGGTTTCAAGATTTTTTACTTTAATGAAAGCATATTGGAATATTAAACACGATATTAAAATTGATGGATATGAAATAGAAGTATATGTAGAAGATGTGTCGGAAAAACACACGGCAACAGGACTTTATTCTGTTTTAAAGGATAAGTGGATAAAAGAACCAAAACCAATTGATGCTGTTTTTGATGAAGACGATGTTTTGACGAAATCAAAATACTTCTTTAATTTATATAATGATGTTTTATTAAAGAAGTATAAGGAAGGAAAATATTCAGAGGTCATTCAGGTAATTGAAAAGACAAAAGAAAAGATTAGAAAGATGAGAAGTTCTGGTCTAGCTAGGGGTGGTGAATTTTCAACAGAAAACTTAGTTTTTAAAGTTTTAAGAAGAACTGATCTTTTGAGAAAAATGAACGATTTGAATGTAAACTCTATAGATAAAAAATTGTCTGAAAGGAAATAAATGTAAAATGGTGTTTGTAAAAGTTACAGGGAATAATCTACAAAAGGCTATTGGGATTTTTAATAAAAAAGTCAAACAAGCGGGAATCCTCCAAGAGGTGTATCGCAGACAGGAATACTTAAAGCCTTCTATGAAACGGAAACTAAAGAAAGAAGAAGCTATCAAGAATAGAATCCGAGAAGAGAAGAAAATCCGAAATAGTAAAAAATACAATAAATTTTAATTTTTATAAAATATAGATGATATGTATTAATAGAGTGCGCCTAATGTTAGGCGGTTTTTTGTATATATACTATACCAAATAAAGACTAAAATAGTCTTTTAAACTACAAGAGGTTTAAAGATGGCAGAATTTACAAACGATTTGCTCAGAGAAGCTATTGCTGATGCAGAACAAGTGCGGGAAACCGCCATTGCAAATGCAAAGTTACAGCTTGAAGAGACAATCGCCCCTACCATTAAGGCAGAAATAACAAGAGCTCTTTCACAATCAGAAACGGAAGTCGAAGAAGCACACGATCCACAGCGTGGTGCACGTGCTCAGGACTTTGCTGAAGTTGGAGAGGGAGTAGAAGCGTCTGATGAAGTTGCAGATGATGCTTCTGACGTTGAGATCGTCAATGAGGAGGAAGTTTCAGAAGAAACCGAAGAAATTTCGGCCGAGGCTGAGTCGGTGGACGAGATTGATATTACCGTCCGCGGGGCCACAACTACTGTTAGTGGGGCGGAACTTAATGCACCTAACATTCGCGAAGAGGAAGAGGATGAAGAGGACGAAGAGGGTGTGGAAGATGTGGAAGATGTGGATGATGAGGAAGCTGAAGAGGACGAAGATCTTGAAGATTTAGACCTTGAAGCTATTATCCGTGAACTTCAACGTGAAGTTGATGCGTTGGATGACGATGACGATGACGAAGACGATGATGAGGTAGAAGTTCCTTCGCTTGAAGATGAAGATGATGATGATGGTGATGATGATGGCGAAGAGGAGGAAGTTGAAGAAGGAGAGGAAGAAGTTGAAGATGAAGAGGATGAGGACGAGGAGGAAGTTGAAGAAGGACTCGACTTAGACGCTATTCTTCGTGAAATTGAGGCTGAGATGTCTGATGATGATGACACCGAACTGGCCCAGGAAAATACGAGACTACAAGATGAGCTGGACGAACATCGTAAAGCTGTTGAATTGCTTCGCGGAAAGCTCAATGAAGTCAATCTTCTAAATGCTAAGTTACTGTTTACAAATAAGTTGTTTAAGGGTAAGGAACTATCACAAGAACAGAAAATTCACGTTGTCGAAACGTTTGATCTCGCTATGACAATCCGTGAAGTTAAGCTTCTCTATGCTACATTAGCTGAAGCTACGATTAACGTTCCTGCTAAAAAGAAGCAAACCAGCTCCTCAACGAAAGTTATTGCTGAGAGTAGAGGGATTGCTTCAAAGGTCGTTGGTGGTACTGCCCCAACGACAGAGATCATCGAAGAAGGTCAATTTGTCGGATTTAGAAATAGAATGAAACAACTTGCCGGCATCAACGAAATACTTTAACAATTAATGGAGATTGAATAATGAGTGATGTATCTAGCTTTTTAAACGAAGCAACTACAGCTCACAGTCAGCTCACAAGCGCAGCCCGAGGCATGGCTGAGAAGTGGGAAAATTCTGGTCTTTTGGACGGATTGGAAGGACATGAGCGTAGTGGAATGGCCGTATTGCTTGAGAACCAAGCTGGTCAGCTTCTAAACGAGGTTTCTTTAACAGGTAACGAGAACTGGGCCGGTGTGGCTCTACCTCTCGTCCGCAAGGTTCTGGGTCAGATTGCTGCCAAGAACTTTGTATCGGTTCAGCCAATGAACCTTCCTGCTGGGTTAGTCTTTTATATGGACTTCCAGTATGGAACAACTGCACAGGGTCGTACTGCTGGTGATTCCGTTTATGGGAATACTAGTGGTAGTGGAACCTTACCACGTTCCGGTTTATACGGTGCTGGTAGACATGCGTATTCGATTAATAACACTACGCTTACGGGTCACACAGGAATTACGGCCGGATTGAGGACCGCATCGGCGGCTGATTTGGATTACGAGACAACTTCGTCATCCACGGTGTACATGGTACACTCAATTTCAGCATCAGCATTAACAAATCCAGACTTGAATGCTGTTCGGTCATTTATTCCTTCGGGATCGGTTGCTAACTTTGGTAACTGGTTACCTCAGTTCACCAAGACAGCTCATGATGGTACAACGATTAACTTTGTTGCTCCTTATGCAGCAGCTGCTGTTCTAAATGGTGTGGAATACAGCAAACAGCCCGCGACGGTGGTTGGTACTAACCAGGCGGGTGACTTTGAGGTTGCATCTGGTGAGGCCGACGTTGGCATCCCAGAGATTAACCTTTCACTTAGGTCAGAGACTATTGCAGCTAAGACGCGTAAGCTGAAATCTGTGTGGTCGCCAGAACTGGCCCAAGACCTCAATGCTTATCACAGCATTGATGCTGAGGCTGAGTTGACGGGTATGTTGAGTGATCATATCTCCTTAGAAGTTGATTTGGAGATTCTTGACATGCTTATTCAGGCAGCTACTACAACCGACTTCTGGTCGGCTGAAGTTGGCAAGGTTTATGATTCGGGAACAGCTGCTTTCGCGGCTACTCCTTCTGCTGGTACAGCTTGGACCAACATGACTTGGTTCCAGACGCTTGGACAGAAGATGCAGAAGGTTTCCAATCGGATTCATCAGCTCACCCTTCGTGGTGGTGCTAACTTTGCAGTTTGTTCGCCAACTGTTGCTACGATCCTCGAAACCATTCCCGGTTTCATGGCTGGTACAAACGGTGACTCAATGGAATTTGCGGCTGGAGTAACCCAGATCGGGTCGTTCCAGAATCGGTTCCAGATTTATAAGAACCCGTACATGCTCGACAACGTGGTTCTTATGGGTTATCGTGGGGCGAACTTCCTAGAGACAGGAGCGGTATATGCACCTTATATTCCGCTGATTATGACACCTCTGGTGTATGATCCAACTAACTTCACACCGCGCAGGGGAGTTATGACCCGTTACGCGAAGAAGGTGGTCCGTCCTGAGTTCTACGGTAAGATCGTTATCGACCGCTTGGAGTTAATCTAAGTTAGTAGATAATACCTTCGGGTAGTTAGTAAAAAGAGGGTGGGCCTTCGGGTCCACCCTTCTTTTTTTATATTCTATACTTTTCTATAGTCTTCTTAAAGTTAACCTACTATTTATAGTTAGGAAAAATTGTACAGAGAGAACATAATGGCAACCACCCCAGAATATATTTCCTATGATGGCAATCCAACAAATCCAAACGGATTAACTCCTTTTGGTATTTTTGATAGTGAAGCTCTTTTTCAAACAGATGGTCCAAAGGTTGCAAATTTTGTAGCAACCCGCTTGGGTTATCCTATAATGGATGTAGAGCTTCAGGATATGCAAATTTATACATGTTTGGAAGAGTCGATTATTGAATATGGAAAACAGGTAAATCAATTTAGAATTAGAGATAATATGTATGCCCTTATGGGATCATCTACTTCTGAAGATTTTACTCAAAAAAATATTATAGCAACACCCCTTGACCAAGTAGTTCGATTGTCTGCAGAATATGGTACTGAAGCTTTATCAGGCGGAAATGTAGAATTAAAGAGAGGACATATTACTGCTTCTGCTCAGACGGCTTCTTATGATTTGAATTCGCTGTGGGCAACTCCACAGGAAAGTGGCAGTCCACTTGAAATTAGAAAAGTATATCATCAAGGCAGTCCAGCCATTTCTAGATATTATGATCCGTTTGCTGCAACTGGATTGGGTATTTCAAATCTAATGGCTGAATTTGGATTTGGTGACTATTCTCCGGCGATTACATTTGTGATGATGCCAGCTTATGAAGATATGCTTCGTGTTCAAGCTATTGAAATTAATGATGTGATTCGAAAAAGTCAGTATACATTTACACTTTCTAATAATAAACTTATAATTTCACCAATTCCATTAAATAGTTTTGCTGTATGGTTTGATTATTATGTTAAAAGTGAAAAGTCAGGAACAAACGCCCAGTCGGGTAGTGTTAATGAATTTGTGAGTGACCCTTCAAATGTTCCGTTAGAACACATTCAATATGCAAATATTAATTCGGTTGGTAAAGTGTGGATTTACAAATATACACTATCTCTCGCTAAAGAGCTTCTTGGAATTATTCGTTCTAAATATCAATCAGTTCCTATTCCAAATGCAGATATTAAGATGGACGGGGAGATTCTTAGAAGGGAAGCTCTTCAGGAAAAACAAGAATTAGTTAAAGAGTTACAGGAAACCCTAGAAGCTTCTGGAAGGTTTCAACAGATGAAGGCTCAGGCTGAGGCTGCTGGACACCAAAACCAGATTCTTCAAAAAGTTCCCATTCCAATCTATGTAATGTAATATGCCTAAATTTGTTTCTAGTAAAGATTTTGCATTTTTTCAACATATCAATAAAGAGATTAGTGCGGACATTATTGATACGTTGGTTATTCTATATAAACTAAATCTTGATTATGTAAATACAAATATTTATGGGGAGTCTGCTGAAAAGATTTCTTATACTGGTGTAGAAGTTTCTGCCTTTATTGACTATCAACCAAATACGGCTGTTAGTAATGCTGATTTTGGAATTGATCAAACTCAAGAAGTAGAATTTAGATTTGTCCGTAGTATACTTGAAGAACGTCACATTTATCCAGAAATTGGCGACATTGTTGGTTATAATGATGCTTTTTATGAGATTGATAATATTCAAGAAGTTCAGCTGATTGCTGGAAGGCCTGGATATAATGAGTCTATTATTTGTGAGACACACTTGACACGCAGAAGTAATATTCAAATTGAACCTAGACAGATATGACTACCATTAATTTAAAAACAGATGCTAAAAATTCTGAAGAATATAGAAATCGTGGATTAGATACTAAAGCAGAAGAATCTTCACGAATTTCTATTTCTTTGGTAGATATCGATACTGCTATAATAAAGTATATGGATGAAGTTATTCAACCATTTGTGGTTCAAGATGATCTTAAGGTTTCTGTTCCAATTTTGTACGCAAATCCAGAACGTTGGAAGAATACACGAAAGGACGGTGTGTTGAGAGATACACGGGGAAAATTACAAATTCCGCTTATTATGATTAAGAGAAATAATATTGCAAAGAATGAATTAAATAATCCAATTAATAAATATTTGGAAAGAGATTTTCATTCAACATCGTGGAATTCTAGAAACAAATATGATAGGTTTGCTATACAGAATGGAATTAAAGAAAGTAAAAAATATATTTCTATAATGTATCCAGATTTTTATGATGTAGAGTATAATTGTATGATTTGGACAGAATATCAGCAACAAATGAATGGGTTGGTAGAACAAATATCTTTTGAAGTTGAGAATTATTGGGGAGATACAAATAAATATAAGTTTAAAACAAGTGTAGAATCATATAATAATTCTGTAGTATTACCACAACGTTCAGATCGATTGGTTAGGTCTGAATTTACGTTGATGGTTAAAGCTTATTTGTTGCCCGAATCCACTGTAGATAGACACGGAAATCCAATTGATACAAATCTAGTTAGATTTACAAATAAAAAATTGGTAATAGCCGAAAGAATAGATTTAGGTGACACTGAAATCGGTTAATTTTGGGAAGTTAATTTTGAGTTTTAAAAGACATATTTATCATATGAGGCGGAAGACTCCCCTCCATAGGGTTTTTTATTAAAGGGTTATTTTATGAGTAAAATTACTGAAGAAGAACTACAAAAGATCAAAGACGGCCGTGAACAGGTTTCGGCGGTTGCTGAGTACTTAAGTGAGTTAGTTCTTCAACACACGGTTTTAGATAATTTAGTTAAGAATGCAAAACAAGAATTTTTGAATTCGGTTTCGGACGAAGAAAGTTACTTTGCTGAACTTAATAAAAAGTACGGTGAAGGGTTATTGAATATAGAAACAGGTGATATAGAAACTTCTTAGTGGAGATTAAGATATGGCAGAGCGTGTGGTCAGCCCCGGCGTATTTACGCGAGAACGAGATTTATCCTTCCTAGAGCAGGGTGTAGCTAACATTGGTGCAGCTTTTGTTGGCGTTGCTCAGAAAGGTCCAGCATTCATTCCAGTGATTGTTGATAGTCAGACAGAGTTCGAAGAAAGATTTGGTAAAGCAGATGAATATAGCTATCTTGGATACACTGTTCAAAATTATTTACAAGAAGCACAATCAGCAACCGTGGTTCGTGTTCTTGGATTAGATGGAACCAGTGCAGAAGCAGCTACCCTTAAAACTACCAAATTAATTGTTAGTGGTTCGGGAGGTACGCGAGTAGCAGCTATTTTCCATCCAACACTTAGCGGATCTACAATAGCTTCCGCTTCTGTTATTGCTCCAACAATGGACAATATCACTATGCACTTGAGTGCTTCAAGTGACCCAGCGGCCGCTACTTGGACAACTGTTAGTATTTCTGGATCAAATGCTAGTAGCATAAGAAATGCAATAGGAACTAATTCTTACGGAACGAAGCCCGGATTTGTATATTCATTTTTCCCCGATGCGGTTGACCCGACACGGGGAGGTATTACATTTGCTTCTGCTTCCACGGAAACCGGAATCGCGGCTGTAAACTTTAGTGGATCAAGAAGTTCATCCCCTGCTGCTTACACTAATGCAAAGACTCCGTATCTTCGTTCACAATTAATTAGTGGAAATCGGTGGGATCTGTTTAAGGTTCATACTTTAGCCGATGGTACAAATTCAAATACCGCTGTTAAGATTTCAATTCAATCTATTAAGTATCAAACGCAGTCTGGAAGTTTCGGCACGTTTTCTCTGTTGGTTAGGAGACATGGAGACACGGATAAGAATCCAGAAATCTTAGAACAATATGATAATTTGAACCTTGATGTAAATAGTTCAGATTTTGTTGCTAGACGAATTGGAAACAGTGCTCCATTTACTGATTCGGTCTCCGCGGAAACTTTTTATCAAGGAGATTATTCAAACAAAAGTAGATATGTTAGAATTGAATTAAGTGCCGATGCGTCTGGATTGCCAGAAACCACGGTACCTTATGGATTTGCAGCTGTATCTACACCGTGGGCTGCCACGTTAGGGACCGACAGTGCAGTTCCTCCGTTAGTAATCGATACCGCTTGGACCCAAGGAACGAATACTGGACACAGTACTACCGCTACACGCGATCCTAAGAAATTCTATGGGTATGATTATACTGCTACAAATTATACAAATGCGAGTTATCTTGCTCCCATTCCAAATAATGCTACAACGGTAAATTATATACCAGACAGAAGCACTATTGTTACAACACCATCAGAAGTAACTGAATTTTCACTTGACAACACAAGAGCTAGTGAGGTAGCTGGAGTTAGTTTAAGTCTTACTACTGCTTCTCATATTTCATATCGTAAATTTACAGTACCAATGCAGGGTGGGTATGATGGATTTAAACCAAGTCGTGAAAGAACAATTGGTGAATCCATTGTGGCTACAAATACACAGGGGTTTGATTTGTCAACATCCACTGCTGAAGGTTCAGTAGCCTTTAAGAAAGCTGTTGACGCAATTAAGAATCCTGAATCATTTGATATTAATTTGTTAGTGATTCCGGGGGTCAATTATGAACAACATTCATATATCTGTCAATACGCAATTGACGCATGTGAGGATAGACAAGACTGCTTCTATATTATGGACCTGGCAAGTTGTTCAGCTAATGTGGCCACGGCAATTACAAACGCTTCATTGCTTGATACAAATTATGCTGCTGGTTGGTATCCGTGGGTTAAAGTTTTAAATACCAATACTAATAGATTTGTATGGGCTCCTCCTTCGGTTGTATTGCCTGAAGTATTTGCATATAGTGATAATGCTGCTGCTGAGTGGTTTGCTCCTGCTGGACTGAACCGTGGTGGTATCCCGGGCGCAACCCAAACAAAGAGTCGTTTGACTAGGGCAACTAGAGATGAACTTTATGAGAATAAGGTTAATCCAATTGCAACCTTCCCCGGACAGGGAATTGTTGCTTGGGGTCAGAAGACGTTACAGAAGAAAGCTAGTGCACTTGACCGGATTAATGTCCGCCGTCTTTTGATTGAGATGAAGAAGTTTGTTGCTTCATCGTCAAGATACCTAGTGTTTGAACAAAACACAGAAGCTACAAGAAACCGTTTCTTGAACATTGTTAATCCATACTTGGCCAGTGTTCAGGAACGACAAGGATTGTATGCCTTCCGTGTGGTCATGGATGAATCAAACAATACACCGGATGTGATTGATAGAAACCAATTAGTTGGTCAAATTTATCTACAACCCGCACGGGCAGCTGAATTCATTGTTATTGATTTCAACATTATGCCAACGGGCGCAACATTCCCCGGAAATTAATCGTTATATTTTAAGATACGTTGATAATTATAATTATATAAAAGACCTTTTGGAGACAAAAATATGGCAAACTTAGTTAATGAACAAGAACTGTTCTTTAAGGCATTTGAGCCGAAGATGGCAAATAGATTTATTCTATATGCAGACGGTCTTCCAGCGTATGTAGTTAAGGGTGTTGCAAGACCCACAGTATCCCAAGATGCAAAGGTTCTTAATCATATCAACGTTCAACGATATGTTAAGGGTCGAACAGTGTGGGGACCAATTTCAATGACTTTGTTTGATCCAATTGTTCCTTCGTCTGCTCAGTCGGTAATGGAATGGGTTCGACTTCACCATGAAAGTGTAACGGGTAGAGATGGATATGCCGATTTCTATAAGAAGGACATAACAATTAATGTATTAGGCCCTGTGGGAGATAAAGTTGAAGAGTGGATTCTTAAAGGATGCATAATTACTCAGGCTACTTTTGGTGAGTTGAGTTTTGATTCCGATGATCCGATGCAAATAGAAGTGACCGTTCAACCAGATCTGTGTATTTTGAATTACTAAATTTCTTGATAAGAAATATAGAAGTATTAAAATAGACCTCCCCACATATAGGGGAGGTTTTATTTTATACAAAAATACTTATAGTAAGACACTCAATTCGGATTCAAAATTATGGCACAAAGTACTAGTTTAACAGTAGGTCAGGGTGAAACATTTAAAATTTTAGTTTCAATTACTGATCAGACCAACACACCAATTAATATAACAGCTGAATCGTTTAGTGGTCACATTCGTGAAACGTATTCTTCAGAAGACACAGCTGCACTTTTTCAAACTGAGAAGATAGCGCCACATACGTCAGGTTCACTTTATGTTAGTTTACCTCCAGTTTCTTCTTCGTTGTTAGATGCTCAAGATTATGTTTATGATGTATTAATGACAAGCGGGTCAATTACTCGTAGAATTGTCGAAGGAAAGTTTATTGTAAGACCTTCCGTTACAAGGTAAGATAATGCCTCATACTATACCAGCTGGTATTGCTTTAGACATACCTGACTTAAGAGTTACTATAACTCCACAGTCTGAATACAAAGTATCAATTCAGGCTGTTGATAGTTATAATACTGTGTTGGTTCAAAATACCACAAGTACTGTAACAAGAAATCCTAGTATATTTGTAGACTATGCTGCTTCAGCAAGTTTCGCCACTACGTCCTCTTTTTCTCTTGTTGCTGCCGGTACCGCTTCATCCGCTATAACCGCAGTTACTGCTTCATTAGCGCTCGACGCGGAATCTGCTCGAGTAGTTACAACGACCATTGCCTCAGGCGTAGGACTTCCAATACTTACAGGTTCGGTTATATTGTCTGGTTCAACCGTTACTGGAGTTATTGGTGAAACTGCTAATTTAGCTCCAGCTATTCCAACATCATCTTTTCTTGGAGCTAATGTGGATTATAGAGCTTTTAGAAGCGGTTCTGCAAGACAAGGAATATTATTGGCTACTTGGTTGGGAGATGGAAGTGACCTAATTTCGTTTGCCGATGCATCGTCTGCTTCTGTTGGAGATACGTCAGATATATCGTTTTCTTTTGTCTTAACTGGTGAAAATGCTCATTTGAGAATATCCAGTACAGGCTCCGGTCCCGACACTTGGACGATACAAACTTATTTTAGATTGTTTCCCAAATTTTAAAACTAATTATATTATGAACTATTGTATGGAGAATATGAATGGCTAATGAGTTTGTCGCTCGTACAGGTCTAATAGCATTAAGTAATTCCGAAGTTACTGGAAGTTTAGGACTTTCTGGAGACTTAACGGTTTCTGGTGGGGATATTGTTCTAGGCACAACGAGTATTTTCAGTGGAGGAAATACTACTTCACTTAATAATATTGATGCTATTGATGCTACTACGGAAACAACCATAGAAGCTGCAATTGATACCCTTGCCAATCTTACTTCGGTTCAGGGACAAACAGTTACCCTTGGTGGTAATCTGGTTACCCAAAATAACAATGTAACGATCAATGCTGCAGGAGCGGCTAGAACGTTAACTCTTACTGAATCGTTAACGATTGGTGATGGTAATGATGGTACAATAACATTTAGTGGGGCGTCTAAAACTTTAACTGTTGAAGATACTTCGGTAGTAAATCAAGATTTAACGACTGATGCAAGTCCGCAATTTACAGCCGTTAATGTTGGCGCAGCATCTGACACAACTGTAGCCCGAGCAAGTGCTGGAGACATAAACGTTGAAGGTAACCTCATTTATCGTGCTGGTGGTACTGATGTACCAGTTGCTGATGGTGGTACTGGACAGTCAAATCTAAATAACTTAATCACAATGGGTTCCCACACTACGGGAAATTATGTTTCATCTCTAGTAGCTGGAACGGGTGTCACATTATCAAATAATAGTGGAGAAACCGCTACCCCAACCGTTGCAATTGGTCAGGCCGTTGCTACAACCTCCACAGTAACATTCAGTACTGGATCATTTACAGGTGATGTTACGATTCTTGGTAACTTACTTGTTCAGGGTGCTACTACACAAATCCAAACATCAGAACTTAGGGTTGAAGATGCATTAATTACCGTTGCTTCGGGATCTGCAAATAGTACAGCCGCTAATGGTGCTGGTATTGAAGTTGACATGGCTGGACAAACCAACCCAGCAATGACATGGGACCATTCGAATCAACAG
>Ga0114993_10001984_pt1 | contig 23098 bp, 18 predicted proteins | sample ArcticOcean_MG_C_FD_87042 | JGI IMG/M metagenome (GOLD analysis project Ga0114993, IMG submission 87042) | Marine microbial communities from western Arctic Ocean - ArcticOcean_MG_CB2_150 | ecosystem: Environmental > Aquatic > Marine > Oceanic | place: Arctic Ocean: Canada Basin | collected...
GAGTCTGTGTCACTGTCACGACGTTGCCTTCAGCATCTGCGGTAACAAAGTGAGTCGTTAGACCGCTAGCGTATTCGGCTTTAACGCCTACAGGAGGGTGGTCGACACGAGATCGCTCCCATCGTTCAGCCGGAGGCCCTAATGTTTGAAGCATGTTTATTTCGGCAGCTTTATCAGCTGCGTACTCTGCCGAAAGCAATCGATCCAACGGAATTTCGACGTGGGCGGGATCGCCAGCGTACTTGGCTCGGTCGTCGGCGGCGATATACACCGCCTCGACTAGCTTGTGCAAAGTGTCGCTAGATCCGTACGTAAGTTCATCGAAATTGCTTAGGATGTTTAGCGTTTCGAGAATTTGAAATCCTGAAGAATTGGGCGGTGCTACTCGAACTTCTAGCCCTCGATAATTCGTACTAAGTGGCTCCTGCCAGTACGCTCGGTATGCAGCTAATTCTTCTCGGCTAATGATTCCACCGGCTGCTTTTAGCCCTGCCTGAATCCGATCGCCAAGTACGCCTTCGTAGAACTCTTTTTGTCCGCCTTCTGAGATTGCAGCAAGCGACTCGGAAAGTTGAGGCATACGGAATACCGAACCACCACTGAGTCCGTTTCGTTCGACCAATACAGCCTTTTGTGACGAATCAAATCGGTCGATTCGAACGAGATTTTCCTCAATCATCGCCGCATTGAACGGCGTTAGTGCAATGCCCTCTTCCGCGTACTGAATCGCATCACGCATTACTCTCGAAAGCGACAGAGATCCGTACGTGTCGTGCATCGTCATCCAGCCTGAAACGTTGCCGGGAACGAGCGGTGCCATCGGGCCTGTTTCAGCGTTTAGGTGGTCGTACATCTCGGGCCGAGCTGCGTTCGGAGCGTGACCCGAGAAGTTCAGAATGCGAGTGCGCTTTTCTTTGGCGACGTAAACCATTGCGATGCCGATTCCGCCAACTCCCGACATGTATGGCTCGGCAATGTTCAGCGTCGAAGCCACGGCGACTGCGGCGTCGAATGCATTACCGCCGTCTCGAAGCACATCGAGTCCTGCTCTTGAGGCGTACGGGTGCGCTGAGGAAACCATGCCCTTGATTCCAGTTGCGGGCGCACGAGTGGAGCGACCGTGAGGGGACGCACCCTTTGGGAAGAGCGCATTTGGATCGATTTCTTCGACGTTGTACACGGATTCGCCTTTCGATTTTGGCCAGTTATTGTTGACGCTTATGCCAGCGAGATTAGATGATTACGGGAATCAATTCGTTCTTGATCGGAGCCGTACGCCATCGAATAGTGCCCTTTATATCCGGCACTTTCGAGTCGATTGAACATATTTGCGAAATCTAGAGTTCCTTCGCCGGGAATCAGGTGAACTTCGTAGTCGCCATGATTGTCGGCCAATCTCACTTCGCCGATTCGGTCGATACCGAAAGCGTCTAAGAATCCATCGATGCCGTCTGGGACTAGATGTGAATGATTTGCGGTGAAAGCCCAGCCCATGTGCTCTGTTGGAATCTCGTCGAAGTACTCACGAGCCTCTTCGACTGTGTGTGCCATATAGTGAACTTCAGCCTTGTCAGGCTCGAAGTTAAGGTTTTCGAGAAGTATTTTCTGACCAGTATCGGCGCCGTACTTGCAAATTCGTTTGAGTCGATCGAGTGACGCTTTTTTTCGTTCAGGAATATCGCCGCTGAAGTGATAACCGGCGTGAACGACCGTCCATGCGCAATCCAGCGAGTTCGAGAGATCGACGCTCGCTCGCATGTACTCCTCGACTGCACGAGAAACGTACGGCGAGAACTCAGCGACGTTCACGGCTGAGAGCGTGTGCAGTCCTATCGAAATGCCGTTCGATTCGCACATGTCACGTACTGTGCGAGTTCGTTCAGGTGTCCACGAGTCCATGTGATTCGGCCCGGCGTCGGCGTTGAAATCTAGGAAGAAGAACTCGTTATCTATCGCCCACTGGATTGCGTCTTCCAATCGGGTCTTACCTGCGTCGGCACCTATGCGATCTTTTAGAGACATTCCTGTGATCCTTTTACTAACCGGTATTCGTTCTATTTACGCCTAAAAAATTACGTATCAGTTCCAGTTCTCGTAGAGACGGCTATTTTCCAGATTTACGACTTCATATGGCAAGCCGGTGGCAGCTGCGGCGTCTTTGCCATCTTCGAGTACCAGCCATGTTCCGCCTTTGCCGATGGCTCGACCGTTCAGCATGATCAGTTCGCCAGCTACGAGAGACATCGATGCCTTGCCAGTGCCGGCGTTTATCACCGTCACATCAGCATCTGCGCCTTCAGAGAAATGGCCCTTGTTGAGTAACCCGAGCATTCGTGAAGGTGTGTAACTAAGTTTGATCACCGCTTCATCCATGCTTAGCGCGCCGAACTGCACGAGAGCCATCGTGCGTTCGATAGCTACGTTGCGAGGAAGCGAACCGCCATCGGTAGAAATAGCGTCGACCCTGAAAGTGCCATCATCGTATTTGGCAGTAGCGAGGCTGAACGCACTGGTTGGCGGGTTCACCGGATAACTGAGCGAAGCATCGGTTGAAGCGGCTTCCCAAATATCGACCGCCTCTTTGCCGGTGACAGCGATCACACGCCCGCCTCGTTCGACCAACGACGAGCCGTAGCCGTCCATGAGCGACGCCTTTACGCCTTCGTCTGTAGTCGGATAACCGCGAGCTTTTAGACAGTTTTGAGCCACGTTATAGACCACATCGCCGTTTTCGTCACAGAGTCCGTTCGTGCCGTTAGCTTGCGCCAGATACGCCTCGGTGATCCATTGCGATCGCATCTTCTCGATCATTCCGAGAGCTTCTTGAACTTCCTCGTGCGGCTGATCGATCATTCCACGTGTGTAGGAGTTGATATGTGCGACATGGAGTCGACCTTTTCCAGTAATTCCAGGCACCTCACGGAGTCCTGTCATGTCGCTTCCGGAATCTTTTGTTCCGACGTGAAATGCGACCCATGCCAACTGTTCGTTCGCAGCCGTAACTACATCGCTCGAAGCTTCGGGAGTGAAGGGGTGGTAGCCGCCAAGCATTTTTACTCCGAACCCGCCGCGTTTCTTCACATCGGCGATAGCGTCTCGGAGAACCGCAGGTCGTGGATCATCCTCCGAAACAGTTTCGTGCGGAACCAATCCCATAAGAGAAGCCACGTTGAGTCCGGCGCCACGCTGAATCATCCCGGTGACCATCGAAGTAGGGTCGCCAGCGAGATCGAGTGCGGTAGTGGTTCCCGATTCGACAAGCATGGCGTGACCATAAGCGCGGTCGACGTTGCTGTTGAACGGACTTGACAGGTGGGCGTGGGTGTCGATGTGGCCCGGCATCACGATCTGGCCAGAGACGTCGATTATGTCGTCGGCCATTTCCGGCGCTATCGACTCTGCTATCGAATCGATTTTTCCGTGTCGTATACCAACATCGAAATTGCCATCGAAATTGTTTTTTGGGTCAATGACACGACCGTTTTGTAGAACCGTGTCGAAGTGCTGCGAAGTGGCCAAATCGAGAGTGAATCCTGAACGAGAGCTGATAGCTGGTGAATTGTTTTCGGCGATTCTACAGAGGCGTAATGGTTCACAGTGGTTTCACCAGCCGTAATCGGCCCGTAATGAACACGGTAACCCCAGCGTAACGATGCCGAAGCGATCCTATTTTTATCGAAGTCGTGCCGACGAGATTCATAACTAACTATTTGGTTGCCTGCCGCATGTTGCGAATGAATCCTTCGGCAGGTTTCGCATCTGGCTAATTTATTATAGTTTTCTGACGGCTTTGTGATAAAAACTAGTACATTGCGAGCATCTTTTTATGCTTCAATCGGAAGAGCGCTATTGGAGAATCAAGTGAGTCTTAACAAACCGTAATTAATATTGATGCTTCTGGGCCTTGTGGCTCTAGCGATCATAGGTTGTCGTGGTGGAGATGACGAGCAGTCTGAATCGACCGTCGCACCGGCACTGACTTCGACCGTTAAGGCATCGACTTCTGGTGACACGGGAACATCGGACACTGGCACGCTTGAAGTTCGAGTTACCGATGCTCCTGACCCTTCGATCACTCCCGTATATGTAACCACAGACAACTCCGGCGGTGGAAGCTCCGGTGGTATTCAGGTAACTCAGGCGGAGGTAATTCCGGCGAAGGAAACTCTGGCGGTGGTCCACCTGACGACAAAGGCAAGAAACCTAAATAGCCTGATTCACTTGTAAAGAATCAATAGAACACCCGTGACACTAGTGCCACGGGTGTTCTGCTTTAAACGCTGGGCGTAATGGCGTGACACCGCTCGCAGAGATGATAGGGACAGGTTTACACTCCGCACTTCCGAGTGAACATGACCTCCCAAGACACCTCAATTCCAATCGAAAACACCGAAACCGATCCGCAAGGACGGCCTTCGTTCGACGCGTTGATTGTCTATGCAGGTCGAGGCTTACGCGATATGGGTCGAGGCCTGATCGCTGTCATTCTGGCGATATATCTAGCCGAAATAGGACTTTCCATCCCACAGATCGGACTCGTTCTTGGCTCAAGCTTGGTCGGCGGGTTTGTGCTGTCGCTCGTTGTGATGTTCAGCGCCAACGTCATATCAAGGCGAGTTTGGTTTGTAATCATTGCCCTTGTTACTGCTGGGGCTATGGTGATGCTCTTCTTCACCGAAAACGTCTGGCTAATCGGACTCGCATCGTTTTTTGGTTCCTACGCCGGAAGCGGTATGCACTGGGGACCGAGTCTTCAGCTAGAACAATCGTCACTAACAGAAGTGACCGATTCACGAACAAGAACAAGAGCATTCTCAAACTTATCGGTATCTTCAGCGGGAGGTCGGGCACTTGGAAGCGCGCTGGTTGGAATAGCAACTTATCTGATAGGCGTTCGGGATTGGGAGTTGATCGACGCCTACAAAGTGCTGCTGGCGATCTACCTAGGAATCAACCTTCTAAGCGCAGTCGTTTACCTGGGGCTTTCTTCTGCAATTGAATCGAAAGCAAGCGCTGGCGATCTGCTTGTAAACCCATTCAAAACGCCTTCTCGAAAACCGATACTGAAGATTTCCAGCCTGTTTGCTGTCGATTCGTTTTCGGGTGGAATGATTTTCGATGCCTTTTTCGCGCTTTGGATGGTCGATAAGTACGGCATGAACGAAGGCACCATCGCCGCGATCATGATTGTTACCCAAGGGCTAAATCTAGTTTCGATATGGCTTGCACCATCGGTAGCGAAGCGAATTGGGCTTCTCAATACGTTCGTCTGGACTCAAGTGGCGTCGAATATCTGTCTAATTGCGTTCGCGTTTGCACCTGGTCCGGCTATCGCCGCTGGAATTTGGATGCTTCGTGGAATATTCGATGAGATGGACGTTCCGACCCGACAGTCGTACATGATGGCGCTTGTGCCACCGGAAGAACGCACCGTTATGGCTGGATCAGCGAATCTGGGTCGTGGACTGGGTCGAATGCCAAGTTCGACTGTCACAGGGTTTTTGTGGGCTGGTGCGTACACGGTCGCACCGTGGTTGATTGGTGGCAGTCTGAAGTTGGCGTACGACTTCGCCATCTACTTCTCGTTCCGAAACGTCGAGATCCCAGAAGAAGAAGAGTAGGAATTGAGTCAGTCGGACCGGTATGTCGCCAAAAGAGATCAACCGACTTCCCGAGTGCATACGAGGGATCTGGCGAGTGCGCGCGTCGATAGATCCTGAAAATCAATTCAGGATGGCATGGTGGTGATCTTGACTACGGTTACCCTGGCCCCTCCCGGCGTACATCATCGCTTTGGTTAGGTCGACTACCTTGTGCGGTATGCCGGTTGATTCAACAGCCTCCACGCCTCGTTCGGTCGTGAGTATCGTTCCGCCTGAACCGACCACTCGACCCGTCAGCATGATCATCTTGCCCGCAACTAAGCTGTAGCTTGCTCTTCCGAGGACCGGATCGACGATTGTCACATCCGCATCGAAGCCTTCTGAAAGACGCCCTGTTGAGACGAGACCGATCATTTTCGCCGGATTCAAACTCAGCTTAGTAACCATTTCAAGTGGTTCTAATGCCCCGAACTTCACCATTCGCATTGCTTGTTCTATATTTACGTTACGTGGATAGGTCCCTGCATCACTTCCGATCGCATCCACGATAAATTCGTCATCGGAGTTTTTTGCCGCTGTGAGATGAAACGCCGATTCGGCATTGTTTACCGGGAAGCTCATCGGCACATCGGTATCGCCCTCGTCGAATAGTTCGACTCCTCGTTCACCAGTTACAAGTACAAGTCTGGTTCGCGTCTCTTCAATCGTCGAGGCGTATCCATCACGTAAAGCCGCTCGAATGCCATCTGCCGTCGGGTCGTAATCACGTAACCGAAGGCAGTTGCCAACAACGTCGGCGAGGACGTTGCCATCGTCGTCACACTTACCGAGCGTGAAGTTGGGTCGAGCAAGGTGCACTTCGGAAACGACCTGATCTCGAATCGACTGCAGAATATCGAGCGCTTCGTGAATTTCGTCCTCCACGCGAAGGATAGATCCCCGGCAATACGCGTTTATATGGGCGATATGAACTCGACCTGTACTGCCGAGCAACGAAGGCACTTCACGTAGTCCGTCTAACCTCGATCCGGATTTCGTAGTCCCGACGTGATAAGCAACGTAAGCGTTTAGGTGATTCGCTGTTGAAATGAAGCTGGCAGTTTCTTCTGGAGTGAACGGATAGTAGCCACCCCACAGTTTGATCCCAAGGGAGCCAGCTTCGAGGGCGGTGCCGACGATTTCGAGAATTGCATCAGAGCTGAGTCGTCCTTCAGGGACGGTCTCGCCTGGCTTCAGATACCCAAGACTGCCAACATTCACTCCAGAGCCGCGTGCGACGATTCCAGCGGTAAGAGCATCCATGCTTCCGCCGAGGTCGATGATCGTTGTTGCACCGGCTGCGGCGACCATCTGAAGCCCGAGTCCTCGAATTCGTCCGAGATCTGCTGCGTTGGCGACATGGACGTGAGTGTCGATCATGCCGGGCATAACCCATTGGTTAGTGGCGTCAACTGTATCTGAAGCAAGAGCGGGGTCGATGTCTTGATCTATTCGCTCTATTTTTCCGTTCGAGATTCCTACATCTGTTACTTCATCGAAGCCAGATTCAGCATCGATTACACGTCCGTTACGAATCAGTAGATCGTAGTGAGCCAACTAAAGTTCCTCGTTCTTTCCAAGCTATTGCGCGATTCTTGCGGCAGAATTAGTTGCAGTTTATTCACAAAAACTAAAACCGGTGCACGGCATCCAGCAATTCGGCGTCGATTCGACACTTCAGCGAGCGTTCAAATAGATTTGAATACGATAAATTTTCCAACTCGACGACTACTAGCGTATTTCTCGGTGATGTTCGCTATCGCGACCAGTTTCACGACGTTGTCTGTAGTCGCCCAAGCGCAAGTTCAACAAGAAGAAGCGATCGTCGGCTATCGAATACTTGGTGAGTCGCAGGCCGGTTCACACATGATTCAACTGCAAGTGAGTCCAGTCACCCCGATCGTGGGTACATCTCGATTCGCAGTGAGAGTTCGTGACGCCGCAACTGGCGAGGATATCGATGATGCAAAGGTCACATTGCTCGGTTCGCCAGCCGAGCAGGGAGAGGCACAGTACACGCTGGTGTTGAACTCTCCAGTCGACCCAGTCTTCTACCTGTCGCAGCTTGATCTCGAATCAGAGGGTCTCTGGGCGTTGGAAGTAGGCGTTGAGACTGAACTTGGAACAGGCACGACTGTAATGTCGGTTCAAATCGAACCACGTAGGCGTGATGGCACTGGAAATGGATGGGGCACCGCGCTGTTCGCGCTGGTGACTCTGTCGTTTGCTGTTGGTATCGGTTGGGTATGGTATTCGTCTAAGAAGGCGATCAAGCGTCGCGGTCAGCTTCGTTAAATAGAATTTGTGCTCATTTTTCGGTTAGACGAATTTCGTTGGTATTGAGTTCAGGAGGGGTCGGAATTATTGACCCTAGCTGCTCCCAGTGCTAGATTTGCGGCATCTTTCCGTGGTGTGCGACGATCAATGAGCAACCGGACTTCCCGGTGCGTAGTCGATACACTCTATTTGGCAAGATTGAGTTCAGGACTCAGTGTTGACTAGCCAGGAGCACGATATGACGGAACCAGTACGCTTTGAGGCCGAAGCGGTCACTCCGCAAGAGAGTGGGCGAGGAATGATCGCTGAATCAGCCCCGTTCGTAGCCTCGGTTGAACGATTGATGATCCGAGTTCGCAGTGCGAATCTCAAGGATCATGACCAGATGCTCGATAATCTCCAAACTTGGATAGATCGAGCAATGTCTGGTGGAATCGACGTCCTTAGGGATGGCGAACAGATTTTAGGAACACTCAACGCAAACGTGAGTGAGATGATCCATTCTCGAACAATGCTTCGCCGCATTGTTGCGCCAATGGTTGGCCTTACGCTGTTGTCGGCTGCACTAGCGGTAGTAACGGTGACAGTTTCAGGCGTTGAAGCACTATTCCTATCGACACCGCTTGAAATCGTATTTGCAGCAATCATTTTCGGTATCGCAGGAAGTGCTTTCACGGTGCTACTACGAACGGTGACGATGCAGTTGGAATACACCGAAAAAGTAGCGCTATTCATGGTCGGATTGGCTCGACCGTTGGTTGGCGGAGTTTTGGCTCTGGCAGTGTTCGCACTGTTTGGTGCCGGGATCATCTCGCTGCCGTTGGTTTCGGATCAGGAATCAACGACTCGAGTGGCTTTCTTGGCCGGTTACGGTGGAACGGGAATCTTCGCAGGTCAGCTGGCACTGTTTGCATTCGCATTCGGCGCTGGAATCTTCGAGGGTTACCTCACACCACGCTTCTCACGAGGAATGGCTCGAGTTGCTGACAAGATCAGCGCTGTAAGTTCGTAGTCTCGACAGTTCGACTAAACGATCGAAAATAAAAAGACCGGTTCCATTTAGTTGGGACCGGTCTTTTGTTTGTTTGGTGTTGAAGTTGAAGTTCGACTGGTAGTGAATCGACCGGCTTTCACCTGAGTAGACCCAGTCATAGATACTGTTACCACGATGAAAATCGGGGTCAATCGCCCGCCCGGCTGCGATGTCCGTTGCAAAACCCACGATGCACATCCTCCGACACTGTCACCGTGAATTTATTTCAGGGTCTTTCTTCCCAATTGCAGCGAGAAATCTTGAGCTGTGTGACAGTTTCAGTCGTGGCAACATTCCGCAGCAAAGCTTTGAGAGAGATTCTGAAATGAATTCAGAATGACAGTGGGCTTTAGCGGCGTACGCCTATATACGGCGGAGTGTTCGTGCTTTAGGTCAGCCAAATCCACAAAACGATAATGCCTATGACGACGAGTAGAACAGCTAACGCGATCAGTGATGAAGCTATCGATTTCTGAGGGTTTAGCTTTGGGTGACTCTTAAGAATTTTTACTTCGAGATCATCGCTGTCTATTCAGTTTCCAAACTTAGGGTCTTGGCAATTCATTGGTTCACCTTGATCCAAATTTGAATAGCGTTAACTTCACCCGAAGAATACGACCAATAAAATAAGAAATATGAACGGAGAAGCCATCAGGATGCCGATGGGGGTGAATCGTAGTGTGACCAAGCCCAGCCGAACCCATATCGAAGAATGCTTAGATTTGTTTGCCTTTGATCACATCAAAAACAGCACCCATTGGTAGGCTGTCGTGAGTTCCAGGATCATGGTTAGTCTTGTGATAGATATTGGCTGTTGTCGAGCCTGGATCGAGCTCAATTCTTTCTATTCGACTGCCGGTGTCGAATAGAAACATCTGACAGCAATGAAGATGAAAACTACAAAGACCAATAGTGAGATAATCAATGAACTCAGATGCGTACGAGGGCTGATGCCGAGATGCTGTCTCATTAAACGCGCTTCAGCCACCGCACGTTTCGCTTTAGCGTCTAGATTGCGGTCGTTCATCGGCAATTTGCTTTAGCTATTCGCCCACCAGATGATTAGGGCGAAAACGATCAAGTAAAAAATAGACCGGATGATTAGTTGGCGAACCGTGACTGACCGCCGACCGTCGGGGTCGCGATCGCCGCCGCCCCTGTTCCACATATTCATGATCGTTGTCCCTCGGTGATTTCTAGCGGACGCACTCTACGTTCGGGCCTGAACCGAGCCCTTGAACGCCGCCAGTTGATCAGCAAAAGTGAACACGGCAGGAAGCCCGCCTGTGTGCAGGAATATGACCGTTTCGTCGTCAGAGAATCCGCCCTCTTCGACCTGGTCGATCAAAGCGGCCATCGCAGTACCCGTGTAGTTAGGATCGCAAATAATTGCGTCGGTTTGAGCGGCAATGTGAATTGCCTCATTGACCTGTGCACTCAACACGCCGTAGCCCTCGCCAACGTACTGGTCGAGTACTCGCATGTCGCTCTTCTCGAACGTCACCGGCATATCGAGAGCCTTCTTAAGGTCCTCGCTGTGTTGGAATATGTATCCGTCCAATGGGACGTCATAGTTAACCGTTACACCAGTAAATTTCCAGTCAAGCCCCATCGATTTCGCAGCGACGATCAGCCCGCAAAGCGATCGTCCCGCTACACCGATGATGTGAACGTTCTTGAGATTATTTTCGTTGATCTGTTCGAGGATTTCGATGCCAGCCTGAACGAATCCGACCATTCCAACGATTCGCGGGAAGAGGTGGTCTTGAATCAGGTAAGGCTTGTGCCCTTCAGCTTCCAATTCTTCTTTTAGGCGAGTTGCGTAGCCTTCGGCATCACCCGACTGATACTCGTCGAGAAGGTGAAGTTCAGCCCCGAGGATCTTGTCGATCAGCAGGTTGCCCTGAACGTTTCGATTCGCCGCGTTTTTGAGCACGAGAATGTAACGCATGCCGATTTTATTGGCTGCAGCGGCGGTCATTCGAGCGTTGTTCGAGTGATAGTCCATGACATTGATCATTACGTCATAGCCCAAATCGGCAACGTGCGGCATTTCGAACTCGTAGTGGCGAGCTTTGTTCCCGCCGTACGCGAGGCCGGTCATATCTTCACGCTTGATCCATATCTTCGGACCGCCGAGTCGTTCGGTCAGTCGAGGCATTTCTTCCAACGGAGTCGGCAAGTGTGCGATTTTCATCCGAGGAAGTTTGTCGATCTTGGATTGAAGTTCGCCTGAAGTGAGGTGTTGTGTCATGGTGATGCGGATTGTACGCGGGTTAGTCGGTGAATTTATCGGCGTGGGCGAAGAGTTGGGGGAGTCCGCCGGAGTGGATGAACACGATCGTTTCATCAGCATCGACTCGTCCTGCTCGTAGTTCGCCGATAAGCCCTGACATCGCTTTGCCGGTGTAGTTGGGATCGAGAATGAGCCCTTCTGCCTTGCCGACCATCTGAATCGCTTCAATCACTCGATCATCCGGCTCGCCGTACGCCGGACCCCGATAGTCTTCCAAAACCTGCAGATCGTCAATGTCTAGTGGCTGTTCAAGATCAAACATCTCGACAACCTGCTTCGACCGATCGGCAGTTGCGTTATGGAAATCTTCAATTATGCCTGGCGAATACTGGCAAGCAGTCGCTCGCCAATCGAGACCACGGTTCTTGGCGTAGAGGCGCAATCCGGCTATCGAACGACCCGTGAGGCCCCAGAAACGAACTGCCCCATCGATTTGTAAGTCGATGAGCTGCTCTTCGAGTTCCAGGCCAGCTTCGATAAAGCCGATCATGCCCATCACGTCAACGAATGGATCGTCGGGCAGGATGTATGGCTTTCGACCCGCCGCGGTCTCTTCCCTGAAAATCTTGTCTGCCACTTGGCGACCGTATTCGTTAGGCGAACGGTGGATAACCGCACCCATCAGCTTGCAAAGCAGCAAATTACCTATGATCGGAGCTGTGACCATATCGGTAGAAACTATGTGGTATTTCAGTCCGGCTTTGACGCACCCTGCGGCGATGAATCGAGCCTGATTCGAGTGGTAGTGATTGATGCTGATGACGGTATCGAAACCACCATCGAGAATGCGGGCTATCTCGAACTCGAAGTGCCGACCTTTGTTGCCACCGAACGCCAAACCCGTCACATCGTCACGCTTCACGAGCATGCGATTCGGGACGTCAACGCCTTGGTCGACCAGAGCCTGCTGCAGCCGGTCGAGAGGCTCCACTGGCGTGTTCAGCTGCGAAAGCTTGAATCGAGGCAGTTTTTCTAATTCAGATCGAAAATGTTCTTTAGAGATGGTCATAGTGAGTATTCAGAGACTCTGGCGTTATTTGTTCTGGGCCGGGAGCCATCCCCAGGGGCGAGGTCCATGGTCGAGTGGCTGTGGAACGCCGTCTTTTATCGCCATAACTGGCTTGATCGCTTGTGAACCAGCTTTCGTAGTCCCTGAAGACTCTATGAACGAGAAATCGCCATCGACAAGATCGACAATCGAGATATCAGCAGTAGTTCCGACGCTCAGCGAGCCGAGATCATCGGCAATTCCAAGGATTTCGGCTGGCTTTGAAGTAGTCATTCGGATCGCATCCTCGAATGAAATACCCAGCGTCATCACCTTGCCCATGCACTCGGTCAGCGAGAACACCGGACCGGCGTATATTCCCATCGCAGTGATGTCGGAGCTGATCGTATCGGGCATGAATCCCTGGTCGATAACTGCCTGTGCCGAAGCGAACGTGAAGTTTCCTCCACCGACACCAACGTCGAAGTAAACACCGTTCTCGCGAGCTTCTTGCACTTGAGAAATAAGTGATCCGTCTGCAAGTAGTGCGCCAACTGCTCCACTCAGGGTGTGAGTAACCACATCGCCCTTGGTGAGAATGTCGGTTAGCAGGCTTGGGGTGAGATCGGCTGCAATAGGATCTTGGCCTGCAATATCACCAACGTGAACCATAACGAACCCGCCAGCTTCGTCGGTAATTGCCTTGGCTGCCTTCGGCATGTCGTTCCCGAGCGCACTGATGCCGGGGGAGACCATTCGGGCCTTCACGCCTTTGATGATGCTTGGAGCCGATCGAATGACCTGAACCGACGAAGCGTGATCGATATCGCTTGAAGATTTAACTTCAGGAAGATTGGCAACGCCCATCTTGCCGATGTTGAGAAGCGCCAATAAGCGAGTTTTGGCGTTTGGAGCGAGATAGTTGACCAGCCCGCCAGAGTTCAAGGCACCGATCGATCCGGCATCGAGAATGGTCGTCACCCCGGCACTTACGCCTGCCGTGTCGGGATCGACCATGAAGTCGTCGTTTATTGGCTTACGAATACCACCAGCGGCGTGCGTGTGGAGGTCGATTAGACCCGGCGTAACGACGAGTCCATTTGCATCGACAACACGCTTTGTCGAAGTTTTGTCTATGTTGGCCTCAACAGCAGCAATCTTGCCGTTGCTCACAGCGATATCGAGATTGGCATCAACGTTGTTGGCAGGGTCGATAACTCGACCGCCAGTGATTACGAGATCGTAGGAAGTGGGAGATGTAGGCATTATTCGTCTTAAGGTCAGGGGCTAGATCGTGTCAGCTGTCATCCTGAATTCATTTTCAGGGTCTATCTAAACGAGTGTCACCCCGATGCAGATCTGGGTCAAACATTCACATCGAACGATTGAGCGATTCAGCGAGCGATTGTGAGGGAGGTAATGCGAATTGTCACCCACATAGGGTATTGGAATGGACACCATAAATATTCCGATTGAGTGCAAATTATCACCCGCTGAAGCTGACGGTCGACTCAAGAACGGTATACCAGCGAAAGTCCCTCGCTAGATTTCTCAGATCGTTAGAGATTTTGCTGTTGCTGAAGCCGAGTGTTGTCCATCAGTACTGTTTGAGATCACGAAGCCGGATGACGAGTTAGGTTTTCTGATCACTTCTGAGAAAATCTACATGGTTCGAGCGATTCTTTCGCTGTTTTCTGAAGGTAATAACTAATGGTGTTAGAAAAATTGCTGACAATCGGCGAAGTGGCAAAATTGGCCGGCGTGACAGTTTCAACACTTAGGTACTACGACGAACTTGGCTTGACTCCGAATGTCGCCCGTATAGGTGGAAATCGCCACTTGGATCAAGAATCGATCCAAAGAGTGTCGTTCATCCAGTAATGTAAGTCAGTTGGACTCTCGCTAAAGGAGATTCAATCTATCTTGGATGATGATTCGGGCGATTGGCATGAACTCTTCGCCGACAAGATTGTCGAGATGACTGCAACTCGAGATTCGGATACAAAAATGATTTCGCAGCTTGAGGCGATTAGCGCTTGCGGATGCAACGATCCCGCCACGGGCGCAAGTTCAGGCCGCTCGCGAAGAGCACCAAATACCTGACCATGATTATCGGCTTGATTTGCGGGGTAGAACTGGTGGTCGCGATCGTCCTCGGCGGAGCAGCAGTCAGCACCATATTCGGCCTTGAAGGAGCAATGGTCGCAAGCCTGCTAACGATCGGCGCATTGTTAACGCTAGGCGGCTGGGCCTACAGGCGGCGTCGAGTCATAAGGGGCTAATACTCACGCAGTGATCCATCTGGGTTGATCAAAGCTGGCCTGTCGTACGGCACTGGTGGGTAGTGTTTGAAGGCCTCTTCATTTAGCTCGATGCCGATGCCGGGCTTGGTTGGCACTTCTAGGTAGCCGCCTACTCGTTTGAGAGGCTCTTTTACGAGTTCGGCCTTGATGCCATGGTCGTCGTCGTACGGGTATTCCTGAACTGAAATGTTGTGTACTGCGGCATCGATCTGCACGCAAGCGGCCGTAAGAACACAGCTGAGCGGGTTGTGCGGAACTACGCCAACGTAGGCTGCTTCTGCCATCGACGCGATTTTCTTCACATTGGTTATTCCGCCAGCCAGTGAAAGATCGGGCCTGACGAACGCCGCGCCCTGATGTTTCATCAAATCTCGAAACTGGTAGATCGTGTACAGACGCTCGCCCATCGCTAATGGAATCGGCTGCTGCTGAGCGACCCAGCCCCACTGATCCATATTTTCCGGCTCGATAGGATCTTCGTAGAAATACAGGTTGAACGGTTCGAGCGCCCTGCCGAGTCCGATCGCCTCTGCGGGCGTTAGGCGGTTCACAACGTCGATCATAATGTCTGTGTCAGGTCCTGCCGCTTCTCGAACGGCTGCGATGCGCTCAACGGCGTTGTTCTGCATGCCCGTAAAACTCATATTTTCGAGTCCGAGTCCTTCTTCGAAATCGGAGTTGCCGAAATCGCCGAACGGATAGACCCGCAGCGCAGTAAATCCCTCTTCGACCCGTGCTGCTGTTTCGTCGGCAAGTGCCTCAGGTGTGTTGCCGCCAAGATGGGTATACAGGCGAACTTTTTCTCGAACAGGCCCGCCAAGAAGTTCGTAAACCGGCTTGTTGAGGGCTTTGCCCTTGATGTCCCACAGCGCAATGTCGATGGCGCCAATAGCCGCCATCATGTCGGAACCGCCCCTGAACAGTTGGCGCCTAAACATGTGTTGCCAGTGTCGTTCGATGTGCGAAGGGTCTTTGCCGAATAGATACTCGGCGCAATATTCTACGGCTGCCCTTGGAACGAATGGCGTACCGCCGGTTCCAGATGCCGGGTGAAGCTCGCCGACTCCGGTGATGCCTTCGTCGGTTTCAACTTTTACGTAGTTGAATCGATCGACGGGCAGGGTTGTTACTGCTGTGACTTTCATGGGGGTATGTTCTCAGGCTAGGAGCGACTCGGGGCATTGAACACCTATGAGCGACATTCGGCAATAGGTGAGTAGATGCAGCAGTGCCAACCGAATGACCGCTCTCAGGTGTAAGATTTTCGAGCGATTTACACTGCTGGTTTGAAGATTTCATGCGCGAGTTGGCATACCGGCTGCTTTTTATTTTGGTTACAAGGAAATTTACTCATGGCAGGCCCCCTACGCGTTGGATTAGTTGGTGTTGGACAGCGTGGGCTTCAGCACGTTCAGGGATTGGTAGGCATGCAGGCCGACGAGATGGTGCAGATCACGGCTCTCGCTGATCCCTACCCAGAGAACCTTGAAGACAGCAAGATTAACAAATTTGTTGAGGGCTACTCTTCAGCCGGAATCAAGATGTTCGATAGTGCCGATGGCATGATCGAATCGGGCTTAGTCGACGCTATCTGGTTCGTCATTCCGCCAAACCAGCACAAGGGTGAAATCGAACGAGCCGCAGAGCGCGGAATCGCTATCTTGGCTGAAAAGCCTCAGTCGCTCTTCTTGGACGACATCATTTCTCAGGACGCCGCAATCACCAAGGCTGGCGTGCCAAGCACTGTCGGTTTCCAGATGCGGCACGATCGTGGCTACACCGATATCCACAACTACCTCAGCGACAAGTGGGTTGCTGCCATGACCATGATTGCCGAAGGCGCGGTCGAGGGTCACGGCGTAAAGCACACTCGAACTGAAGAGCAGGGTGGCCCAGCAAACCGAGTTTGGACTGCCAACAAAGCATGGTCGGGTACATCCGTGGTTGAAGCGGGTATTCACCAGACCGACATCATGCGGTACTGGACGAGCGACGATGTTGACTGGGTTCGAGCAACCTACACCGACCGTCCTGCTGAGCTTCACGAAACCGAGGGCGATAATCCGATTGCCTACACCGTGACTTACGGCATGAAAAAAGGTGGCGTGGCAAACATCATCTTCACGAAGCCGGCTCGTTCGTACTACAACGGTCGATTCGATGTGATTATTCACACTCACGGAACGATCAAGCTCGAAGACGATTTTGTCGACTACACGTTCGATGGCGACTGGCCTCCTGCTCATAACCCAACAATCGATCAGGTCCGCAAAGTGATTTCGGCAGGTCCGCACACCACAGCTATGGGCAAAGAGAGCACACGCGCTATCGGGCAGGCGTTTGCGACTTCTATCACCGAGAGCAAGCCTGAAAATCGCTTGAACTCGTTCAATTCTTCGATCAACTCGCTTGCGGCAGTACTTGCTGCGAACATCTCGAACGATCATGATGGCGAAAAGATAGTTATCGACGAGTTCATCAACGACGACAAATACGCCAAATACCGAGTGAATCCAAATCGGGCGTAATTAGCTAGTTCAATAATCTAGCCAACACTTGCTGACAATCATCCTGGGCCCCGTCGAGGGGTATCAGGATGACAACGAAAAATTAAAGCGAAGATGATGCGTTCGCTCCTCAGGAATAAGTACGGAATCACGGAGAAAACATAAATTGCCAATAGCAGGTGAATGGTTCACGCCTACGGGTTTGAGTTTTAATTCTATTGAAGTCCGGCCTGAGACGACGTGGGTGCATTTTGCTCTTAGTGATAGCAATGGCATTGTTGGGCAGGGTGAAATCACAGATACACAGGTTGGTGATCCGATCGCGCCCATTGTCGCGAGGCTGGCTAATAATCTTCGCGGTGAAAAACTCACCGATGACTCAGACGTCATCAAGCTGAACAACCTGACAATCGAACAGCTCGAGACTGATGTTGCATTGGCAACCGCTATTAGCGGACTTCGATGTGCAATCGCCGATGCGCTGGCACGTGTACTCCAGCTGCCACTGGTCGATTACCTACGTGAGTTACACGGCCATGAAGGCAAGGCTGATCGTAAAGTTCAGCTTTACTCGAACATCAACCGAGCGTTGAAGCCGACCTTTGATGGTCCGATGGATCGATCAGCAGACGGCTTTGCCGAAATGGCACAACGGGCGATGGAGGACGGGTTTACGACTGCCAAGTGCGCACCTTTCGATGAATGTCGGGCGCCGTTCAGTAAATCAGGACTTCCACGTGAAGCTGAATTGGGCCTAGACCGTATTCGAGCAGCGAAAGATGTAATTGGTCCTGATCGAACGCTATTGGTTGACTGTCACTCAAGATTTGATCTTGAATCGGCACTCGCACTCGAACCTGAACTTCGAGACGCAGGAGTCGGTTGGTTTGAAGAACCGGTCGATCCCATCACCGATGCTTATAATTTACAAATTATTCGTGACAAAGCTGAAATGACCATGGCTGGAGCCGAAATGGGCTATGGCGTTGATCTGTTCAAGAAACTCATGGAAGACGACGTTCTTGATGTTGTGATGCCCGATGTGAAGTTCTGTGGTGGGCCTGTTGAGGCCTACTTGATCGGACGAGAGCTTGAACCCCGTTGGGCAGGTTCGGTTTCGATGCACTGCCCGTCGGGTCCGCTGTCGTTACTGGCGTCTGCTCACGCAACGGCAGCTTTCGGTGCCACAATCCCTCTCGAGCATGCTGTTTACGAAGCCGATTGGCGTCACGAAGTGATGGAGCCATTCGAGATCGTTAAAAACGGTCATCTGGAACTACCTGATGGACCAGGCCTCGGTGCACGCGTTGATCCTGTGGCTATCGCCATGCGCGGAAAGCAGTGGACGGAGTAAGTAGGGTTAACGATTGCTGACCGGATCTGTCGCTGTGGGCGAGTTGTGTTGATGTCGTTCGACTTGTCCCGCCAATCCGCTGTCGCTACGGTCGGTATGTTGAGACGATCGAAGCTCCTCTCCGAATGCATTCCGATTAGGATGATGAAATCAGCACCGGGCTACGTATAAGCTGAATCTGACTACTCCCACACTGAAAGTTCACAGGCGTGACTCCCGTTCCACCCGCTCGTTCCGTCGTTGGTCCAAATCTGATTCATCGTTCTGTTTTGGCGGAACGATTGATCGATTTTGAGACCGAACCGGGCGCTGAGTTTGTGGTGGAGATGTTTCCGGGGGGCTATTCGCTAAATGAGAATTGGGTCAGCCTCCCTAAATCAGCGCAGAGTTCTGATAACGGCGTCATATTGATTAGTGTTGTCGATTCGCTAGCGGGAATTCGACCTCGATTAGCTCTGTTGCCACCATTTCCAATCAGTGATTCAAGCGAATCCAACTCGTTCGACACGGTTCGTCAACACATGGTTAATCACCATGCGATTGCGATCATTTTACTTCGACTTGGTAACTGGGCAATCGCTATCGCTGAAGATGGGGAGCTGGTGATTACTAAAACTGGCAGCCGGTACGTGAAAAACCAGCATAAAAAAGGTGGCCAATCGTCGAATCGATTCAGGCGTGGTCGTGAGAAGTGGATTCGAGAGCTGTTCGATCAGGCTGGCGAAGTTGCCAGTGCTAGATTTCGAGATTACACAGGGCATTTGGAGTACTTAGTAATGGGCGGTGATCGAGTCGTGCTTGGTCAATTTTTGAAACGGATCAAGTTGCCTAATGGTCTAGGTGACAGGGCTTTGCCTAATCGAATATCTGTCGATCAGCCGGGTAGAAAGTCTCTCGACAATGCTGTTAAAGATGCTTGGTCATATCGTATGTACGAATTTGTCGACTAGCTTTCGGTTCGACTAATTGCACTGAATCGTGATTTTTCGTTGATTTCTGGGACTGGGAAGTTTTTCTTATACCTGTGGATTGAGAACATGCGCCTCGGCTAATTATTAAATTGAACTGGCTTTTCGGTATTCGCACACCGCTCTCGATGACCATTAGATATTCAGATTCAATTTTGTATGTAAAATCTTGACCTCGCTTGGTCGATATCGAATGACCTGCTCTCTCTTCTATCCGCTTCCACAGGTTGCCTAACAGTATGTGCGGGTGAATTCTATTGAAGAGGACGGAATGGCTCTGTGGCGATGTGGAGCTTGATTTTCGGCACTATCTCTACGTGGTGAGGCGCTGAACTGAATCAACACAGACTCTTTATCGATTTCAACTTCCGAAGCGCTGCTCTCAAACGGTTGCTGGATAAACCTATCGATACTCATCCTGAGTTTGTGGGCCGCTTTCACGAGAGAGCGATAGGACTTTTGGGATACATCGATGATGGGCATAGCAGTTTTTCGGGAAGTTCCTCAAAAAAACGCCTTGTAGGAGCGATAAGTTCAATACTTAACCTAAAACTGCCCACACATACATATATACAGTGCGGAACTATACGTATTCATGCATGAGGCGTAGCATCGTTCATCCCGAAGGTTTTGGGCATGAGGCGTCCGTGCCAGAGCATAGAATTGTTCTGAAAAACCGGTGAACGTCCTGAGGTCGAACCTCTCATGTGGATTTCGAAAAATAGGATGTTAAAACGATGACCAGTGCACGAGAACGCGAACGAGTCGCCTACTTCAATGGCGAAATCATCCCTGAATCAGAGGTAAAAGTCCCTTTCAGGGACAGAGGCTTCAAATACGGCGATGCCGTGTTCGACATGACTCGAACGTTTGGTCACAAGATTTTCAAGCTCGAAACCCACATCAGCCGGTTTTACAACTCGCTCAAGTACGTCGATATCGACCCTGGCATGACTGAAGCTGAGATGGTCGCTAAAACCCGTGAGGTTTTGGCAGCCAATCTGCACTTGCTGGGACCCGATGAGGATTTCTGGGTTGGACAGCGTATTTCACGCGGAGTCGATCTCGTTGGTGGCGACATGTGGGAGACTGCAGGCGGCCCTAACGTGATTATCGAGTGCGCACCGCTTCCTCTGAAGCCGAGAGCACGACTGTATAAGGACGGAATCGATGTTCTTGTGCCTTCTGTTCGTCGAACTCCCCCTGAATCACTCAGCCCGAGAGCAAAATCGCACAACTATCTAAACTTGATCATGGCCGATATGGAAGCCAAGGCGCAGGATCCCGAATCATGGGCGATTCTGCTCGATACCCGAGGGTTCCTCACAGAAGGTATTGGATCGAACGTCTTCACGATAAAAGACGGTGTGATCTATACCCCGCAAGAGCAGTACGTTCTCGGTGGAATCTCACGTGAAACCGCAATCGAAATGGCAGAACGTCTCGATATTCCGGTTGTGACCAAAGACATCGACATGTTCGATGCGATGACAGCTGATGAAATCTTCCTAACTTCGACTTCGCTCTGCATCTGCGGAGTACGCTCGTTCCAAGGTCGTCAAATTGGTGATGGCACAGCTGCTGGCCCTATCACGAAGGCTTTGATGAACGAATACGTAGATTTCGTCGAGTACGACTGGCTCGGTCAGTACTTGAAACGACTAGAGGACTAGGTTCAAACAGATATGACCACAGACTTATACCTTCCGCCTAAGGGTGGGTGGGAACGTCGGGACGCATCGTCGTTGGGCGTTGACCAGTCGAAGCTCGATGAAGCAGTTCAATTCGCCAAAGATAACGAGATCAAATGGCCGATGGACCCCAGCAAGGGTGGAGTTGGTGACGACGCTGCTGAATGGGCGGCAAAGCTTGGTCCGTATAAGGATCGTGGCGGTCCGGCTGGCGTTGTAATTAAAGACGGCTACATCGTTGCTGAGTGGGGCGATATCGAACGAGTCGATCTTACTTTCAGTGCAACGAAGAGTTACGTAGCGACTTTGGCCGGTGTGGCGTACGACAAGGGCATGATCAAAAGCACGTCTGGCGCCGTAATCGACTACGAATCTGGTAAATCGATCACGATGGTAAATTCTGGCGAGGCTGTGGACGGCTTCGATACTGACCAGAACCGCGGAATAACGTGGGAGCACCTCCTTCAGCAGACCTCCGAATGGGAAGGCACGCTCTACACGAAGCCCGACATCGTCGATTGGAATCGTAATCTTGATCCTGAGGGCATGGGCGTATCTGGCGACTTCACTCGACGTACGAGGCAGGCTCCCGGTGGGCACTGTGAATACAACGACGTTCGTGTGAATCGAACTGCGTTGGCGTTATTGGCAGTTTTGGGAGAGCCACTTCCCGACGTGCTTACTCGTGAGGTTATGAACCCGATAGGTTCGTCTGGAACTTGGGAATGGCACGGGTATGACGATCATTCAGTGGTGAATCTCGATGGATTAGTGACCGAGTCAGTTTCAGGCGGCGCTCACTGGGGCGGGGGCTTATGGGTCGACACTCTCGATCACGCTCGTTTCGGCATGCTTTACCTGAACCGTGGTCGCTGGGGGGACAAAAAGATTATTTCTGAGAAGTGGATCGACATGATGACCGTGCCGTGTGATCAAAACGATCAGTATGGATACATGTGGTGGCTCAATACGGGTCACGTTCGCTACGGTAAGCACGCTTCTGAAGCTACGTTTGCGGCCTCGGGCGCTGGTGGCAACTGTGTGGTAGTCGATCCTGAGAAGGATCTGGTGGTTGTGACGAGATGGTGCGAAGACGTTGCGGGTGTAGTTGATCTGACGGCTCAAGCGGTGGGTTCTAATTAACCACCGATGAAATCATCTTCTACTGAGAGTTCGGAAACAAAAACTAGTTTGCCGTTGACGGACGGACGCCGTCCACTTTCGGCCAAAGCCGGAGTATTCGCACTTACGCTTTCCACGATGTGGGCGGGCAACCCGGTTGCTAACAAGGCTGGATTGGCAGAAGCGGGTCCTCTACGACTCGGGTATCTGAGATTCATTCTTGGAGCGATCGTGGTGTTGATCTACGCAATCGCCACCAAGCAGTCGTTCAGGATTCTTCGACACGAATGGATGCCGCTTGGTCTTTTGGGCGTGTTGTTCACCGTTCAACTTGCGTTTATGAACGTGGGGCAGGATTACACGACTGCTGGGCACGCAGTGGTTGTGACTACGACATTCCCGCTTTGGACGGGTGTGTTTGCGCACTTCTTTGTACCCGGCGACCGAATGTCGCGTTCGAGGACGTTTGGCACTTTGATCGCATATTCGGGTGTAGTTGCTGTTTTCTACAAAGGATTCGCCGATTCGAGTTCAGAATTTCTCATAGGAGACTTGCTGCTGCTCGTTTCAGCGATGTTATTAGGTGGTCGGCAGGTGTTTCTGTCGCAATTGGGACAAGGAATAGCGCAGCACAAATTGTTGATGGCTCAGAGCGTGTTCGGAATTACCACGTTCGTGATTGCTAGTTTGATATTCGAAGGTGATGAAGCGTTCACTGTGACGACGAGGCTCGTTGTTGCGCTGCTCTACACGGGTGTGTTGATCGCCGGGTTGGGCTTCATTGGTCAAACGTGGCTGCTGAAGCGCTATTTGCCATCTCGAGTGACCGTCTTATCACTTAGCCAGCCGATATTCGGCGTGCTATTTAGTTGGTGGATTCTTGGCGAATCGATAGGAGGCGAGCTGTACATTGGCGC
>Ga0114993_10001985_pt1 | contig 23080 bp, 22 predicted proteins | sample ArcticOcean_MG_C_FD_87042 | JGI IMG/M metagenome (GOLD analysis project Ga0114993, IMG submission 87042) | Marine microbial communities from western Arctic Ocean - ArcticOcean_MG_CB2_150 | ecosystem: Environmental > Aquatic > Marine > Oceanic | place: Arctic Ocean: Canada Basin | collected...
AAAAAAGTATTACGGATGAAGAATCAAAAATTTTAATTATGAATGTAAAAATTAAATGAAAAAAATAATTTCAGTAATAAATCAAAAAGGTGGAGTTGGAAAAACAACAACTGTATTAAACCTTGCCTCAGCACTAGCTCAGATGGGGAAAAGAATATTAGTAATAGATTTAGATCCGCAAGGTAATGCTACTACAGGACTTGGTAGATCTAACAATGAAACCGAAAAGAATATCTATAAAATTATAATAGGTCAATCCGACCCAATAAATTGCATACAGGCGAGTTGTGTGAAAAATCTTGATTTAATAGGCTCAAACGTTAATTTATCGGGGTTAGAAGTAGAGACAGCCAACGATCCTAATAGAGCATTTATGTTAAAACAGATTTTAAACAAAAATCTGAATATATTTCATAAATATGATAATATTTTTATAGATTGTCCTCCATCTCTTAGTCTTCTTACCATAATGTCATTGGTTGTTGCAGACGAATTGTTAGTTCCTCTTCAAACAGAATTTTTTGCACTAGAAGGAATTTCACAATTAGTAAAAACTATTGAACGAATAAAAATCAATTTAAATCCAACTTTAAATATAAGAGGAATTCTTTTAACGATGTTTGATAAAAGAAATAAATTATCTACTCAAGTAGATGCAGAGGCTAGAAAATATTTTAAAGAGAAAGTTTACAACACCGTGATCCCACGAAATGTGAGATTATCAGAAGCTCCTTCCCATGGAGTACCATGTATCGTGTATGATAAGACATGTCTTGGAAGTAAATCATATATTAATCTTGCAAAAGAATTTGTGGAGCAAGGAAATAAATTAGTGAGATAAATATGGCCGATGAAAAATTAAAAAAAGGTTTAGGGAGGGGTTTAATGTCTCTATTCGGAGATCAGGATCAAATTTCTGCAAAAAAAGATTACAAAAATCATTATTTACAAGTATCTATAGGGGATTTAAGCCGAAATAAAATGCAGCCTAGAACCTACTTTAATGAGGAGAAAATAGCGGAATTAACTCAGTCGATAAGACAAAATGGTCTAATACAACCGATTGTTGTTAGGCCTAATACAAATAACACGTACGAAATTATTGCAGGGGAGAGAAGATGGATCGCAGCTCAAAAGGCGGGGCTTCACGAGGTACCTATCGTAATTCTTGAACTTGATGACGTTAAATCCTTAGAATTAGCAATTATAGAGAATATTCAAAGAGAAGATTTAAACTCTATCGAAGAGGCAAAAGGCTATGAAAAGCTAATAAAGGATTTTAACTACGATCATTCAAAGCTTTCAGAGTTCATGGGTAAAAGTAAAAGTCATATTAGTAATACGTTAAGGCTTTTGACATTGCCCGAAGGTGTAATTAAAATGGTAGAAGAAGGAAAACTTACAGCAGGCCAAGTTAGGCCTTTGGTTGGAAGATTTAATGCTTTTGATATTGCACAGGCAATATTAAAAGAAAAGCTTAGTGCAAGATCTATTGAGAATTTAGTAAAAAGACAAAAAGAACAAGAAGTAAAGAAAGTAATTCGAGTAAAAGATACTGATATAAATACTGTATTAGCACAAAAAAAGCTTGAAGATAATTTAGGTCTAAAAGTTAAGATTGTTAACAAAAAAAATAACTCAGGAAAGGTAATTATCGAATATATTAATCTAGATCAATTTCAAATGTTAGCCAAATTGCTTACAAAGAAGTAGAAGCTTGATTTGACAAACTAATTATTAAATCTTTAATTACAATATCATTTCTAAGGTGTGAATTTTTCTTCATCAAAACTTCGGTTTCCAAAATCTTAGAAACTGCTTTATTTAATTTATTTAAATCCCATCTTTTAAGTTGCTGGATATAAATAGGTTTATCTTTCCAAAAAATCGGTGGCTTTAAATTTTCAATACTTTGCTCATAACTATTATAGTTTTTATTTAGCTTTTGTATTTCTAAAAGTCTTATAATTCTATAATTAAGTATATTTAGATAAAAAAAACCCTCCTCATTTAAAAGTTCTATTTCTGATAATAGCTTATTTATTTTTTTTTTTTCACCTATTAATGCAGAGTCTCTTATCTCGTCAAAATCAGTATTATATTTTACATTTAATAGCTCAAAAACTTGTTCTTTTTTAAGATTTTTATCAATAAAAAAATGTTTAATCTTTATAAGCTCACTTTGAATAACTCTTCTATTCATATTAGAATTGCTAATTATAAGATTAATTAGCTCTCCAGTAAGTCCCTTATAACCACTAAGTTCTTGTGAAATATAATTAATTAAAGTTCTTTCATTATCTTCGTAACAACATAAAATTGCTAAACTCTTACTCTTTTCAAATAAATTTCTTAATTTTGATTTTTTATCTAATTTTTCAGAAAAAATGTAAACTTTATTTTTTTTGTTTTTTTTTAAACTTTCATCAATTTCACTTAAAATTTTGTCACTAGCACTTTGTATAATGATTATTTTTTTTTCACTAAAGAGTGAGTCATTAACAATATTCTCGTATAAAATATTTCTTTTTTTTATAATTTCTTCTTCAAATAAATTTATTATCTCAGCATCTTTGTTGCGTTCTATTAATTTAGATTTAATATCATATTTAATACCATCGTTTTCACCATATAATAATATTGCCTGATAATTATTTAATGTTTCAATATTCTGTTCTACAATATAACTTTTTATTATCACTTAATTGGACAGAGAAAATGTCATGAAGTTTATTATATCATCTGATATTTGTTCTATAATATTTATAATGGCAGCGTTTTCATTTATGATAGTATCGGAGTGCGTTTCAGCAACATTATAATCAATGTTGCTAGTAAATGTTTTTTTAATACTTTCTAATTTATTAATATTTTTTAATACTAAGTTGGCTGTAATATTCATGTTGAATCTTATAACTTTACCGGCTGAATTTTTAATTTTATTAGTTGTTTTTTTTTTAGTTTTTATTTCAATTTCAAATGTATTTTTTGCATTTTTATTTGAAATTATAAGAATATTATTCTTTAGCAGATAACTAATTCGCTTGTCTCCAACTATTTTTATATTTTGTATCTTAACTAATCGCCTATCATCTTGACTAATCCTTTTAAATCCGCAAGAAATTAATAAAATTGAAAATATAAATATTGATATAATTTTAATATATTTAGTCACAAAGGTTATTTTATAAGGTAATTAATTATTTTATTTTTTACAAATATAGTTCTTATTATTTTATTTTTCATTAAAATTGAGTTAATTTTTTCAATTTTTTTACTTTCATTTATAACACCTTTTTCATTTACATCTTTTTTTATGTCTATAATTTTTTTTGTTTTTCCATTTATTTGTATAGCAATTTTTATTTTTTCATCTGAAAATAACTCATTATTAATTTCTGGCCATCTGTCGATGTTTTTTTCTCCGAGTTGTTCAAGACATTCATGTGCAATATGAGGCGTGAAAGGAACAAGTATCCTCATCAGATTTGAAAAAGACTTTTTCAAGCACTTGTTGCTTATTTCCTCCTCTATTGCTGTTATTAATAAACTATAAATACTATAAACATTTGCCACAACTACATTGAAGTGAAAATTATTAATTAAATTAGTAATTTTTAAAATATAATTATTAATTTTAATTTCGAATTCTTTATCTTTTAAAGCTTTTTTATCTGACCTATTAATAATTAAATTGTTTAAGTTATAAATTTTTTGTAAAAATTTATACGCAGCATATACTCCTTGATTTGACCACTGAACATCTTTTTCTGGTGGGCTATCTGATAGAATAAACCACCTTACCGCATCTGCCCCATATGTCTTAATCATTATTTCTGGGTCAATAACATTCTTTTTAGATTTTGACATAGATTCAGAAGTTCCAACTATTACTTTTGTCTTATCTAAGATTTTAATATAATTATTATTACTGACTTTTTCTATTTCTTCAGGATACAACCATTTACCAATGTTATCTTTATACGTTTCATGACAAACCATACCTTGTGTGAAAAGCCCCTTGAAGGGTTCGTTCTCATTAACTTTTGAATTATTTTTTTTAATTGCACGCATGAAAAATCTAGAATAGAGTAAGTGTAAAATAGCGTGTTCTACACCACCTATATACTGATCAACAGGCATCCAATAATTTAATTCCTCAACATCAAAAGGTTCTTGCTTATTTTTAGGAGAACAAAATCGCATAAAGTACCAAGAAGAATCTACAAATGTATCGAGAGTATCAGTTTCTCTTATTGCAGGTTTTCCAGTTTTTTTGTGAAGCGTTTTTTTCCAAGTTGAGTGGTTTTCAAGAGGATTTCCACTTTTTTTTAAATCTATATCTTCAGGTAATTTGATTGGAAGCTCTTCTTTTTCTACAGGAACAACGCTACCGTCTTCTAAATAGATCATTGGTATAGGGCAGCCCCAATATCTTTGCCTGGAAATACCCCAATCCTTTAAACGAAAAGATATTTTTCTTTGACCAATTTTTTTTTTTTCTATTATTGATATAATTTTTTTTTTAGCAGATTCTACATCAAGACCATTTAAAAAATCCGAGTTTATTAATACACCACCTAGAGAATAAGGTTCTGTAAGTTTTTTAAAATCTGTAGCTTTATTTTGATGTTCTGAAACGACTTCTAAAATTTCTAAATTATATTTTTTAGCAAAGTCTAGATCTCGTTGATCATGAGCAGGACATCCAAATATTGCACCAGTTCCATAGTCCATTAATACAAAGTTTGCGACAAAAATAGGTAATTTTTTGTTTTTTATGAAAGGGTGTTTTGCAAACAATTTTGTATTGTAACCATTTTTTTCTGCATTAGCTAATGCTTCTTCTGTAGTTCCAACTTTTAAACATTCTTTTTTAAATTTTAGAAAATCATCTTTAGTTTCAACTTTTTTACAAAATTCATGATCTAGTGAAATCGCTAAAAAACTTGCTCCAAAAATTGTTTCAGGTCTAGTAGTAAAAATTTTAATTTTTTCTTTTTGGTCTATTATTTCAAAGTTAATTTCACAACCTGTAGATTTTCCAATCCAATTTTTTTGCATTATTTTAACTTTTTCTGGCCAATGTTTTAATAATTGTAGATCATTCAATAAATCGTCCGCAAATTTTGTAATATTAAAAACCCACTGAGATAGTTTTTTTCTCTCAATTGTTGCTCCAGAACGCCATCCTTTGCCATCAATTACTTGTTCATTAGCTAGCGCCGTTTCTTCTATTGGGTCCCAATTAACATAGCTTTCTTTTCTTGAAACAAATCCATTATTATAGAAATCAATAAACAACTCTTGCTGATGTTTATAATATGCTTCATCACATGTTGATATTTCAAGATCCCAATCAATAGAAAGTCCTAGCATTTTAAGCTGCTTTTTCATTTGAAATATATTTCTTTTAGTCCATTCCTTCGGGTGTTGATTATTTTCTCTAGCTGCATTCTCTGCTGGTAAACCAAACGAATCCCATCCCATAGGATGCAATACGTTAAAACCATTAAGATATTTAAAGCGAGCTATAACATCTCCAATGGTGTAATTACGAACATGACCCATATGTATTTTACCTGATGGATATGGGAACATTTCTAAACAATAAAATTTTGGATTACTTTTAGACCTATAAATTTTTCTTTTTTCAAAGATTGAATTCCACTTTTTTTCAATTAATTGAAAATTAAATCTTTCCATAATATTAAGGTAAATTTATTTTTTTAATTTTGCATTAAGAGTTGCAGCCTTTTTAACAATTGAACTTCTTAGTTCATCTTTAATCTTTGAATTTAAAATTGCAACTGTACATTTTAAATCAGTAGAACATTTTTTTTTATGTATAGTTATTTTTAAACTATCGGGGCGAATTTCGTTTGATAAAAATCTTAAAGTAATTTTTAATGATTCACTAGAATTTACGTCATTGTTGTACCAATCAGTTATAACAACTCCTCCAGAATAATCTACTACCGACAAAGGTAAAAAATCTAAAATTTCTAGAGTTGCCCTCCACATTGGATTTGAAGTGCTGAATTGATAGTTAGTATTATTGTTTTTTTTAAACAGACCTCCAACAGACACTCCTCTTCCCTCGTCGACATTTTTTCTTGCTCGCTCTAAAGCATTTGTAGGAACGTCCTTACTAGAGGTAGTTTTATATTTACTACAACTAAAAAAAACAGAACATATAAGTAATAAAATAGTAATTGTTAATTTTTGTGTAATAGCCATTTTGTTGTTATTATTATTCAAATTTATTAAACCTTCTTTCATTTACTCTAGTTTGCTATATTATTACTATTAAACTTATAGTTTCACACTAATTCCCCAAAATAACCCTAATTATAGGCTTTTTTAGTGTTGTATAAATATCACTAATAACAATAAAAAAGGAATAAATAATAAAATTTAAGCCTAAATTGCAAGATAAAGTGTAAAAATTTATCTGAATTATAATTAATAATAATTAAAATTAATTAATAAAAGCAAAACAAAGGAAAACAAATGAAAAATATAATGAAAATAATGTTTGCATTATTGACTTCTATTTCTTTAATTGGTTCAGTTTCTGCTGGAGAATTAACAGTTACTGGTACAGCTAAAGCAACATATAATATCATAAGTGGTGGTACCGCTGGTGCTAACCTATCTAAAGGTATTGGTGTTACAAACGATATAGATTTTGGTGCAAAAGGGGAATTAGATAACGGTTGGACTTGGAATTACCAAGCTCAATTAGATCCTGGTGATGCAACAACTGCTGGTGGTGGAATTGATGATACTAGACTAGAAATTACAACTGGATACGGTACATTGGGCGTATATATTACTGAAGGCGGATTAGACACTGACAATGCAGCTTCACAATCAGTTTACTCAAGACCTACAGATAGTGGTCTTGCTACTGGTATGGTTGATGGCGCTGATGTTTCAGGAATAAACAATCTACAATATCACACGCCGGCTGGCATGTTGCCTTTCGATTCGGTATTCAAAGTTGCTTATGGTACTGGACAAGACGCTACTATTAACTCTGGTAATGCTACAGGTACAAGTACTGATAGATTCGGTACTAGTGCTCAGCAATATCAAATTAAAATGACTCCTATGGATGGTTTAAACGTAGGAGCTGATTACTTTACTGATTCAGATGTTGGTGAAGGTACTGTAGATAAAGTTATTCAAAACCTAGAATCAGGTTCAGCTTTTGCTACGTATTCAGCAGGTGGTGCTACTTTTGGTTATAGTGAAACTAGAAAAGCTCCGTTAATTTTAAGTACGCTGACTTCTAATAATCACGCTACAGAACCAAACAACGCTACTGCCGCTGGTGGAAACGAAGATAGTGCAAGACTGTATACAAATAAGAAATATTCTGCTGCATTTAACGTAAATGATTCTTTATCTCTTTCTTACGAAATGGAAAAAAGTAATAGAGAATTAATCATTAATGCCGCTGAGTTCGACATCAAATCGCAAGCTGTACAAGCAGCTTACACGATGGGTGGAATGACTTTAGCAGTCTCTCACGGTAATACCGATAACGTTGGCTATGCAAATAATGCAGATTCAACACAAACGTTGTTTGGATTAACTATGGCGTTTTAGTTTAGTAATAATTTAAATTATAAAAGCCGGTTAGAAATAACCGGCTTTTTTTTTATCTCAGATAATAACGCAAAACCATCAGAACAAACTTGATTTAACCTAAGCAAATTAGACCCGTTAATACCACCCATGGGCATTACGTTGAATTTATATTTCTTTGCTATTAAGTTAAATTTTGTAATTCCCAAAAAGCTTTTTTTATTTTTATAATTAGTTTTAAATAATCTCGATAAAATAATAGTTTTACAACCCTGTTTTTGTTTTTTATATATTTCTTTATAATTGTGGGCAGATCCAATCAGATCAATGTTTTGTCTTAAATGTATTTTTTTATTATAAGAAGATAGATACAATCCATCTGCTTTACAATTTATTGCTAACTTTAAATTATTAGCTATATAAAGCTTAAATCGTTTTTTATTACATTCCTTTCTTAAAGTATTTAATTTGTTAAAATTTTCTTGTTTACCGTTGTTTCGATATATAATGCAAAACTTCTTACTTTTTTTGATAAAATTAAAATTTATCGATTGAGTGTTTTCTATATATAAATAATAATTATTCTTTATAATAAACATATATGGATTCAATAATTGATAGATTTACAAATATAAAATCTGTTATTAATAATAGCAATGTAAAGATTGTTGCAGTCAGCAAAACTTTTTCTTATAGTACTATTAGCCCACTAATTGACTATGGACACATACATTTTGGTGAAAATAAAGTGCAGGAAGCACAGGCAAAATGGAATGATGTAAAAAAAACAAATCCGGACATCAATCTTCATATGATAGGCAAATTACAATCTAACAAGGCAAAAGATGCAATAACTTTATTTGATTATATTCATTCCCTTGACAATCAAAGACTAGCTAATATTTTAGCTAAATACGAGAATACTGCTAATAAAAAACTTAAATATTTTATACAAGTCAATATAGGCAATGAAAAACAAAAATCAGGAATCAGTATAGATTTATTAGATGATTTTTTTTATTATTGTTCTAAAGAACTTAAATTGAACATTATAGGATTAATGGCTATCCCACCTAATAATGCGAAAGAAACTATTTATTTTAAATATTTAATGGATTTAAATAAATCTCTAGGCTTAAAAGAATTAAGTATGGGTATGTCCGCTGATTACAAAGAGGCTTTAAAATTTGAAACAACTTTTGTACGAATTGGAAGTTCTATATTTGGTAATAGAATCTAGTGAATTATTAATTTAGTTTTTTTGTTTATTTTATTAACTAATAAGACCATATTTTTTTTTGAAATAGCTACACACCCTTTTGTTGTAGCATAATTTTTTTGTGCGATGTGTAAAAAAATTGCACTACCTTTTTTTTTAATAATAGGTTTTAAGTTATAATTAATAATTATTATAACATCATAAATATTTTTCTTTAACCATAATTTTTCAGAACTATAATTAAATGGAAACTTGATCAACTTATTATAAAATTTAGAATTTGGCTCATGACACCAGCCCATATTTTTTTTTATAACAATTTTATTAAGTACTGATTTTAACTTCAGCATTCTGTCTTTCCTGTAGAATATGGATTTAAAAGTAAAGGTTCCTGCAGGTGTCTTGTGGTCCCCTTCTACTTTTTTATGTGTAATTCCTCTTTTACCTAAAGTACATTTTATCTTATACTTATTAAAATATAGAAATTTATTTTTTAGTTCTATATTCATATAACGATGAAAATTAATCTACTTATTTTTGGCACACCAAACTTTAACAAATCATTAAATGAAATTAAAGATCATTTAGATTTTTCATTTGTATATTTTAATAACGATCATTTTTCTGAATCTATACTTTCTGATATTAGTGCTATATTAGTTGATAGTGATGTTTGTAGCGATACAAAAATGTTAAATTTAATAAATAGTATAAATAACAAACCTCTTTTATTACTTGAAAAACAGTTATTTTCTAAGAAATGCAATTATACTGATAGAATCTGTTTCCCTTTAATTTTTTCAGATTTTAATAATAAAATTACTAATCTGATAACTTCGACAAAATTTAATCAAAACTCTTCAATCAAAATTAATGATTACACAATGGATAAAAATGAAAAGAAATTAAAAAAAGAAAATTTATCAATTACTATTACTGAAAGAGAGATTCAACTTATTGAATTATTATTTAATGAAAAAAAACCTGTGTCTAAAAATATTATCTTAAAAAAGGTCTGGAAATATTCTGATGATGCGGACACACATACTGTTGAAACACATATTTATAGGCTTAGGAAAAAAATATTAACTAAATTTCATGATGAAAATTTTATATTTAATTCAAAAACAGGTTATTCAGTTTGAAAAAAAGAAACATAATAGCACTAGATTTATTTTCTAAAAAATATCGAAAACGTGTTATTAAGCCCAGAAAAGGTAAAGGTAGTTTTAAAAGAAAAAGGACTAATTAAGTCTTGCACCAATTTTTTGAATAATAATAGAAGCCATTTCTGTTCCTTTTTTTAAGCTTTCTTCAATAGAAAAATTATTAATATGTCCATGCAAAAAACCAGCTGCAAAAAGATCCCCAGCACCTGTTAAATCAACAATTTTTAAATTTTTTTGCCCAGGGTATTCAATAACATTGGTACCTTGTATTGCAATACAACCTTTTTCAGATCGCGTAATAACTAGTAATTTATTTAACTCTTTACCAAAAGAAATTACATCGCCAAAACTTTTAGCACTTACAAGTTCGGTAACTTCACTTTCATTAGCAAATGTAATGTCTAATTTATTTTTAACTAAATCAAAAAAACTTGTTTTATGCCTAATTACACAAAACTTATCAGAAAGAGACATTGCTGATTTATTTGCAAACGACAAAGCTTTATCAAAAGCTGCTTTAGGTTCTCCTTCATCCCACAAGTAACCCTCTAAAAAAACCAAATCACTTTGCTTAACAAAACTTTTATTAATATCATCAGGTGTAATTTTCCCTGCTATTCCTAAAAATGTACACATCGTTCTTTCTGAATCCGGTGTAATTAAAATTAAGCAAGTACCAGTCGGCATATTTTCTAGCTTTTTATTGTAGCCATATTTAACATTCTCGTTTGTTAGGCTTTTTTCATATTCGTTACCTAGTTTGTCATCATTAACTTTCCCTATAAAGGAGACCTCATTTTTAAGTTGCGCTAGCCCTACAATAGAATTAGCAACAGATCCTCCAGCAATAGTTTTTTGGATGTTTAAGCTAGACAATAATTGTTTAAATTCTTTTTCATCTACTAATTTCATGGTGCTTTTTGTTAGTTTATTTTTAGTTAAAAAATCTTCATCTACCTTACAGAGCACATCTACGATTGCATTTCCTATTCCTAAAATTTTCATATTTTTTTTAAGCCTTTATTGTTTTAACTATTTGTTTTCTCTTGGGATAGCAAGTGGTACAAATTTTGCAATTTATACCATAACAATTTCTAGCCCTACAGTGTTCTCTTCCATAATAAATCATTTGAAGATGTAGTTTGTTCCAAGATTTTTTTGGGAATAATTTCTTCAAATCTTTCTCAGTCCGAACTACATTTTTACCATTAGTTAATCCCCACCGTTGTGCTAATCGGTGAATATGAGTATCCACAGGAAAGGCTGGTTGACCAAATCCTTGAGACATAACTACACTTGAGGTTTTGTGACCAACTCCAGGTAGTTTTTCTAACTCTTCAAAACTTTCAGGTACTTTGCCGCCATGATTTTTAATCAATTGTTTTGACATAAAATATATACTTTTAGCTTTAACTCTAAAAATCCCTATACTTTTAATAAGTCTTTCAATTTTTTTTCTTCCCAATTTAATAAAATGTTCAGGCTTATTATATTTTGGATATATTTTTTTGGTTACATTATTCACATTAACATCTGTGCATTGAGCAGATAAAAGTACAGAAACTAATAGTGTAAATTTATTAGTATGTTTAAGAGGAATAGGGGTTTTAGGGTAAATTTGGTTTAGTATTTTTAATATTAGTTCAGCTCTTTGATTCTCATTCATTGCTTAAAATTTATTTAAAATTCAAAACATCTCTCATTGAGTATAGACCTGGTTTTTTATTCATTAACCATTTTGCAGCGGTCAAAGCTCCTTCCGAGTAAAGGGCTCTATCAAATGCTTCGTGATTTAAAGTAATTATTTCTTTACCATTAGAAAATTTAACTTCATGTTCTCCAATAACTTCGCCTTTTCTTAGCGAATTAAAATTTATTTTGTTTCCATAGGGAAAATACTTTTTATTTAAAAATTTTTTACCTATTAATTTATATAATTTTTTTTTTTTGCCATCCGCTATACCTTTACCAAGCATTAGAGCTGTTCCAGATGGGTAATCTTTTTTATATTTATGATGGGTTTCAACAATTTTGCTTAAAAAGTTATCACTTAAGGATTTTGATGCAATTTCTGTTAGATACATAAGTAAGTTAATTCCTAGACTCATATTTCCCGCTTTTAGAATTGGAATTTTTTTTGAATAGTTCTTAATTAAATTTTCATCTTTTTTTGTAAATCCAGTTGTTCCTATAACAACTTTTTTTTTAAGTTTTGATGCAATTTTAAGAATTTCAAAAGTACATTTTGGAACAGTAAAATCTATTATAACATTTGCTTTTTCGAATACATTTTCAGTATTTAAATGAAGTTTGATACCATTTATTTTTTTATTAATGATCTTGTTTTCTGTAAGAGCTATCAATTTAAAACTTTTGTGCACTTTAGACGATCTAATGAGTTGTTGACCCATTCTTCCCATACAGCAAGTAATTGCTAAATTAATTTTTTTCATTAGTTTTTATTCCAAAATTTTTTAGTCTTTTCAAAAAAGCTTTTTATAGTAGGACTTAATTTACTATTTTCTAATTCCTTAAATTCTTCTAAAAGTGCTTTTTGTCTTTTTGACAATAATACAGGAACCTCAGGAATAATTCTAATATATAAGTCTCCATAAGAACTTTTTCGCAAGATAGGCATTCCTTTGTCTTTTATTCTTAATTGTTTTCCATATTGTGCACCTTCTGGAATCTTAACTTTTACTTTACTTCCATCAATACAAGGAATTTCTATTGTAGTTCCTAAAGCAGCATCTACAAACGTAACGGGCAACTCAAAAAATAAATTTTCTTCAGATCTTTTAAACAGGCTATGATTTTGTATTGAGATAAATAAGTACAAATCTCCATTACCGCCACTTTTAGTTCCTGCTTCTCCTTTGCCTGAAAGTCTTATCCTCGTTCCATCATCAACACCTTTTGGAATTTTAACTGAAACGTTTTCATCACTTTGAACCCTTCCATTACCTCTACAATTTGAACATGCTTTACCAATAGTCTCTCCATAACCATTACACTGATGGCATGCTTGCTCAACAGTAAAGAATCCTTGACTAGATCTAATTTTACCTTTGCCGTTACAATAATCACATTTTGTTGGTTTTGATCCTGGTTCAGCTCCATTTCCTTTGCAATCACTACATTTTTTATATGTGGTATATTTTATTTTTTTTTCTAAACTTGTATAGGCGTCTTCAAGACTTATGCTTAAATCATATCTTAAGTCATTCCCTTTACTACCAGAAGATCTTCTACCCGATCCTCTTGAGGAACTTCCTGTAAAATCTCCAAAAAAATCTTCAAAGACGTCAGAAAAAGAAGAAGTATCAAATCCACCAAAACCTTGACTTCCAGCACCTTCAAAGGCTGCATGACCAAATTGATCATAGTTTTTTTTTTTATTATCATCAGATAGGACGCTGTAAGCTTCGCTAGCTTCCTTGAATTTTTCTTCTGCCGTTTTGCTGCCTTGGTTTTTATCAGGATGATATTTAAAAGCAGTAGTACGGTATGCTTTTTTAATTTCGTCTTTTGAAGAAGATTTACCTACTCCCAAGATATCGTAGTAATCTCTCTTAGCCACAAAAAGTTGCTCCCTTTTTTAATGTATCTTAGGCGGTTTTTTCTTTGTCTTTTTCTTTGTCTTTTTCTTTGTCGTCTTTTACGTCTTCAAAATCTGCATCAACTACATTTTCTTTATCGCCTTTTTTAGTTTCTTGATCATCAGATTTTCCTGATGAATCTTTTTGCTGACTTTTATAAACTGCTTCTCCTAGCTTCATAGAAACTTGAATTAAATCTTGAGTTTTCTTTTTAACTTCTTCGGTATCAGTCCCTTTAAGAGCATTTCTTAAATCTGAAATTCCTTTTTCTATAGCTTTCTTTTCTTCATCGGATATTTTATCACCATGCTCTTTCAAGCTTTTTTCGGTAGAGAAAATAATACTATCCGCTTGATTTCTTGCATCTACAGTTTCCCTTTTCTTTTTATCTGCTTCTTTATTAGCTTCAGCTTCTTTAACCATTTTTTGAATTTCTTTATCAGTTAAACCACCTGAGGCTTGAATTTGTATTTTTTGTTCTTTTCCGGTTCCTTTGTCTTTTGCAGAAACACTTACAATTCCATTGGCATCAATATCAAATGTTACTTCAATTTGAGGCGTTCCTCTTGATGCTGGCGGAATACCAATAAGTTCAAAATTTCCTAACATTTTATTATCTGCCGCCATTTCTCTCTCGCCTTGTAAAACCCTTATCGAAACAGCGGGTTGATTATCTTCAGCAGTTGAAAAAACTTGGCTTTTTTTAGTGGGGATAGTTGTATTTTTTTCAATTAATTTAGTTGAGACACCACCTAATGTTTCGATACCTAATGATAAAGGTGTTACATCTAACAATAAAACATCTTTAACATCTCCTTGAAGTACTCCAGCTTGAATAGCAGCACCCATAGCAACTACTTCATCAGGATTAACGCTTTTATTAGGTTCTTTGCCAAAAAAATTTTTAACTGTCTCAATGACTTTTGGCATTCTTGTCATACCACCTACCATAACCACTTCGTTTATTTCAGCAGCAGAGAAACCAGAATCTTTCAATGCAGTTTTACATGGACCCAATGTTCTTTCTATAAGTTTTTCAACTAACGCTTCTAATTTAGCTCTAGTAAATTTTAAATTAACATGTTTTGGACCAGTTTTATCAGCTGTAATAAAAGGGAGATTTATTTCTGTTTGTGTTGCTGTTGACAATTCAATTTTTGCTTTTTCTGCGGCTTCCTTTAATCTTTGTAAGGCAAGCTTATCTGTTCTTAAATCAATCCCATTATCTTTTTTAAATTCATTAATTAAATATGTAACTATTTCATCATCAAAATCTTCTCCGCCTAAAAAAGTGTCTCCATTTGTAGATTTTACTTCAAAAACACCATCTCCAATTTCAAGGATAGAAACATCAAAAGTACCTCCGCCTAAATCGTATACTGCTATTTTTTGCCCACCTTTTTTATCTAAACCATATGCTAACGAAGCAGCAGTCGGTTCATTAATAATTCTTAAAACTTCAAGGCCTGCAATTTTACCCGCATCTTTTGTTGCTTGTCTTTGTGCGTCATTAAAATAAGCTGGAACCGTTATAACTGCTTTAGTAACTTCTTGACCTAAATATTTTTCAGCGGTCTCTTTCATTTTTTGTAAAACAAAAGCAGAAATTTGAGATGGAGAATATTTTTCTCCTTTTGCCTCAATCCACGCATCACCTTTGTCAGAGCTAATTATTTTATAAGGAACTTTGCTAATATCTTTTTTTACTGAGCTATCATCAAAGCTTCTACCAATTAATCTTTTTGAAGCAAAAATTGTATCTTGTGCATTTGTAACTGCTTGTCTTTTTGCAGATTGGCCTACTAATTTTTCATTGTTTTCTAAAAACGCAACAATTGACGGTGTTGTTCTAGCACCTTCAGAATTTTCTAAAACTTTTGTTTGTGAACCTTCCATGATAGCGACACATGAATTAGTTGTTCCAAGATCTATTCCTATTACTCTACTCATTATATTAGTCCTTTGTTTCTAGTTATATGGGTGCTTTTTATCTCTCTACAAGGCGCAAAATCTTATTTTTTTTCTTCATTTTCTTTATTTTTTATGCCTTTTTTTTTAGCTATAGAAACTAATGATGGTCTTAAAAGTCTATCTTTAAAAAAATAACCAGGTTGGATTTCTTGAAGTATTGTTCCTGGTTCAGCGTTTTCGTCTTCTATTTCAAGCATAGCCTGATGATTATTAGGGTTAAATTTTTCGTTGAGACAATTTATTTTTTTTATATTATTTTTTCCAAAAATAGTTATTAAATCTTTTTCAATTATTTCAATATTCTCTAAAAATTTATTTAAATCTTTATTATCCTTCAAACTTTCATTATTTTTTATTGATTGATATGCTCTTTGTAGATTATCAAGCAAAGATAAAGTTTCCCTCGCAAAATTGAAGCCACCGTACTCAAAAGCTTCTCTGGTTTCTTTCTCAAATCTTCTTCTTTGATTTTCAGTTTCAGCAAGCGCTCTTAATAGTTTATCTTGTGTTTCTTTTAATTTATCTTCAACGGAAGGTACTTTAGTTTCATCATTTTCAAATTCTTTTTCAGATTCTGCGTATTCTTCAGAAGTTGAATTTTCTTCAATTTTTTTATCGTTCTCATTTTCCATAACTGCTATATAGGGTTTTAAAATTAAATTACTAGAGAGAAATGAAAAAAATTAACCAAATATTAATAGGCACACATAATAAAGGAAAAATTAAGGAAATAAGTTATTTATTGGATAAAAAAATAAAAAAATTATCGCCAATCCAATTAAATATTGCAAGTCCAAACGAAATTGGAAAAAGTTTTAAATCAAATTCAGAATTAAAAGCTAAATATTTTTTTAAAAAAACAAAAATTTTTACCATTTCAGATGATTCTGGTCTTTGTATAGAATGTCTTAATAATAAGCCAGGCATCTATTCATCAAGATGGGCAAAAAAATTTGGTAGTTTTAATCAAGCAATGAAAAAAATTATTAAGTTAGTTAAAAATAAGAATAAAAATAAGAAAATAAAAAATACCAAAGCAAAATTTGTTTGTAGCTTAACTTTTTATTTTAGTCACAAAAAAAAGATTACTACGATAGGCGAAATACATGGAAACATCTCAGTTAAGATATTAGGTAAAAATGGATTTGGTTATGATCCAATTTTCATTCCAAAAGGATATAATTTAACATTTGGTCAGATGAATAAAAGAAAAAAAATGCTTATAGATCACCGCAATATTGCTTTTAAAAAATTAAAAAAAAAATTTAATATTCTTTAAATTTATTATTTTCAGTTTTATATATTGTCAACTGCTGATTAACTTTACTATTTTTAAATTCAAACGTTCCAATCTTTCCTTTAATTTTTTCTTTAACGAAAAAATCGTTAATTGTATTAATTCCGTTATTTTTATTCCATATGTAATAAATTAAGCCCACAGCATCATAAGCTAAAATGGTAATTTCTTCTGGCTTTAATCCAAAGGTTTCAAAGTAATTTTTATTATATTTTATAAATTGTTTTATATTGACAGATGGAAAATATAAATTTTTAACTGAATTTTCACGAAATATACTTTCATCAAACCACTGATTAACTGTCGTAAAAAGAACCATTTTATCGTTCACATCGGAAAAAACGAGAGACGCAAGAACACTTCTTAGATTATTTCCAAAATCTATAATAATAAGAGAGTCAAAATCAACATGACCTAAAGTGTGAAGTGTATCAAGAATTGCTAGTTCTTTTTTTGACAGTTCGTTATTCTTTTTTTTTAAAATATTTTTTCTAGTTTCCAGATTTTTTTTTCTTTGACTATAATTAGTTAGTTTTTCTATTTCACCAGTAAGAATTCTAGGATTTGAATTATATTTAAACACTTTAAATTTTTTTAATTTAATTAATTTAATTTTTTCATCTATAAATTTTTCATATTCATTTTTAGGATACATAATTAAAGTTTTACTTTTTTTTTGTTCGATTAAAAATTGTTCTATAGCCTTAAGTTGAGATTCAAGGCTTATGCCTATATTTATTACATTATTAGATATTTTTGGTTCTTTATTAGAAAGTGAAATAAAAATAGTATCATTATATTTTTTAAGTTCAGCAAATGACGAAAAGGTCATGGGCCCAATAATTATTTTAGCACCATCGTTTATTATTTCTTTAATGGCTAAATTTAATTTATCTTTGTTATCTGAGCCACTGTCTCTAGGTATAATAATAATATTTTCATCATTTATTTCATCAAGAGCAAGTTGAGTAGACAATAGCAAGGACTCCCCTAAATTTTTATACTTTCCTGAAAAAGGGGCTAGCAAACCAACTTTAAGCTTTCCGTCATCTTCATCTGCAATTAAATTACTATTAAATAATATGAATATATAAGATAAAAATGTAAGAATGATTTTAATCATCTTTTTATGAATGTTCTTGCATCAGGATTATATATTGTATCAACACCCATAGGGAATTTAGATGATATAACATTAAGGTCATTAGAGGTATTAAAAAAATCAGATATCATTTTATGTGAGGATACTCGCAGATCATTAAAATTGTTAAATCATTATAAGATCAAAAAAAAATTAATTCCTTATCATAAGTTTAATGAACAAAAAGAGTTACAGAAAGTTATAGAATATTTAAATGAGGGCAAAATTTTGTCTTTAATTTCTGATGCAGGTACACCAATACTTTCAGATCCAGGTCTTTTATTGGTTAAAACTTGTATTGAAAAAAATATTAAAATTTTTCCTATTCCAGGCCCCTCTTCAATAACAGCAGCAACTTGTATATCCGGTTTTGATGATAAATTTCTTTTTTATGGATTTTTGCCTAAAACTGAAAATGATCTTATTAAAACTATAAGCTGTCTTAAAAAATTAGATTTTTCTTTAGTATTTTTTATACCTGGAATAAAAATTAATTTTTATTTAAATTTTTTTAAAGAATATTTTCCTGGTAGAAATATTTTTATTGCTAGAGAAATTACAAAAATACATGAAACTTTTTACAGGGACAAAATAAGTACAATAAAGCCTTTCAAAGCAGCCTTAAAGGGAGAACTAACTATTGTAATCTCAAAAATTTATAATAATAATGAATTAGAATCAGACGAGGATATTATTAGTCAAGCCAGTGAATATCTTAAAAAATATAGTTTGAAAGATGTTGTGGAATTAATATCAAAAAAAGAAAAGATTTCAAAAAGAAAAGTATATGAAATTTGCTTAAAAATAAAAAAAAATGAAAAAAATAATTAGTTTTATTTTCTTATCTTTGTTGGTGACTAGTTGTATAAACAGCAACCTCTCTACCTTTGGTAAGGGCATAAGTATTGGCTTTGACCCAAGAACTGTCGGCATGCAAATTGATGATACAATTATGCAAAAAAACTTAGTTGCAAGATTAACACTTACTCAAAAAAAATATTTTTTATCTATACAGATTGAAATTTTGGATGGAAGAATATTTTTAACTGGAAAGGTAGATGAACCAGAAGAAAAAATCAGAATAACAAAATTAGCATGGGAAACAAAAGGGGTAAGATCAGTCAAAAATGCTATAGCAATTAAAGGTCAGTCTAATTTTAAAAGTACAACAAAAGATATTTTAATAACATCACAACTTAGAACTGCATTAATTTTTAATAAATTAATAAAATCTGGAAATTACACTCTAGAAACAATTAATAAGAAAATCTATATTTTTGGTATTGCTATGAACGATTTAGAAAAAAAAGAAGTTATAGCTGAAGGAGAAAAAATCTACGATGTAGATGCAATCATTCCAACTATTTATTTAGTAACTGAGCTTAGTAGAAATAAAATCTAATTTTTATAGTCGATTACTTCTGATGAGTAGGCAGCAATGGAGGCGAGGTTTAAAATATCTGATGAAGACGATCTTAAAGGTGCAATTTCAATTGGGAGACCTAAGCCAATTAATAAAGGTCCTATTAATTTAGCGTCACCAAAAGTTTTCATTAATTTTACAGATATAGATGCACTATGTAGCGCAGGCATGATTAAAATATTCGCATTACCAACTATTTTAGAGAACGGATAAGATTCTTTATATTCAGGGTTTAATGCTACATCTGGTTGCATTTCACCATCATATTCAAAATCTATTTTTTTTGTTTTCATTAATTCAATAGCCTCCCTAACATGTTTTGTTCTCACAGTTGCAGGTTTCCCAAAGGTTGAGTGTGAAAGAAACGCTACCTTAGGATCAAAACCAAATAATCTAGCAACTCTAGTACTCGATATTGCGATTTGTACAAGTTGTTCAGCTGTTGGGTTATCATGAACATTAGTGTCAGACACAAAAATAGTTCTTCCTTTTGAGATTAACATAGTTAATCCGAAAATTATTTCTCCAGGCCTAGAATCTACTACTTTATTTAATTTTTCTATTGTAGCGGCGTGGTGTCTTGTACCTCCTGTAACCATGGCATCAGCATCACCACAAGCAATCATACATGAGCCCCAAGTGACCCTATCATTTCTTACCATATGGTCACATTCTCTTTCTAACACCCCGCTTCTTTGAAGTTTATTATATAAATGTTTAGTATATTTTTTTCTTTTTTCAGTGTTCTTTGAACTTACAATTTCTATTTTAAAATTTTCGTCTAAGCCTATATTTTTAAGTTGTTCTTTAATTTTTTCTTCTTTGCCAATTATAATTGGTATGCCTAATTTACTATTTTTAAATGCCACAGCAGCTTTTAAAATATTTAGATCCTCTCCTTCAGCAAAGATCACTCTTTTCTGTGATTTTTTAATTTGAGCATTAATACCTTGCATAATGTTCATTGAAGGATCGAGTCTTCTAGATAAGTCTTCTTTATATTTGTCTAAATCTTCAATTTTTTTTCTAGCCACTCCAGATTTCATCGCAGCTGCTGCCACCGCTGCCGGTATGACACTAATTAATCTTGGATCAAATGTTGATGGAATAATATATTCTCTTCCATATTGCGGTCGCTCTCCTCCATATGCCACAACTACTTCATCGGGAACTTGTTCTCTTGCTAATTGAGCTATAGCTTTTGCTGCAGCTATTTTCATATCTTCATTAATTTCTTTTGCTCTAACATCAAGTGCTCCTCTAAAAATATAGGGAAAACCAATAAGGTTATTCACTTGATTTGGATAATCAGACCTTCCAGTTGCAACAATAGCATCGGATCTTACCTCATCTATTATTTCAGGTTTTATTTCTGGATCAGGATTGGCACATACAAAAATTATCGGATTTTTTGCCATTGATTTTATCATTTCTTTTGTAACTACATCTTTAGCAGATAAGCCTAAAAAAACATCTGCACCTCTCATCGCTTCAAGAAGCGTTCTTAATTTAGTTTCATTTGCGTGAGCAGATTTAAATTGATCAATGTTTTTTCTACCTTTATATAAGACTCCTAATCTATCACACATAATTATGTTTTCATTTTTTATACCAGAAAGTTTAAATAAATTAGCGCAAGCAATAGCGGATGCTCCAGCACCATTTACAACAACCTTAACTTCATTAATTTTTTTCTTTGAAATATCTAGAGCATTAATAAGTGCGGCAGTTGTAATGATTGCCGTACCATGTTGGTCATCATGAAAGACAGGGATATCTAATAGTTCTTTAAGTTTTTGCTCAATTATAAAACAATCAGGTGCCGCAATATCTTCTAAATTAATTCCCCCAAACGTATTTCCAATATTTTTAATAGTATTAATTATTTCATTGGTATCAGAACTGTCTACCTCGATGTCGATAGAGTCTATATCTGCAAATCTTTTAAATAAAACTGATTTACCTTCCATAACTGGTTTAGAAGCTAGAGACCCAAGGTTTCCAAGGCCTAAAATTGCAGAACCATTACTAATTACCGCAACTAAATTGCCTTTGCTTGTATAGTCATATGCAGTCGCAGGATTCTTTGCTATTTCTTTAACTGGCACAGCAACACCTGGTGAATAAGCTAAAGATAAATCCCTTTTTGTTATTAAAGGTTTAGAAGAATTTATCTCAATTTTGCCAGACTTACCTTGTGTATGAAAGTCTAATGCTTCTTTATCTGTGTAATGGTCAATTTTAGATTTTTTTATCATTAAAATTTAGTATGTAATATAAAATAGACAAAATCATCAATAATTTTATTTTTTAAATAGAAAAAACATATGAACTTATTATCTTCAACTTTTATTTTTAGCTCTTATACTTTGGTTAGTAGGGTACTTGGCTACATAAGAGACATATTGATAGCATCATTTTTGGGTGCTTCAATTTATGCAGATGCTTTTTTTGTAGCTTTTAGACTTCCCAATACCTTTAGAAGACTTTTTGCTGAAGGAGTTTTTAACGCAGCTTTTATCCCAAGTTATGCAGAAGCTAATTTGATAAGTAAAAATGATGGAAAAAAATTTGCAAATGATGTTTTAACTTTATTAATAATAATTTTACTAGGAATTGTTTTTTTAGTAGAAATTTTTACACCAGTAATAGTTTATTTAATAGCCCCAGGTTTTTACGAAGATTTAAAAAAGTTTGATTTAGCTGTGGAATTAACAAGAATAACTTTTCCATTTTTATTTTTTGTAAGTTTATCTTCTTTTTTTTCAGGAATATTAAACTCAAATAATAAATTTGCAGCTGCAGCCGCAGCTCCAATTATACTAAATATTTTTTTAATTTTAAGTTTATTTATTTCTTATTTTTTTAATTTTAATTTTGAATTAAATCTTTCATACGCTGTTACTATAGCTGGTTTATTTCAATTAATATTTTTAGTTTTTTTTACTAAGTATTATTATAAACCATCTATCAATTTTAAGATTCAAATTAATTCAAAAGTAAAATTTTTTTTAAAAAAATTATTACCAAGTATTTTCTCATCAGGTGTTACACAAATTAATATTTTGATAGGAACAATTATTGCATCTTTTGAAGCTGGCGCTGTGTCATATTTATATTATGCTGATAGAATTTATCAAATAAATTTAGCTATAGCTGGAATAGCAATAGGTACTGTAGCACTTCCAGAATTATCAAAGAAAATAAAAATTGGAAATATTACTGAAGCAATGAGCATACAAAACAGATCACTCGAATTATGTTTGCTTTTATCTGTACCAGCATGTTTTGGTTTAGTTATTGCCGCGCAAGAAATTACCAATGCATTGTTTGGCTATGGTTCATTTCTTGAAAAAGATGTTATTTTAACCGCTAACGCTTTAAAATATTTTGGTTTTGGAGTACCCGCATTTGCATTAGTTAAAGTTCTTTCTAATTTTTTCTTTGCAAGAGACAACACCCGAGTTCCATTTTATATTTCAACTTTCAGTGTTTTTTTAAATATTTTAATATCTGTAATTTATTTTAAACAAGTCGGGTTCATTATTATTCCTATTGCAACATCTATAGCTACTTGGGTTGCTGTTTTAATTTATCTAATCCTTCTTAAAAAATTTAAATATTTTAATGTTAAGTCTTCTTTTTTTATTAATTTAATTAAAATA
>Ga0114993_10001988_pt1 | contig 23046 bp, 16 predicted proteins | sample ArcticOcean_MG_C_FD_87042 | JGI IMG/M metagenome (GOLD analysis project Ga0114993, IMG submission 87042) | Marine microbial communities from western Arctic Ocean - ArcticOcean_MG_CB2_150 | ecosystem: Environmental > Aquatic > Marine > Oceanic | place: Arctic Ocean: Canada Basin | collected...
AAAAAAGGGGTAAGTGCGTCTTATTACTGATTCATCCACGCTTCAACCACACGGCCATTTCCCCTTCGCCACGATGGGCCCAGGCGTGATAGGGAATCAGCGTGATTTCCCGGCCTTCATCAATTCCCCGGATAACAGGTAGGCCATTCATTATAGCTGATCGCGGTTCGTATTTCAGCATCGCACTATCGGGTAATATCAAATCCAGTGCTTTACCCCCGTTGTCCACCCCTTCAGCACAATAGACAATCGGCCCCCTTTCGAGTGCGACTTTGCCTCTATTACTTTCAACATTTTCACTGCATAAAACACGTCTTATTGGCATCGGCAGGTTAAGCTCGATCGTGTCACCTTTACCCCAGACGCGTTTCAAACAAGCATACCCATTATCTAACTCAAGCGGGACCGGGCTACCGTTAATATTCAGCGATACCGCTTCTTCGTTTTCATCACTGTATTTGTAGAGGTCGCTTGGCACGGGGCGATTTTGCGTCCAGCCCGGGATGCGGAGGCGAATTTCAAATTCTGATTTTGCATCGGTTTCCAAACTCAATGTTACTTTACCGTCCCATGGATAATTAGTTTCCTGATTGAGGCTTACCGTTTGATCGGCCAGTTGAATAGTGGCGCTATTGGCGATGTAGAGGTTTATAAATATTGCATTATTTTCATGCGCGTAAAGGTAACCCGGAAGAGAGGGAAGAAAGCGAACGACATTCGTGGGGCAGCAGGAGCAGTGAAACCAGGGCTGCCGTGATGTAGTTTTAATGTTAAAGGCAAATTTCCCATCCCATTCGAGTGGATTGGGATAAAAGAAGTGATCGCCGCTTAAGGAGATACCTGAGAGAAAGCCATTATAAATAATGCGTTCCAGGATATCGATATACTTAGCCTCTCCGTGAAGGAGAAATAACCGGTGATTCCACATCGCGTTGCCGATCGCTGCACAGGTTTCATTGTATGCGGTATCATTGGGCAGCTCAAAATTATCGCCAAATGCTTCCCCTTCGTGTCGTGATCCGATGCCGCCGGTGAGATATATCTTTTTTGAAATGACATTATCCCATATACGATCGACCGCTTGGATGTAATCATTATCAGCCGTAAGGGCGGCAACATCGGCCATCGCGGAGTACATATAAACTGCCCTTACCGCGTGACCGTTCGCCTCATCCTGATCAATTACGGGCTTATGGTCCTGGCAGTAATCTCCATAGGTGCTGCGCTCCTGATCATTACCCCGTTCATTAAGAAAAAATTTTGCCAATTCTAAATATTTTTTCTCCCCCGTTACGCGATACAGCTTGGCAAGCCCGATCTCGATTTCCTGGTGGCCGGGAACATCACGCATTTTATCGGGGCCAAAAACGCTGTCGATAAGATTGGCATTGTTTATAGCAATAGCTAAAAAATTCCTTTTACCGGTGGCTTGGAAATAAGCCACCGCGGCTTCATACATGTGTCCGACATTGTAAAGTTCGTGGCTTTTTTCGAGATAGGCCCAGCGTGTTTCTCCGGTGTCTACAGCTAAATTGTTGGGATCGATGGTACGCGTAGTGAAAAGATAACCATCGTCTTCCTGTGCCGCTGCGACTGTTTCGATCAGATCATCGAGGTAATTTTCTAATTCCGGATCGGCCTGCAGTGACAGTGAGTATGCGGCGCCTTCCATCACTTTGAAAACGTCGGAATCGTTAAACCGCAGGCCCTGATAGGAACCCTCCTTAAGTTTGCCCGCTATGGCAAAATTATCTATGCGTCCCGTCTCCTCACATTTTTTAAAATCGTAGGGTAGGGTCACCTCACGGTTTATTTTAAGTCTCGGTGACCAGAAATCGTCATTTACCTGTAATGAGGTAAAGGGAACCGGCGTGATGGGGTAATCCTTAATAGCGGTATCTGCTTTGTTTCAGAGTTCAAGGTGGGTCATTCCGATTGAGCTTAAAATTTATTTTAAAGTTCTCACTTCAGCACAAATAAAAGATTTTACAGGATTACCTTACGCTCGGTATTCAAATAGGCTTTTTGTAATTTATGAAAAGAGAGTTCGATGGTACCTAGAGATTTAATCTCACCCTTACCCTTTATCTTTTTTCGCGCGGCTTCTTTTGCGCCGATCTCAATGCGTTCTGATACCCTGCCCAAGGTAACGACGTCTCCGGGAAATAGCGTGATGAATTTAGTTATTAACTCTAATACTTTGGGCGCCGAGACAACATATTCATCCAACGATCCCTTTACTTTTCCCACCCCATCTATTTCAAGTGACATCGCGAGATTTCTAATCTCGCCACTTTTCCGTTTTACCGGTTGATCTAAGATTACATTATAGCCGTCAGCCCATCTGGCGTAAACATAGGGAATATTTCTTTCCTGGTGAGTGGCCGGCTCGACAACATCTTCTTGAAAGGAATGATCGCTGACTGAGACCAGGGGTGTGTAGCCAAGGATATAATCATCTGCCTTATCACTTTTGATTTTACTCGCGACTTTTTTTATAACGAGTGCCAATTCTATTCCCAGATGCAGGGTTGTTGCCCGTGGCGTTAACTCAACCTTTGCAGGAGAAACACTCAATGCAGAATTAGGGCCATTGAGAAAACGTGGGTGCGGGAGCATTTTAAAATTAGTATTCTTCGCGACATTTTTATAATTGCCGAAGACCGTCCAGAAATGTCCGGCGCGTCTGATATTCCAATCCTTAATAGACTTGATATTGTCTTCTCCATTTTTAATCAACGCCCTGACAGCAGGTGAGGCATGAATTTTTTTTGTCGGATCATCTTTATCCCGCCAGTCGTTACTTCCGACTACTACTACCTTGTTGCTCAAATGCCCGACCCTTTCTATTTCCGATTCGATTCTATCGTCCGGTTCGAATTCCATATCCTCCGGGCATGGCATGCCGTCAACGCCTATCGTGGCGAGGTGAATGACATCACCCGGAAATACAGTGGCGAAGGAAGTGTACCATTCAAGTGTCCTTTCGAATCCCAGTAAAAGCGCACCGGTATGCGCGCGGTCACGCAAGAGGCCGGACTTCTTTGTATAAACAAGTAGATCATAGGGATTGCTCACGTCGTCTTTCGTGACCAGATAGGGACCCATCGGACACATGGTATCCGATTTTTTACCTCCCCAGGAGGCGGTTGCGCCCATAAACCAATCTTCGGCGCCAATGTTGGCTTTCCCTTTGCATACTTTATCAATGGAATGATTATAGCCAGCAATGCAGGCATCGGTAACGGCGGTGAACCCTGCGACATAATCCATGGCTTTATCAGCAGCGATGTAACGGCCCTTTTTTCCGATGATGATACCAAATTCCACATTGTATCCCCAGGGCAGTGCGTCTTTGGGGATGACCATCGTCTCATCCGCCCCGATAACACTACCTTGCGGGCGCTGATGACCTTGAGGGAACAAGTTCACTATTTTTCGAAAAGGATCATTGCGGATGAAGGTGGGGCAATTCTGAACTAAGCCCCAGAATAACCGTGGGCGAGGGATCGGCGCTTTTAATGTGACCGCGTTTCTCGAATACCCCGCGTTTTTCAAAAGTGCCTGATCCGATACGGATAAAAACTTAATTAAAAAATCGTTTAATTGTTTTAAGGCAGTCATGCCCTCGTCTTCGAGCTCGAGAAAAGAAACCAAATCTTTAGGCCACTCTCCCGACTTAAGAAATTTCGGCGTCTGATAAAAATAGCTGGAAGTTTGGGATGAATATATTTTGAACTTTTCTTCCACAAGCGCGGGTTCGAAGATCCAATCTTCATTATGTGCGGGGTGATTGACAACCACTCCCCAGCTCTCTCGACCATTAACTTCAAATGTGGCTAATCTCATTTACTTAATCCGTTCTTCTAATTTGTTAATGGGTGTTCACCATTAATAGAGCATTTAAAAATTCTGCATTAATCGAGATTGGGCATCGCGGGAATAACCTCTTTAGCTAAGCGTTCTATCGAATTAATCCATTTTGCCTTATCATCCCAGTCATTAGTGGTCATAAGCAGGGTTCCAAAACCGCCGAGATAATCATTTAAATCCTGTAGTTGCTGGGTGACTGTATCCACTGTGCCAAGGAGACAGAGATTTCTTACCAGGTATTCACGATCGACTTGTTCATCAGTTATCTCCGGATCGGTTTTCATCAAGTCGAGCATTTTATACCCGGCAAAAAGGCTTCGAAGGTAGATATAGGAATCTGCAAGTACACTGTTATAGGCAAAATCAAATGCCTCATCATCTGATTCGCCGATAAATACATTTCGGCAGACCCTCCAAATGGATCTATCAGCTTCAGGTTGGCCGGCTTCTCGCGCACCTTCAGCATAAGATTCCCAATGCGCTTTAACTATTCTGGGAGCAACGAGATTGGTGCTCATGGGGATATACCCGCGTGCACCAGCCATACTTGCCCCGATTGAGGGGGCGCGTACGATACTCGTGCCGATTGGCGGGTGGGGTTTTTGCAGCGGTTTAAGCAATTCACCAATGCTGAATTCCGGAACGACACTTAGATTTTTAATCGTCCAGTATTTTCCTTTAAATTCATAGGGTGGCGGGGTGGACCAGAGCTTAAGAACCATGTCCAGGCATTCAACCGTCATGAGGCCCTGCGTTTTCGGGTCGGTTAAGTTAAAAAGTTCCATATCCGTGGGAACGCCACTCTGCCCAAAACCAAAGTTCACACGCCCATGAGAGAGGTGATCAAGCAAGGCAATAGAGGAGGCTACTTTTACCGGATGGTTGTGGGGCATGATAACGACCCCTGGTCCCAGGCGTATGGTTTTCGTTCTTTGAAACGCAGCGCTGATGAAGATCTCATTACCGGCAATCGGCTCCCAGGGTAATGATTCATGATTGCCCACCCAGCCTTCTACGAATCCCAGGTCTTCGGCCCTTTCGACAAATTCAAGGTCCTCGTCAAAGCATTGGGTGCGATCTTTTGCCGGAGGATGCACTGGCATCATAAAAAAACCAAGGTTCATAGGTCTCCTTATATTGAAGGTGTTAAAGTCGATAGGGTCATGTTGGCCTGATGATGGGCGATTATTTTCGTGTTTGGCAAATTTTTTTTAAATAAAACCTTTTCTATCCATTAATCTCCAGCTTCGTCAGCGCGATCGCCATCTTTGAGCGGGTTTCAATAACGCTTGCCTAACCTGGTCAGGATTAGAATATATAATGAGATTCTATCTCGTCGTTTAGAGAATACGAGTAACTGGAGTGGAGTCGTCTTCAATGACTAGAATGCCTGATGAATAACCGGAACGCTGATGTTATCGTCATTGGCGCAGGTCACAATGGATTGGTATGTGCCGGTTATCTTGCCAAAGCGGGCCTCGATGTTCTAGTTGTCGAACGAAGCCACCGCATAGGTGGGGCTTGCGTCTCGGAAGAACTCACTCCCGGGTTTATCTTTTCCACATTTGCCTACTCCGCCCATGGTCCCGGACCAAAGATCTGCGGTGATCTCGAAATCCCCGCTGATGCATTTACTATCGTGCCAACCGATCCGGGGATGTTTTTGCCCTTCCCCGATGGTGATCATTGCATCCTTTGGGCAGATAGAGAAAAAACCGCGCGTGATCTTGAGAGATTTGGGCCCCGAGAAGGTCCGGGGTACCTGGATTATTGTCAATTTCTGGAATCGGCGACTCATGTAATGCAATCCATTTTTCTAGAACCACCGCCGACGCATCGAGCGCTTTATGATCGTTATGCGGGCACGCCCTTTGAAGGGGCGCTCGAAGCAATGCTGACTCGCAGTCATTGGGATGTCCTTTGCGATTATTTTGAAACGGAAAAAGTACGCTGTGCCATGGCACGATCCGATGATGTTGGTTACCCAACAGCCGTAGGTTCGCTGCTCGCTGACGTTATGGAAAGCGCATCCGGAGGCGCGGGAGTAGAAAATATTTCCGGGCTTCCCGACGGAGGGATGGGTGTGATCACCGCTGCATTAGCTGACGCCGTTTGCCGCTATGGCGCGGAGATCCGCACTGAATCCTCGGTTGAAAGGGTACTAATCAAAAACGGACAAGCAACAGGGGTGAGACTGTCAGGTGGTGAAACGCTCACCGCTCGCATGGTCGTTTCTAACGCCGACCCGAAACGCACTTTTCTTAATCTCTTAGATCCAGATGAGCTTGACCGCGGATTTCGCGAGACCGTTACGAGGATAAAAACACGTGCTAATTATATGAAATACCATGCGGTGATTAGTGCCGCACCCCCTTTTACCGCTATACCCCCTGAGCTGGCTGATGATCCCCGACTTCTCGCTTCCATGCGCATAAGCCCTAGTTTATCCTATATGGAAAACGCCTGGCTTGATGCCCAGAAGGGATTACCTTCACGTCAGCCGGTGATGAGTTTGCAACTGCCTACCGCTTACTTACCCCACATGGCTAAACCGGGTAAACACATCTTTGGTGCCTGGGTGCGTTATGGTCCGCCTGAACCGAAAATGTCCAACGACGCGTTAAGGGATGAAAGTTTGAAAAATATAATTGCTACCTTGGAAAGCTATGCGCCTGGATTTCGTGATTTGATCGAATGGCAGCGTCTATACACTAACTTCGACATCGAAAATGAGACCGGCATTACTAACGGCAGTATCCGGCATGTGGACATGACCCTGGATCAAATGCTCTATCGTCGTCCACTTCCTTCATGGAGCGCCTACAAGTCACCGATCGAAGGTTTATGGATGTGCGGCTCGGGCACCCATCCCTGTGGATCGGTTACCGGCGCCCCCGGTCACAATGCCGCCCAGGCAATTCTTTCCGAACGTGGGAGGGAGAAAAGTATATAGTATGAATATCAAGCGAGAATTTTTTTTGGGTCGTAATCGGGGATAGCCCCATCCTGTGAGGCGACGTAAGCGCCGAGACGACAGCAGCGGTTAATAAAATCTGGATCACTGTCGGCGTCGCCATTAATCACGCCTTGAATGAATGCGGCCATAAAGGCATCCCCGGCACCCACCGTGTCTCGTACTTCCGGCGCTGTTGCGCTTCCATTTATTAAGCGGCCATCATTAAAATAAATAGCGCCCTTTTCTGCAAGGGTTACGCAAATTCGGCGAACCCCAGTCTTCTCGGCCAGTTTCTCGATGAGACTTTCACAACCGGATGATTTGATTGTCCCCCCGGCTATTTTTTCCAGCTCTTCTTCATTCAGTTTGAGTATATCCGTCTTTTCTATAAGGGTGAAGACGAGATCGAGGTTATCGTAGGGTGGTCTCAAGTTGACGTCAAAAATTCTAAGCGGACCCTTTTCATTGAGCATGCGAGTCAAGGTTTCTAAATTGGGATTGGAACGAGCGTCGAGTGAACCAAATACGACAGCTTCAGCTTTTTGGACAAACTCAAGTAGTGCCTTGCTTATAACAATTCGATCCCAGGCTACGCCTTCATGAATAGTATAGCTGGCATTACCCTTGTTATCGAGGGTGACTTTAACCGTTCCTGTTGGTAGATCGTCATGTTGTTCCACCCAATCAGTGTTAACCTGATTGATCTTCATTCTATCGAGCGCTTCTTTACCCAGAAAATCATTTCCCACGGCTGAAACCATATAGACTTCAGCCCCAAGCTTAGATAAATGTGCCGCGACATTGAGGGGTGCACCCCCTAAAAATATTCCTCGGGGAAGTACATCCCACAAAACTGCTCCAAAGCTTACAACTTTCATAGCTTTATAAGGCAATAGGTCTATTCGTAAAATGCTTCAAGGTTTTCCGGTGCTCTATTTCAACTACGATCAGAAAATGTCCCGTTCTCCTCAATGAAAAGTTAGTTTTATGCAAAAGATTACGATTATAGGAATTAGCGTGATAAGAATAGATCAATGGCACATCCATGCTTGCTTCAATACTAGAGGCGTCTAATTTTGATGTAAATGGATCCTGAAGAGGCATTGCGGAAACACTTTGGGTTCGATACCTTCAGACCTGGCCAGGATGATATTATTAATGCGCTTTTGGCGGGTGAAGATGTTCTCGTTGTCATGCCAACGGGCGGTGGCAAGTCTTTATGCTATCAGTTGCCCGCGCTGATGAAAGCGGGTGCGGCTGTGGTCGTATCGCCTCTCATCGCCCTGATGAAAGATCAGGTTGATACGCTGAATGCCCATGGGATCGCCGCCTCATTTATCAACAGTAGCTTGAGCTCAAGTGAACAGAGGCGTGTGTTACAAGAGGTGTCCGCGGGAAAGGTAAAGTTACTTTATATCGCGCCGGAACGTTTTCGTGACCTGCGGTTTACCACGGCTCTCGCCGCGATTGATATTTCTTATTTTGCGGTTGATGAAGCGCATTGCGTGTCGATGTGGGGACACGATTTCCGTCCGGATTATTTACGCGTTGGAGAAGAGATCGGACGATTGGGCAGACCGCCTATCGCGGCCTTTACGGCAACCGCCACGCCGGTAGTTCGCGCAGATATTCTCACCGCCCTGCACTTAAAAGACCCCAAGCAGTTTATCACCGGATTTGAACGGCCCAATCTGGAGTTTCGCGTCACGCGCACGAATAAAGATGCCAATAAGTATGCTCACCTCAGTGGTTTGATAGAAAAACATAAAACGGGAATTATATATTGCGCGACACGAAAAAAAGTCGAAGCGGTCGCAGAACAGCTCACCGCTTGGGATGTAGCTCACGTCTCCTATCACGGGGGGATGGATGACGACAACCGCACAGAGGCACAGGAGTCTTTTTTAAAGAGACGGGCGGATGTTGCCGTCGCAACTAACGCCTTTGGGATGGGCATTGACCGGTCCGATCTCCGCTTTATCGCACATTTTGAAATGCCTGGAAGCGTCGAAGCGTATTACCAGGAAGCGGGACGTGCGGGGCGAGATGGATTGCCGGCAGTCTGTGATCTATTATTTCGCCACAATGATCGACGGGTCCAGGAATTTTTTATCGAGGGGAGCAATCCCGGTAAATCTTTGATCGTCGATCTCTACACTCATTTGCGTCAATTGTCCGGTGCCACACAAGAAGTGCTTATTTCAATAAATGACCTAGCGGAAAAAATGGAGTGTGCGAACACGATGGCGGTCGGCACTGCACTCATCTATCTAGCGCGCCATGGCTATATAGAGCGGTTTGATATACCGGGGAAGCGCATCCGCGGAACGCGATTACTCAACCCGGATTTAAGACCCCACGATCTACAAATTGATACCGATGCACTGGCGGAAAAAGAACGTCGCGACCGCGCAAAATTGGAATCGATGCTGGAATACGCTCAAGCTTCGGATTGTCGCCAGGTATGGGTTCTGGATTATTTTGGAGAGCGCGATGCCCGGCCTTGCGGTCGCTGCGATCACTGTCAGATTGTCGCCCCGGAAGGTATACGTGAACCGACCAACGATGAAAAATCCATTTTACAAAAGGCTTTAAGCGGTATTGCCCGTATGTCCTATCGCAGTGGCTCAGAAGGATGGCGCCCCCGCTTTGGAAGGTCACGGATCATTGAAATGTTAAGTGGCAGTCAGCGGGCCGAAATATTTCAAAACGAGCTCGATAAACTTTCAACCTACGGAATTCTTCAAAAAGAAGGGACAGAATATTTGCGGGGTTTGTTTGACGACATCTTGCGCGCCGGCCTGATACGGCGCACGGGCGGGCAATACCCTCTGATTTCCTTAACACCGTTAGGTGATGCGGTTATGAAGGGAGATGAGACGGTTAAACTTGCATGGTCACATTTCCGGGGCGCAAAATCAAAACGAAAGAATAAAGGGTCACTGCCACCTCAGCTGGAAGGCGAATTGGATGCCGGTTTATTTGAGACACTTAAGAAAAAGAGACTCGCGCTGGCATTGCCGCGCAAATTGCCGCCGCACTATATATTTACGACACGAACCTTAAAAGAACTGGCGGTGGCTAAACCGCTGACGATAGAGGAAGCACAGCATCTTCATGGAATCGGTAAAATTAACAGTCATAAATGGCTGCCGGAATTTTTGCCGATCATCGCCGAGAATCTGGCAAAAAGCTCGAATAAATAGAAAAATTAGATGCCCGCCTATTTCTCAGAAAGAAAATAAAGCGATTAGGATTTGCCATTGTCTTAAATAGCAACCAGTGCTTTTCTCTGATTTAAAATAATCTTTAACGAGGAATGGATGAAAGCTAGAACAACAATAACGGGAAACCTTAACATCGGGTTTTGCCGCGGGGGGAGCCCCTGGCAAAAAAATTTAAATGAGCTCATCAATTGGGCCCTGGATGTTGGTTACGGGTCCATCGATTTAGGTACAGATGGCGATAAAACTGCAGACAGTGTAATAAGTGCGGGCCTTAAAGTTGGCACGTGCACGCTTCCGGATATGCGAGGCATGCTTTCATCTGAAAAAAAAGATAGAGATAGCGCGGTTGCTGAAAATAGTGATTATATCGAAACTTGCAGCGCTAGCGGGGTAGATAAATTTTTCGTTATTATGCTTCCTGCCGATCCGCAAAGGGAGCGTAAGGACAACTTCAGTTATATGGTCGATAGTTATTCACGCTTGGTTCCTGTTCTCGAAAAGACAACGAGCTGCGTGGTTGTTGAAGGCTGGCCTGGACCGGGAGCACTTTGTTGCACACCGGAAACTTATAAAGCACTATTCAATGAAATTCCATCCGTCGCCATGGGAGTCAATTATGATCCCTCCCATCTTTTGCGGATGGGCATTGATCCCCTGCGCTTTCTTCAAGAATTTATCGAAAGAATTTACCACGTCCATGGTAAAGATACGGAGATCATCGCCGAAGGCCTTTATGAATACGGTCATGAACAAGCGGCGACATTCGCGAAGAATATATCATTCGGCAATCAAGCCTGGCGCTATACGATACCGGGTCACGGGGTGATGCGTTGGCTGGAAGCCTTTGACCTTCTGGAAGAAGCGGGTTATAAAGGGATTGTCAGTGTCGAACTGGAGGACGCCAATTTTAATGGAAGTGAGGAAGGGGAAAAGGTGGGCCTATTAAAATCCCTGCAATACCTCGAGGGGTGCTGATTTTATTGTTCTCACTTGAATTATGGAAAATAATTTATACGAATCAGACCAGCTTCTGAACGAGTATCTACTTTTCCACTATGGCAAGCCTTCTGAAATCTTACCTTATGATTTCGGACCCAGTGATGCCTTGGATTTTCCGTACCGATGCGTCAACGTATGCCTCGATCATAAAATATTACCCGGTGGAGCACGCGCTTTAGATCTCGGATGTGCGGTGGGGCGGTCCAGTTTTGAATTAGCGGGACACTGCCTGGAAGTTGTCGGTTTAGATTACTCGGAAAATTTCATTCGTGCGGCAAACTTTCTTAAAGATAAAGGTAAATTACCCTATGAAATTAAAGTAACCGGTGATATCTGCACATCTGCCATGGCCGAGATTTCCAGTGAAATTGATCGTGAACGCTTGAGTTTTGAGGTTGCTGATGCGCACAATTTACCGACTGAATTGAGCAATTTTGATGTCGTCCTCGCAGCGAATCTCCTTTGCCGCATGCACAACCCCAGGCAGTTACTCGCCCGCTTCCCCGACTTGGTGAAACCAGGTGGACAGTTAATATTAACGACACCTCACACCTGGATGGACACATTTACCACACGCGAGAATTGGCTCGGGGCGACACCGAAATCGGGACAACCCTTAGAGACGATTAAAAATGAATTGGCATCCTCTTTTAGTCTCACAGACTGTAAAGATATGCCTTTTCTTATTCGCGAACACGCGAGAAAATTTCAGTGGAGTGTGGCCCAGGCAACTTTATGGCGTCGGCTCTAGGCGTAGGCCGGCAATATAAAAAGCCACCTTCCAAGGGGGTAGAAGGTGGCTTAGGGATAAGACTGACCGTTCTCAAAACCAGTCTTATTTAGGTCGCTTTTTATCGCTTGGGCTATTTGCCATTTTGGCTGTCTCTATCAGCCAAAGATCTTATTTTATGTTTATTATTAAAATAGTTAACTGATTAGTCAATTATAGTTTCAATCTCTCACAATATGAGAGGGGTGATTAATATATTGAACACTCAATTAGAATCATCAGCCAGATGGGTTATTCCCCGAATTCGTAATCAAACTGCGTAAAATTGGAATAGGGGTAATAATGATAGCCGGGTCGTCCTGAATTTTTGCCTGAAGGATCAGGCCGCAAAGGCATCCAAAAACCGCATCGGTAATATTCTCAATGTCACCGCTTAATTCACCAGCGTCTCGGGCGTCTTGTAAAGCGGAGGCGAGGTACACTTTATAACGATCAAAGATTCCCTCTATTTTTTCCCGCAATTCATTATCCTGCGTACTTAATTCGCTCCCGAGATTGCAAAAAGGGCAACCGGGGACTTTTCCCCAATCGCGTTGTTTTTGCTTTTGATAAGCGCTCATATTGCGAAAGAGATTTTCAATGCGCTGAAAAGGTGCGATTTCAGGATCGAAAGCGGGTTCAATGACTGATCCTTGTAAATCCTTCCACCAGGCATCAATCGAAGCGAAGATAATTGCGGTTTTCGAAGTAAAGAAGTGATATACACTCCCTTTATTCACACCCGCATCTTCGCAGAGATTATCGACGCTGACCGAACCGTAGCTTCGATCCCAAAAGTTTCGTGCGGCAGCAGCAATTATTCGCTCTCTGGCATTACTTTTACGCCCCATATCTCATATAGTTGACTAAAAGGTAAAGAATATTAATCAACGCTCTGCGGCAAGCATGAAATACCGACAATAAAGTCAGGGTTGAATGGATTATCATTCAAGGGGAACGAAAGGTCCCCCATCGCGGTTACTTCGTGGTGTATCCTGGTGATCCCTTGTATCGTTCATTTTCTCATTCATTGGAGAATGCGACAACTGATTCTTCCTCGCATTGTGAATGATGTTCTTATGGAATTGACGACGCTCCGCGGGCGACAGCTGCTGAACCTTTCTCCTTTCAGCTATGCGTTCTTCTGCGGTCATTTGCAGCCAGCGTTGGCGCATTATCGCACGTTCTTCAGAAGGTAGGCGGTCAAAGCGTTTACGGAGATCTTCCTGCTGACGAGGGTGAAGTCTCTTGTATGCTTGCAATTGATTTCGCAAGTTTTCCTTTTCTTCAGATGACATATCTTCAATCTTTTCGATCGTTTGTCGAATGCGCCGCAGTTTGTCGGGTGGCAACTTGAGGAATCGATCGAGCATGGCCATCTCCTGCATTTTCTTCTTTTGCTCGGCGGGAGACAGAGCATCGAAGTTGTCAGCCGGCGACGAAGGCTCAAGCGATGACAGCTCTCGATCAGGTCTGTTAATTTGTTGCTCACTGGAAAATGAAAAGGGTGCGAAAGAAGACAGGATAGCCAGGAGCAACAGCGCATTTATAGTCGCGGATCTTATACGGATGTGAATCACCTCAATGAATTGTAAATTAATCATCATTGAATAAATACCTCCATGGACTCGGCGTTACTATTCTCGAGGAGAAAACTGGCTTCACTGAGGGTTTCGGCAAGAACGAAGAGTTCGTTCATGTCGAGCGCTTCACTATTTGTGGTCAGGGATTGAACGCGTGGAACGCCCCCCGTGTCATTGACCTGGCGATCGATACCCGGTTGAGTGGGCCGAAAATATTTCGGATAAAAAACGACAAATGAGAGGACAATGACCGCTGCAACCGCACTCCACCATCGTAGTGAGTAAACCAAGCGAGTACCCTTATTTCGACGGGCCCTATCATTTTGAATACTGTTAAGCGCGGCGCTCGTAAAAGATTTGCTCGTGGTCACGTGTTGCTCGTTGAGCAACTGATTTAGCTTTTCATCGGTGAACGCGTTATTCTTCTCTTTCTGAAGTCGCGCTAAAGTATTTTCAATGAAGTTGGGTGCGGCTTTAACGGGTTGAGTCGCGAGTAATTCATCGATTCTCTCTTCGAGGTAATCTAAGTTTTGCTTGCTCATAACAGGACCTTCATTTCGTTTCTTAGATGTTGACGGGCACGAAATATCCAGGATTTAACCACGTTTTCAGAGGACTCCATAATAGTTGCTATTTCAAGGTAACTTAGCTCCTGCTGTTTTAGTAATAAAATAGCTGTTCTCTGATTTTCAGGTAGACCGACTAAGGCATGGGCAAAAGCTTCTTCAATTTCCATTATTTTAAGATCATTACTGACAGACTCTCGAGCCGTCAGCTCGGTAGGATCGACCGTTTCCAGCGGTTTCCTCTTCATGCGGCGGTAATCATTGATAAGTAATCGCCGTGCAATATGAAAAAGGAAGGTTGAAAACTTCGCTTTGGGTTTGTAAGTGGGTGCCGCTCGATAAATGCGGATAAAAACTAATTGTGCGAGATCTTCAGATTGCTCTACCGAGCCAAGGGAACGGTAAAAGAAATTAATTAAAGGATTTTTCCATTTTTCGATGAGTATGGTTAATGAGGCCTCACACCCGGAACCTATTTGCTGCATCAGAGCGATGTCCGTTTCCTCAGGCATGGAATACTTTCTTTCAGACATGATCTGATAATCCTGGCAGGGTTGAAACTCTTGCCAAGGAATGCTTTGCAGGTATTGCGGGCTCATCATTTATTAAACGCGGGAAAGCGGCAAAAGTTACAGAATAGTGGATAAAATGCATCTTTTTAACGAGCTCTTAGCGTAGGGGGAGGACTGGGAATGAAGTGGGCAAAGGAGCGGTCGTATAATTAATAACCAGAATTTTCGGACGGGACGAATAGAATGGAAGTAATGACACTGTGGATAAGTCTCTGAGAGGGTGTCGCACAGCCGCAATGGGCGCGATCTTCAGCCCTAAAGACCGGTATATAATAAGAGAAAAATACAGGTATAATACTTTTTGAATTATAATAACTCTATTATTTTACAAAAATAAAGAAAATCGACCCTCAGAGACACGGTACGGGCCGTCTTAATAAAATATCACAATAAGTTGTGAATACTGTTAATAAGTAGTTTTGATGCGGATAGTTAAGGTGAATAAATATCTGAACAACGGGTGAGTAAAAATTAATATCTCTTCCTTGCGAAGTAGGGGGAATTGGCTGAAATCAATAAAATTATCCTTAGCAGTTAATCATCCATCAGCGCACAATCGCTAAAATTGAGCTCTAATTCTATGCAATAAATACCTTATCTGAAAATAAAACTGAATTTTTATTAATCAAAAACTATTGACACCATATCTTGTGTTGTTAATAAGTACCTTCCCCAATATGTTGTGGCTGTTCTCATTCTTTAATCCCCGAAAACTTTCGTAATTCTTTGCCACGGCCTATCAGCTATGCGCACCTTGTCTCTGTCTATTAACTTTGCTGTGATCAGCCAAATCTTCGAAGGCTGTTCCCCTATCCAGAATACCCTGTAACAACCCCTCAATGGGGGATAACCCTCAACCGACTTTCACTATTCATGCAGACTACTTACACGTTCGGTAATAAATCGTTCGTACTCGATCAGGACAAAGCCGAAGCGGCTTACGCGGCAAAAAAAGTCATTAATGGCCGCCAAACGATGTATTTCAACATCCTGCCCCTCAAATACCAGTGGGCTTATGAACTCTATAAGAACATGAAAGCCAATCACTGGGAGCCCGAGGACATCCCGATGCAGAAAGACTGCGAACAATGGCGATCGAACGAAATTTCAGATATTGAGCGGTGGATAATAAAGATGGGGATTGGCTATTTTTCGGCTGCCGAGGGCATTGTCGGAGACAATCTTCTCCATGTGATTCGCGAAGCAATAACCGCCCCTGAACTCAAATTGGTTATAGGAAGGCATGCGCATGAAGAAAATATTCACGCCGATTCGCTGATTTATATGATCAGTTCGCTCGGGATCAATCCTCATGAAGCGGAAGCGATGTTTGAGGACGTGGAGACGATTAAGCGGAAGAATGACTTTGTAGTGAGTAATTCCAGGAATCTGCGACGGGACATGGACCTCACAATTACTGAGAATAAACAATTGTTAGCCAAAAATATTTTTCTCTTTGGTCAGTGTATGGAAGGGACTCAGTTTTACGGTTTATTTGGGATGGTTCTCGCCCTTTATCGTCAAAATAAATTTCCGGGTATCGGGCAGATGTTCCGTTATACCCTGCGCGATGAATCCAATCATATTGAACTTCAGCGCAACCTGCTTATGGATTTAGTAGAGGAGAACCCTGATATCTGGACAGCGGAGTTTCGCCAGGAATTGACTGACACCATGGCAGAGGCGGTAAAATTAGAAAAAGAATTTATAATGGATTGCCTGCCTCTTAATGCGGTAGGCCTGAGTGCCGAAGAATTCATACAATATATTGATTTTATTGCCGACCGTCGACTAGAGGGCGTTGGATTGAAAGCCATTCATCCCGGGGTGAAAAATCCTTTCCCCTGGCTGGCTGAAATGATGGATATTAAAAAAGAACAAAATTTCTTTGAAGGTCGAGTGACTGAATATCAGAAAGCCTCGGCTCTGGAGTCGGTTAATGATGATGAGCTCTAGAACCCCAAAAGAATTCTTCGTCTAAGATTACTAAAACCCTTTTCTGCACACACGATTCACAATTCGAAAACTATAAGACTATGATCCGCCATTTTTCCCATGATGAAGATATAGAACTCAAGCGATTTGCCCATACCCCAAAAGATCAGAAACCACAGTTTAACTGGCGCGAGGTAGTCATCGACGAACGCCTTTTACAGCCGGAGATAAAAGTCAACGTGAACGGCAAGGAACGCGATTTCGACCTTGCTGAAATCGCCGACACTATCGGCAACGCTCTGGCAGACCTGCAACTTTCGCGGAAAGAAGAGAATATATTTAATGATAAGAACCAGAGTTTCGTCGCCTCCATTGCAAGAGAAGTAGGTGAACGACTGGCTCAACAGAGTGAAGAGGGCAACGCGCTTAAGCTTTCGCCTTATGATATTTATTTGCTTATCGAAAAAGCGCTCATCGAAAGTGATGCCCATGATGTTGCGAAGAGTCTGGTATTTAAGCGTTCAGTCTCGGACGAGAATAATGGCAGGGACGACAATAACGGCAATGGAGTCATACCGGTTAAGGTGCGCGTCATACGGCGCAATGGGATGGTAGTTCCATGGAATGAAAATAAGATTGAGATTGCCGTGCGTAAGGCGTTTCTCTCGCGTGAACTTGATTCCAATCCAGCGATTGATATTGCCCGCGCGGTGACGGAGCATGTACGCAACCTCGGTCCGGAGTTTATCAATATCGAAGACCTTCAGGATATCGTACAGGAGGAACTCATGCGCCAGAGCCAGTTTAAGGTGGCGGAAACTTATATACGTTATCGCTATCATCGCGCCAACCTGCGTGTCGAAACGGATGAAGTCTCCGAAGAAGATTTGCGCCAGGAATCGATGATCCTGGTCAAGCGGTCCGATGGAGAGACTTTTTTTTGGGATGGAATCGATCTTAGAAAGCGCGTCGAGTTTGCCGCCATCGGTCTGGATCTATGTTTGAATAAGGATGAGATAGAAGTCGAACTGCGCCGGTCACTCTATCCGGAGATGGGCATTGATGAGCTCAATAAAACGATTGTTCTCAACGCCAAGGCGCTTATTGAGAAAGATGCGGATTTCGCAAAATTTGCCGGGCGTATACTGCTGACTTTTATTTACGAAGAAGTTTTGGGTTGGAACATTGTTCAAGATGGAATTGAAGCACTTAAAGATTTTCACCGTAAGGCGCTAAAGAAATTCATTGCCCGCGGAATAGAAATCGAGCGCCTGGACAAGCGACTAGATAATTACGACCTCGATAAGTTGGCCGATGCTCTCGATCCTTCAGCTGACCTTGATTTTGATTATCTCGGCATTCAGACATTGTATGATCGTTACTTGATCGTTGATAAAACGATAAAAAAGCCGCGTCGCCTGGAAACCCCGCAATTTTTCTGGATGCGAGTTGCGATGGGGCTTTTCATTATTGAAAAAGATAATCGTGAAGATCATGTGATCGAGCTTTATGGCCTTTATAAGAGTCGTCGGTTTTGTTCCTCTACGCCCACGCTCTTTAACGCCGGGACGCTCCATTCGCAGTTATCCTCCTGCTACCTTTACAAGGTCGACGATAATATTGAATCGATCATGATGCGCGGGATCGCAGAGAACGCTTACCTCTCTAAATGGGCTGGCGGCTTAGGTGGAAGTTGGACCTCGGTGCGCGGGACGGGAAGCTATATCAAAGGGACTAATGGTGAAAGCCAGGGGGTTATTCCATTTTTGAAATTGCACAATGATCAACTCGTAGCGGTCAATCAGGGCGGCAAGCGTCGAGGCTCCGGCTGTGCTTATCTCGAGAGTTGGCACAATGATATTTTCGATTTCCTTCAACTGCGGAAAAATACGGGAGACGATCGGCGGCGCACCCATGACATGAATACAGCTAACTGGATTCCTGATCTTTTTATGAAAAGAATGGAAGCGCGCAAGGAATGGACTCTTTTCCGCAGTAACGATACCCCTGACCTGCACGATCTATACGGGTCTGCGTTTGAGAAACGCTACATCGAATATGAAGCCCTGGCGAGAAGCGGCGATATGTTCTGTCGGAAAGTTAATGCAATTGACATGTGGAAGGAGATGTTACGGATGATTTTTGAAACGGGTCATCCCTGGATAACGTTTAAAGACACCTGTAATATACGCAGTCCACAAGATCATATCGGCGTTATTCACAGCTCCAATCTATGTACTGAAATTACCCTCAATACGTGTGAGGAAGAAACCGCGGTATGCAATCTGGGGTCCATCGTCCTCGATTCTCATATCTCTGTTGACGGTGAGCTGGACCATAAAAAATTATGTGAAACCATTCGCGTTGCGGTTCGCGCCCTCGACAATGTTATCAATATTAATTTCTACCCCACAAAAGCGGCTCAAACCTCTAACGAGCGGCACCGCCCGATCGGGCTCGGAGTGATGGGGCTTCATAATGCGCTATACAAGAAAAATGTCAGCTTCTCTTCCCATGAAGCGGTCGCTTTTAACGACGAGTTCATGGAAGCTGTTGCCTACTACGCCTACGAAGCATCGAGTGACCTTGCGGAGGAACGTGGAACTTACAGTTCTTATCGTGGATCAAAGTGGGATCGTGGTCTTCTCCCTCAAGATACCATTGATCTGCTCGAAAAAGAACGTGGTGTTCAAATCGATGTCCCTCGAGACAAGAGGATGAACTGGGACCCCCTGCGGGAAAAAATTAATAAACAGGGGATGCGTAACAGTAATGTACTCGCGATCGCTCCCACGGCGACGATTTCAAACATCATGGGCACGTCGCCCTGTATAGAACCTTCCTACAAAAACCTTTTTGTAAAAAGTAATTTATCGGGAGATTTTATCGTCCTTAATCAATACCTTGTCCGCGACCTTAAAAAGCACGATTTGTGGAATGCGGATATGCTCGATCAATTAAAGTATTTCGACGGTGAATTGACCGACATTGAATCCATCCCCGCGGAGATAAAACAAAAATACCTTACCGCTTTTGGCATCGAGTACCGTTACTTTATCGAGGCTGCCGCACGCAGGCAAAAATGGATAGACCAGTCGCAATCCGTGAATTTATTTCTCAGTAAACCTGATCTGAAAACTCTTTCGCATATGTATCGCGCGGCCTGGCGCAAAGGCCTAAAGACAACCTATTACCTTCGTACGCTGGGCGCTTCTAACATCGAAAAAGCAACCGTAAGTGTGAAAAAAAATGTGACCACTGCGATGGAGGATAAAGACGAAGAATCGAGTGAGTTTACGGAAGAGGAAAAGAGGGCGTGCAGTATTGATGCGATGCGAAATGGCGAAGAGTGTGAGGCCTGCCAGTAAATTACACGCTGTATTTATTCGCCACAGTTGATAAACAGCGTCGAGGTATTATTGCGCGGGTCTTGAATTATTTTTGTATTGCCGTAGATATTCTCGTTGGTGAGATGTTGGATGTCATTAGCGTATGATACGATAATTCATACCTTAGTTTTGCATTGGATATACAGATCAACAGGCTTAAATACGTAATTTTATGAATATAATCTGGTTAGCGTCCTACCCAAAGTCGGGGTAGGACCTATTTGCGGTTTTTAATCTACAACTATTTATATGCCGATGTGGGTGAGAGCATCGAGGTGGAAAATAAAATGCCTGATATTCACAAATTACTTTCATCGAGTAGAGGATTGAATACAGAGCTTAATCAGTCAGTTTTTGCTAAAACACATTTTTGCTATAATGCTGAACATCCTTATCAAAAGGAAACCCGTGGATTTATTTACATTATTAGAAATCCACGTGATGTATTACTGAGTAACAGTCGGTATTCCGGGGTAACGGGTAATCAGCAAATTGACCTAAAAGCGTTTGCCCAGCAATTTATAAATCTGATGGGCGTCCCCCGTTGGAAAAAAATGAATATGGGGACCTGGCCCGAGCACGTCGCAACCTGGCTTAGCGCGACAAGTCAGTTTCCCCACTTATTTTTAAAATACGAGGAGTTGAGAAAAGATCCGTCTTCGAATTTAAAAAATATCATAAATTTTTTGAATTTAGAATTGAACGAGGAGAAATTGAATAAAGCAATTGAGATGAGTTCACTGGAAGTGATGAGAGGGTTAGAAAAAAAGAAAAAGAGAATTCCACGAAAACACTTTTTGATGATCAGGGGAAAGACCAATATTTCGTGGGTGAAGGAAAGAGCAACCAATCTCTCGCGCATATTGGTGAGGATACAGAAGAATTATTTCAAAATAGATTCGGAAGGGTGATGAATATTTTCGGCTACTGAAATCTTCTAAATATCGGAATCAATAAATTGTCGATAAAGATTGGAATAAGTACCGTCGAGACTTAGCAGTTCGGTATGTGTCCCACGCTCCACGATTCGACCATCGTCGAGAACGAGGATGAGGTCAGCGCTGCGGATAGTGCTCAAACGATGAGCGACAACAATACTCGTGCGTCCGGCGAGGAGAGTGCTCATCGACTCCTGTAATCGTGCCTCGGTTATAGTGTCAATTGAACTGGTGGCTTCGTCGAGAATGAGTATCCGCGGATCAGCGAGAAAGGCGCGGGCAAAGCAGATGAGTTGCTGTTGACCAAGCGATAGCCCGCCCCCTTTTTCAGTTACTTTTGTCCTGATGCCTTCCGTCATCGCGCCGATCAGGTCGAGGCAGTTTAACTGTCGCACGGCGTCTATGACTTCCTCATCGGTCGCATCCAGTTTTCCCAGACGGATATTGTCTAAGACTGTGCCACTAAAGATAAAGTTGTTTTGAAGGACTACTCCCATTTGCGATCGCAGTGACGCGCTCTTTATATTTCTGATTTCTTTTCCATCGATTAGAATTTCTCCACTTGTGGGCAGGTAAAATTTGCTGATTAGATTGATAATTGAAGTTTTTCCGCAGCCAGTGTGACCAACGAGGGCAATAGTTTGTCCCGGTTCGGCTTTAAAATTAATGTCATGGAGGACAGGATTTTCAGGTTCATAAGCGAAAGTAACGTTTCGAAACTCAAGTTGTCCCTTCATGGAGTCGATTGTTTGTGCGTCAGAAGCATCTGTCCATTCTGGTTCAGCATCGAGGAGACGAAATACTCTTTCAGCTCCCGCCATCGCGGAGAGGGCGTCTGTGAATCGTAATCCAAGTTGAGAGATGGGATTGAAAAATAGATTAGCGAGAAAGAAGAACGAAATTAGATCAGCGACAGGCATATCCCAGTCGGGACTCAAGGTGCCGTAGCCACCGATCATGAGGATAGAAGCGATGAAAAATTGCGAATTTAGTTCGAGGAGAGGGATGTAAATAGCGGTGTTCCGGCTGGCTTTAAGATTATAGCTCGAGTGGTCTTGAACCAGGCGCCGGAAGATACCGGCGTTGATGTCTTCACGTACAAATCCCTGGGTAACGCGAATGCCTTTGACAGATTCGACCAGAGACGCGGTCACCCGGCTGAAACTTTCCTGTAGTTCACGTGATGTGGCGCTTATCTTTTTATGAAAGTACTGGTTAATTATCCACAGGAGGGGAGCCATTACAAGAATCACGCTAAAAAGGACAATATTGTAATAAGCCATGCAGATTCCGGAACAGATCATTTGCATAAGCCCAACGATAGTGACGAATAACACGTTTTGAACACCGGTGCGAAGGGTTTCAATGTCCGTGGTCATTCGGCTGATAATACGCCCAAGTCGCGTTTTATTAAAATAACTCATGGGCATCCTCATGAGCTGTCTGAAGAGAAGGTTTCTCAAATCCTGAACAACGGATTCTCCCAGCTCGAGGGCAAACTTCTGACGGTAGACGAGCGTAATTTGCAAAAATAGAGCAAAGGCACCGAAACCAATCGCATACCACAAGATACCCACGAGATCTTTATCCGTTATCGGTCCGTTAATCGTAATACTCACCACTAACGCAAGAAGCGGAATAAGGGCGCCGCGCAGGAGAACGAGGAAAAAGAGAATATTTCGCTTAAACGCGTAGGGTTGAGTGTAAGAGAAAAGGCGCTTGATTAAGCTTAACTCCAATGGGCGCTGCTCTTTTTCCCGGTTACGTGTTTTATCCGTTCTCGCAAGGGACAAGTCGTGTCTGACGCTCATAATTCCCCGTCCTTTTTTGTCCGTGTTGCTTTTAATAGTTTCATGCTCGCCGGATCTATAGCTTGAATATTGATCGCCTGACTATAGGTGCCTTTTTGGCTCATTAGTTCATCATGCTTACCCATCTCAACGATACGTCCATGGTCGAGAACGATGATGCGATCCGCGCGGCGCAAGGTACTGAGACGATGTGCGACGATAAAAGTGGTTCGCCCTTCTATCGCATTCTCGATCGCTTCGAGTATTTCATGTTCGGTTTCCGGATCGACCGACGCGGTGGGATCATCGAGCAATAAAACAGCTGGCTCTAATAGCAGCGCGCGCGCAATAGCCACGCGCTGCCGTTGACCACCGGAAAGATTGACTCCACTTTCGCTGATAATACTATCATAGCCCTCTGGCATCTCTTCAATAAATTCGTGCGCGGC
>Ga0114993_10001990_pt1 | contig 23025 bp, 26 predicted proteins | sample ArcticOcean_MG_C_FD_87042 | JGI IMG/M metagenome (GOLD analysis project Ga0114993, IMG submission 87042) | Marine microbial communities from western Arctic Ocean - ArcticOcean_MG_CB2_150 | ecosystem: Environmental > Aquatic > Marine > Oceanic | place: Arctic Ocean: Canada Basin | collected...
AGCAGCAGCTAAGAAGCCAGCAGCAGCAGCTAAAAAGCCAGCAGCAGCTAAGAAGCCAGCAGCTAAGAAGCCAGCAGCAGCTAAGAAGCCAGCAGCTAAAAAATAAAATTATAAATTAGTATAAACTTAAAATTATGGCACATAAAAAAGGAGCGGGTAGTAGTAAAAACGGAAGAGATTCTAGAAGTAACAGATTAGGTGTGAAAATTTTTGGAAATCAATCGGTAATTGCTGGTAATATTATTGTTCGTCAAAGAGGAACTGTTCATAACCCAGGTGATAATGTAGGTATGGGGAAAGATCATACATTATTTGCTTTAACCGATGGTAAAGTGAAATTTACTAAAAAACGCAATAATAGATCCTATGTTTCTGTAGAGGCTTAACTATTAGGATTGCCTTAAAGATTGATAAACTCTTGAGAAATCAAGAGTTTTTTTTTACTTTTGTTTAAAATAGAAAAATGTTACATATTTTAGATATAAGACAGAATAAAGATAGTATTATTGCTAAACTTCGAATTAAGAATTTTGATGCTGAAGATTTGATTCATTCTGTTATTGAAAAAGATAATTTTAGAAAGTTAAATCAGCAAAAATCTGATGAAATATTAACTAAGTCAAATCAAATTGCTAAAGAAATTAGCTCATTATATAAAAATAATGAAGTTGATAAGGTCAATTCTTTAAAAGAAAGTTCAATTTCTTTAAAAGAAGAATCTAAAAAATTAAGCACTCTTAAAATTCAGTTAGAAAAAGACATTAACGATATATTGGTTCAAATTCCAAATTACCCTCATGAAACTGTTACAATTGGAAATTCTGAGAAGGACAATGAGATATTAGAAGAATTCGGAAAAATACCAAAATTGCATGATAATGCAAAACCACATTGGGAACTAACTGAAGATTATAATTTGATAGATTTTAAATTAGGTAATAAAATTACAGGAGCAGGTTTTCCTGTATATAAAGGGAAAGGAGCAAGATTACAAAGAGCCCTTATAACTTATTTTCTTGATAAAAATATTAAAGCAGGATATACTGAATATTTACCTCCATCTGTTGTAAATAAAGATTCTATGTTTGGTACTGGAGCTCTCCCAGATAAAGAAAATCAGATGTACCATGTTACTGAAGATGATTTATATTTAATTCCGACAGCTGAGGTTCCTGTTACAAATTTCTTTAGCGATACTATTGTTAAAGAATTTCCGATAAAATGTACTGCATACACTCCATGTTTTAGAAGAGAAGCAGGATCATATGGAAAAGAAGTAAGAGGATTAAATAGACTACATCAATTTGATAAAGTTGAGATTGTTCAGATAGAGCATCCAGAAAAATCATATAAAACTTTAGATAATATGGTTAAACATGTATCTTCAATTCTTGATGATTTAGAATTACCATATAGAATAATTAGATTATGTGGAGGTGATTTAAGTTTTACTTCTGCATTAACATATGATTTTGAGGTATATTCTGCTGGTCAGAAAAGATGGTTAGAAGTAAGTTCTGTTTCTAATTTTGAAAGCTTTCAAGCTAATAGATTAAAACTTAGATATAAGGATAGTAATGGAAAATCACAATTATGTCATACTTTAAATGGTAGTGCACTTGCATTACCAAGAATTTACGCTTCTCTTATTGAAAATAATCAGACAAAAGACGGTATCGTTATCCCAAAAGTTCTTCAGCAATATACAGGCTTTGATATTATAGAATAAATGAGAATAATATTTTTCTTTTTTTTATTTACAGCTTCTACTTTTGCTCAAAATAATAATCAGAAACTTGCATATCAGTATTATGTGAATGGCGATTATGATAAAGCTATTGTAATATATGAAGAAATAAATACTAAGCTTCTTTCTATTAATGTCTATAGTCCATATTTCATTTCATTATGTAATCTAGATAGATTCTCTGAGGCTGAGAAATTAGCTAAGAAATTCTATTCTAAATATCCAAATAGGTTGAATTACTTAGCAGATATTATTGTTGCGCAGTTCAAACAGGGGTATGAAAAAAAGTCAAATTCTACTTTAAAGAAATTATATAAAAAAATTACTGGTCAGAACTCTCAAACTATACAGATAGCTAATAGGTTTCAATCTTTTAATATGTATCAACTTGCTTTAGAAATTTATAATAAATCTCAACTAATAAATAGTGATTTCCAGTATGACCTACAAAAAGCTCAATTGTATGCCTTATTAGGAGAAGAAGAATTGATGATAAATCAATATTTTGATTTTTTACTAAGAACACCAAATCAGAAAAAAATAATTTTTACTAATATTCAAAGATTTCTTGACAATAATGGTATTAAAAATGAAAACAATTATTTGCTTGTTAAAAAGTCATTATTAAAAATTATTAAATCATATCCACAGCGTACTGATTTTAATGAAATGTTAATTTGGTTATTTATGCAGAACAAACAATATAAATCAGCTCTATCTCAAGTTATGTCATTAGACAGGAGAACAAATAACTCTTTAAATAGTATATATGATATTGGAGAAACTTTTTTAGATCTTGGTAGGTATAATTTAGCAATCGAGGCTTTTGAATATATTATAGAAAAAGGATTTGATTCAAATTTATATATAGATTCTCAGATTAATAAATTGTATGCTTTAACAAATAGTATGGAAGATAAAACTAAGGATATGAAATTTATTAATGATAAATATATTGAAGTTATAGATGAAGTTGGAAAGAATAGGTACAGTATATTGCTTTTATCAAATTATGCTCATTTTAAGGCTTTCTTTTTAAATGATCTTCAATCAGCAATAGTTATCTTAGAGGAGGCTATGGATATTACGATAATTGATAGATTAGATTTAGCAGAGTGTAAAATTCAGTATGCTGATATTATGTTATTGTCTGGAAATATTTGGGATGCACTCTTATTTTATTCACAAGTTGAAAAGGATTTCAAGGAACATCCAATTGGTCATAAGGCAAAATTTAAAAGGGCTAAAATCGCATATTATCAAGGAGACTTTACTTGGGCTCAGGCCCAATTAGATGTTTTGAAATCATCAACATCAAAACTTATTTCTAATGATGCTATGGAATTATCTTTGTTAATTACTGATAATTATGATTTGGATACTATTGATATTCCTATGATGCAATTTGCAAAAGCAGATCTATTATTTTTTCAGAAGAAATATGATATTTCCTTGTCAACATATGATTCTATTTTAGAAAGCTTTAAGGGACATGATTTGTCAGATGAGATTTATTATAGAAAATATAAAATATATTTAGAAAATAATAATTTAGAGATGTGTATTAAAATGTTGGAACTAATTATTGAAGAGTATTCATATGAAATATTAATTGATGACGCTTTATTTGATTTAGCAAAAATATATGATGATAGACTTAATGATGATGAGAAAGCTAGTAAATTTTATCAGGAATTGATTCTAAATTATCAGGGTAGTATTTTTGTGTCAGAATCAAGAGAAAGATTTCGGGTTTTAAGGGGTGATAATTTAATTAACAATCAATGATTACATATAATATTACAGCAAATGTCAATTTAGAAGTTGCAGATAGTTGGCTAATATGGATGAAGGAGATTCACATTCCTAGTATTATGAAAACAGATCTATTTGTTTCTGCAGACATAAACAGAATTATTTCTAATTCTGACACTGGTATAACTTATGCAATTGCATATAAATGTAGATCTCTAAAAGATCTTCAGAAATATGAAATTACATTTGCAAGTACATTGAGAGATGAGTATAATTTGTTGTATGCTGATTCCGCGCCTACATTCAGAACAATAATGAAACTAGTTGAGGAGTTTTAATCTATTTTAGAAATGGATTGTGTAATTTTTCATTACCAATAGTTGTTGAAGGTCCATGACCACAAAACACCTTTGTTGAATCCTCCATTACTAGTAATTTTGTTTTTATACTATCAATCAATACTTCATAGTTTCCTCCAGGAAGATCAGTTCTTCCAATACTATTTTGAAATAAAACATCTCCAGAAATAACAAGATTTTCTTTTTTAGAATATAATGATATGTGTCCAGGAGCATGTCCAGGAGTAAATAATATACTTAGACTACTTGTTCCAAAATTTATTTTATCACCTTCATCTAAGAATTTTTTTGGATCAGGTGATATTTCGTAATTTGTAAAGCCATATAGTTGTGCTATTTCTTTAGAGTTATTTAATAGATTTAAATCTAATTTATTTATTAGAAGATCTAACCCCCATCGCTTAGAAACAAATTTATTTCCTAATATATGATCAATATGACAATGTGTATTGATGAGCATTACTGGTTTTAAATTGTTTTCTAAAATATATTTTTCTAGTTTATCCTTTTCAAATTGCTCATAACAGCCAGGATCAATAATAACACATTCTTTTGTTTGATCGTATATAACAAATGTATTTTCGCTAAATAAATTGAAAGTAAAAGTCTTTATCTTCATAAGTAAAATATTATACAAAGATATAAGTTCTTTATATTTGTGGTGTAATTTTCTTTTATGAGTATTATAACATTTCTTTTCTTAATAGTTATTGGTCTTTTAGCAGGTTTGTTAAGTGGTGTTATTGGAATTGGTGGCGGCCTTATAATAATTCCTTTGTTATTGCTTTTAGGCCTATCTCAACATGAAGCTCAAGGAACTTCGCTTGCCGTTATGTTGCCTCCCATTGGAATTTTAGCCGCTATAAATTATTATAAAGTTGGTTTTGTAAAATGGGAGTTTGCAATGGTAATTGCTATTACGTTTATAATTGGAGGTTATTTTGGATCTAAATATGCAATTTCATTAAGTCCAGAAGTTTTAAAGAAAGTTTTTGGATTTATAATGTTAGTTGTTGCGGTAAAACTTATCATTGGCAGATGATTAATAAGATTAAGGATCTTAGTGAAGTTTTTTATGATGATATTATCAATATTAGAAGACATCTTCATATGTATCCAGAACTATCTTTTGAAGAATATAAAACTTCAGCATATATTAAAGATGTCTTAAATAAATGGCAGATCAGTTTTTCAGATGGCTATGTTAATACAGGTATCTTAGTAGTTTTAGAAGGAAAAAATCCTAAATTAAAATCTCTTGCATTAAGAGCTGATTTTGATGCACTTCCTATATTAGAAGAAAATGATGTCACTTATTGCTCAAAAAATCATGGTGTTATGCATGCATGCGGTCATGATGTTCATACAGCAAGTATGTTGGGGGCTTTAAAGATTTTAAATGAAACCAAAGAATTTTGGAGTGGAACAATAAAATTTATTTTTCAACCTGCTGAGGAGCGATTGCCTGGTGGAGCTAAACAAATGATAGAAGAAGGGGTGTTAGAAAATCCAGTTGTAAATAACATTATTGCTCAACATGTATTGCCTGAATTAGAAGTTGGTAAAGTTGGATTTAGACCTGGTATTTATATGGCTTCAACTGATGAAATTTATATTAGGATTAAAGGAGTTGGTGGGCATGCCGCATTACCAGATAATTATAATAATCCTATTATTAGTTCATCAATCTTAATTTTACAGTTAAATGAATTATTTCTTATGCAAGAGAATAAAAATTCAATTTTTGCAATTGGATATATAGAAGGCAATGGTTCAACAAATGTTATTCCTGATGAAGTGAACTTAATGGGTACATTTAGATCTTTAGATGAAGATTTTAGAAAAGCATCTCATAGCAAAATTATGGCAATTGTTGATAAAGTTTCTAAGGAAAAAAATGTTAATATAGATTTAGAAATACGAAATGGGTATCCAGCTCTTTTTAATGATATTGAATTTACAAGAAATCAAATTTTACATGCAAAGAAATATCTTGGTGATGATAATGTAATTGATTTGCCTATAAGAATGACGGCTGAAGATTTTTCATATTTTGCGAATGCATCTCCTTCTTGCTTTTATAGGTTAGGTACTGGTAATAAAGAAAAAGGTATTATTCATGGCCTGCATACTTCAAAATTTAATATAGATGAAGAGGCTTTAAAAATTGGCATGGGTTTAATTGCTTACTTAGCTATTAGCTCATAAGTTTATTCCCAATTGTAATAAATTCTTCGCTGAACTTTAATATCCTTTCGTTTAATTCTTGAGTAATAATTTTATTTCCCTCAAAATCTTTGCTAGTTGCATATATGATTCTTGGAAGCTGGATCATTCTCCACTCATTCATACATATTTGAGTTAAATGCATTGTAGATAAATAGCTTTTTTCACCACCAGCAGAACATAAAATTCCATAGAATTTTCCTGTAACTTCTTTAAAGCAAGTATCTAAAATAATTTTAAGAGAATCATTAATAGAATAACAGTGAACACCCATTCCTATAATTAAATTATCAGCTTTAGAAATTTTTTCAGTTAAAACCTCCATTTCAGTGGATTTTTCATAATGACATGCTGTTAATTGTATTTTTCTAGAATCAATAATTTCACATTTGATATTTTTTCTAAGTAGTTCCTCGTTTACTTTAGAGCATAATACAAATGATTTTGATTCTGGTGATAGAGAGCTTGATATAATTAATGTTTTCATGTTTATTTTTTAAGTTAATCATTTTGACAGTATTACAAAGTAACTTTTACTTTTTTGTTGCCATTTAGAAAGTAGTAATATGCAAGTAACTCGTAGAAAAAATTAAATTAATAAAGAATATACTAGTTTCCAACTTTGGAAATAAAATCAATTCTTAAAATTCTTACTTCATCATCTGTAAACTCATCTTCATCAAACTCTTCTCTAGCTTCATTAAAAGAAAATTTTTCAGTTGTTTTGAAAAAATTATGAATTTCATGTAATTCTTCATCATCCATCATTTCAACTATGATATGAGATAAATTTACTTTAGTTCCTGTCTCAACAATACTTTCTATTTCAGAAATTAATTCATCAATAGTTAATGATTTTCCTCTTGCAATATCCTCAAGGCTCATTTTTTTATCGAGTGATTGAATAATATATATTTTATTGTTTTTTTTATTTGCAACAGTCCTAACAATAATATCTACAGCTCTTTCAATCTCATTTTCTTCAACATATTCTTTAATAACATCAATAAATATTTGTCCATATTTTTTTGCCTTACTAACGCCTACACCTTGTATCTGAGATAATTCTTCAAACGTTATGGGATATTGATTTGCCATGTCAATTAGAGATGGCTCCATAAACAAAATAGATGGAGGCAGTCCAATTGCTTTAGCTTGTTGTTTTCTTAGACCTTTAAGGATGTTATATAATCTATTGTCTAATGCATGACCCTTTTGATTAGAAATTGTCTTCTGATTACTTAACGAATTATAGTCATGGTCTTCAGTAATCATGAAACTTTTAGGTTTCTTAATAAAATCAAGGCCTAATTCCGTGACTTTTAAGACTCCATATGATTCAATTTCTTTTGTTAATAATTGTTTTACATATATTTGTCTAATTATAGAGTGCCAGAATTGAATACTTTTATTTTTACCTTTTCCAAATACATGATCAATTTGTGACATATGCTGCTTAATCAAACTATTACTTTCGCCAATCATTATCTTGGCAATTTCTTTTGGTTTAAATCTTTGTTTACACTCAATAATAGTATTTAATAATTGTTGTACATATTTTTTTCCTTCAGTAGTTGGTTTTGGGTTTTTACAATTATCACACATTTTATTGCAATTTTTTGAATCAAATTCTTCGCCAAAATAATGTAGAATATATTTTCTTCTGCACATTGAGGTTTCTGAAAATGCAATGGTTTCCATGATTAAAAGACGCCCTATTTCTTGTTCCGCAATAGGTTTTCCTTGAAGAAATTTTTCTAGTTTTTCAATATCTTTATAGTCATAGAAGGTTATTAAATCTCCTTTACCACCATCTCGACCAGCTCTTCCTGTTTCTTGGTAGTATCCTTCTAAACTTTTAGGAATGTCGTGGTGGATAACAAATCTGATATCTGGTTTATCTATTCCCATACCAAAAGCAATTGTTGCAACAATTACATCGCAATCTTCCATTAAAAATGCATCTTGATGTGTAATTCTCTTTTTAGATTCTAGTCCTGCGTGATATGGTAGTGCTTTGATACCATTAATTTGAAGTACTTCTGCAATTTCCTCAACTTTTTTTCTGCTTAAACAATAAACTATTCCTGATTCCCCTTTTCTTTCATGTATATATTTAATTAATTGTTTGGCAATATCGAGTTTAGGTCTAATTTCATAGAATAGGTTCTTTCTATTAAATGAATCTAAATATAATTTTGCGTTTTCTATTTTTAGATTCTTCATAATATCTAACCTTACTTTTGGCGTTGCAGTTGCAGTAAGGGCGATAACTGGTGCTAAAGCTATATTATCCATTATTTGTCTAAGCTTTCTATATTCAGGTCGAAAATCATGTCCCCATTCAGAAATGCAATGAGCCTCATCTATGGCAAAAAAAGAAACTTTATTTTTATTAAAAAAACTTATGTTCTCTTCTTTAATTAGTGATTCTGGGGCAACGTACAGCAACTTAGTTTTATCGTTTGTTATATCTTCTTTTACCTGTGTAGTTTGAGTCTTAGATAATGATGAGTTTAATACATGTGCAATACTGTCATTTTCACTAAATCCTCTTAAAGCGTCAACTTGATTTTTCATTAGTGCAATTAAAGGAGAAACAATAATAGCAACACCATCTGAAAGTAATGCGGGAAGTTGATAGCACATAGATTTACCGCCACCAGTTGGCATTATTACCATAGAGTCATTTCCTGAAAGTAAGTTTAAGATTATTTCTTCTTGTTGTCCTCTAAAGCTGTTAAAGCCAAAGATTTGTTTTAGATTTTTTTGTAAGAGATCTTTATTAATACTCTTACTTGTTTTTATATCCATCTAAAAGTAATACTTTTGTTTAGGTTACGTTATTTACTAAACGAATATACTATTTATTTGTCATGAAATCATCAATTCAAATTAAAAAAATTGCTCAAGAAGTAATTAAAATTGAATATAATTCGATTAAAAATTTATTAGATAGAATAGATGATAGTTTTATTGCAGCTGTTGAGTTAATTTCAAGTTGTAATGGTAGGTTAATTGTAGCGGGAGTTGGAAAAAGCGCTAATATTTCTAGTAAATTAGTAGCAACTTTTAATTCTACTGGACAGCCTTCGGTTTTTTTACATGCTGCTGATGCGATTCATGGTGATTTGGGTAACGTACAAAATGGAGATATTGTTATTTGTTTATCGAAAAGTGGGAATACTTTAGAAATTAAATCATTAATATCAAATTTAAAAATTTTAGGGAATAAGATTATATCAATTTGTGGCAATCCATCTTCTTATTTAGTAAAAAATAGTGATATTAATATAGATGCTTCAATATCTGAAGAGGCATGTCCTTATGATTTAGCCCCGACATCATCCACTACAGCGCAATTAGTTTTAGGTGATGCTTTAGCAATTTGTCTTCTTGAATATAGAGGTTTCACAAAAGAAGATTTTGCACGATTTCATCCTGGTGGAATACTAGGTAAAAAGCTTACCTTGAAGGTGGGGGATATAGTAAATGAAATGAAACCAGTAGTTTCAAAAAGCACATCAATTAAAGATGTAATTATAGAGATTTCTAAAAATAGACTTGGAGCAACAGCAGTGACTGATGTAAATAATCAAATAGTTGGAGTTATCACAGATGGAGACCTTAGAAGGTCTTTAGAGAAAAATTCCGATTTTACTAAGTTACAAGCAAAAGATATAATGACAGCTAAGCCAAAAACCATAACTAGTAATGCATTAGTTTATGATGCTTTTAAGATTATGAAATTATATAATATCACTCAATTAATTGTTTTAAATGATAATATTTATTTTGGTATCATTCACATACATGATATTATTGAAGAAGGAATTGTTAAATGAGTAATAAGGATTTAGATATGTCATTTTTGGATCATCTTGAAGTGCTCAGATGGCATCTTATAAGATCTGGAATAGCTATATTGTTTTTTTCTGTTCTAGCTTTTATATATAAGGAGATTATTTTTGATGTTATTTTATTAGCGCCAAAAGATCCAAATTTTCTTACATATAAATTTCTTTGTCTTGTCTCAAAAAATTTAGGAATGGGTGATGCATTATGTATTAGTGAATCTCCTTTTTCATTAATGAATATTAGCATGTCAGGTCAGTTTTCTGCTCATATTACATCTTCGTTATATGCTGGGTTTATTATTTCTTTTCCATATGTTTTTTGGGAATTTTGGAGTTTTATAACTCCTGCTTTAAAAGATGGTGAAACAAAGATAGCTAGAGGAGTTATTTTCTTTAGTTCAGGGCTTTTTATGTTTGGAATTTTATTTGGATACTATGTTATTGCCCCTTTATCTATTAACTTTTTAGGCTCATATCAAGTTAGTGAAACAGTTGCAAATCAAATTAGTTTATCTTCATTTGTTAATACAGTTACCACTGTGAGTTTTGCAAATGGTATTATTTTTGAGTTACCAGTGATAGTTTACTTTTTAACTAAGTTGGATTTATTGACTCCTGAATTTATGAGAACATATAGAAAACATGCTATGGTGCTTACATTAATTTTATCAGCAATTATAACTCCACCCGATATTACATCTCAAGTTCTTGTTTCTTTTCCTTTGATTTTATTATATGAATTAAGTATTAAAATATCCAGTGCAGTTATTAAAAATAAAAATAAAATATGATTTTAAGAACGGATAATATTTTTAAATACTATTCTAAGAGAGCTGTTGTTAATGGGGTTTCTATAGAGTTAAAACAAGGTGAGATTGTTGGCCTTCTTGGCCCCAATGGGGCTGGTAAGACAACTACTTTTTATATGATGGCAGGTCTTATTAAGACAAATAAAGGATTGGTTTTTTTTAATGATACTGATATAACTTCTGAGCCTATGTATAAAAGAGCTCAAATGGGTATTGGATATCTACCACAAGAAGCATCTGTATTTAGAAAAATGACTGTTGAAGATAATATTAAATCTGTACTTGAAATGACTAAATTTTCAAAAAAGATGCAAAATGAGAAATGTGAGCAATTATTGGAGGAATTTGGTTTAATTAATGTGCGGAAGAATATTGGTGGTCTGCTTTCAGGAGGAGAAAGAAGAAGAACCGAGATTGCTAGAACCCTTGCTACAGAACCAAAATTTATTTTATTAGATGAGCCATTTGCTGGTGTTGATCCTATTGCAGTTGAAGACATTCAGAAAATCGTTAAGCAACTAGTTGAAAAGAATATAGGGATATTAATTACAGATCACAATGTACATGAAACATTATCAATAACAGATAGAGCATATTTGTTATTTGAGGGTTCAATATTAAAACAAGGTTCTTCTGAAGAGTTAGCTTCGGATGATCAGGTGAGAAAATTATATTTAGGTAGTAATTTTGAGCTTAGAAAATAACACTATAACTCTTTAAGTGTAAATTTGTATGATTCCATTATCTGATTACAAAGCATTTTTTTACAAGCTTCATCTACTTTTTTATTAGCCGTTTCTAAATTTTCCACTTCTATTTCTAAAGTGATATGTTTTCCAATTCGCACATTGTTTATTTCAGAAAGATCAACATTTCTCATGCTTGTACTTACAGCTTTTCCTTGAGGGTCTAGTAGAGATTTGAGTGGCATTACATCAACTTCTGCTTTAAATTTCATATTAATAGATTATTTGTGATTGATAAAATTATATACAAAGCTACAATAAATGGTATTGCTGCAAAATTAAATAACAATAATAATATGAGTGAAATTACTAACATAATTAATCTTATAAAATTAAGTTTATTTAGTTTCTTTTCTTGTAAATTTATCTTTATTGAGAATAATTCTATTTTACTAATCATTAGTATTGATAATATGATAGAGGTTAGACATAAAAAAATAACATTATCATAGATGGGGTGATAATCTTCTAGCTTAATAAGTGGTATAGCAGCAATAAATATTGCTAGCATAGGGGTAGGTAATCCTATAAATGAGCTTTTTTGTTTAGTACTAATATTAAATTTTGATAATCTTATTGCTGAACAGACTGGTATAATTAATGCTATTAGAGCTAATGATGGAAAGGGGGTTTCAATATTAAAAATAAAATTATCTGTAGTGTTTTGTTGGTTGCTAATTAATTGAAATAGAATTATTGAAGGAGCAAGTCCAGATGTTATCAAATCAGCCATACTGTCTAATTGAACTCCAAATTCATCACTCACATTTATAATTCTTGCAAAGAAACCATCAAAGAAATCTAAGAAAACTCCAATCAAAATAAAAATTGCTGCATATGATAACTGGTTATTAAAAGAATAAATAATTGAAAGAATTCCACAAAAAAGATTAGAAAGAGTTATAAAATTTGGGATATTTCTTTTAAGAGTATTCATTTAAGCAAAAATATGATAATATTTGTAAAAGATATGAAAAATTATATTCTGTGTTTTCTTTCCGCTTTGCTTTTTAGTATGTCTTGGCCTGTAAGTGGTTTTTCTCCTTTGATTTTTTTAGCTTTTAGTCCTCTTTTTTTTCTTGCTAAAAAACTAAAATCATCTTCAGTTCAAAATTATAATAAGAAGTTTTTTTACTTTTCATTTTTAGTATTCTTACTATTTAATATAGCTACTACTTATTGGATTTATTACGCTACGTTGTTTGGGGCAATAATGGCATTTCTTGTAAACTCTCTACTAATGTCTTTGGTTATGTATCTTTTCTTAAGAGCTACAACAATATTAGGAAAGAGATTGGGGTATCTTGCTTTTATAGTTTTTTGGTTGTCTATGGAGTATCTGCATTTAAATTGGGATCTTTCTTGGCCATGGCTTACAATTGGTAATTGTTTTTCGGAGTCATTATTTTTAATTAATTGGTATGAATATACTGGAGTTTTAGGTGGTACTCTATGGGTTCTTGTCGTAAATGTTTTAATTTTTGAATTTATTGATAATACTAATAAAATCAAGACATCTATTTTACTAACTATGTGTGTTTTAGCTCCATTTTTATTATCAAATTATTTGTCTAATAGATCTGACAATAAACAATTAGATTATATTAATATTGTTGTTGTTCAGCCTAATATTGATCCTTATCATGAAAAGTTTAATATTGGTTATAATAAACAGTTAGATGATTTTATAGCATTAGCAAGAACTAAAATAGACAGTAATACTGAGCTTTTAGTTGGTCCTGAAACTGCCTTGCAAGAAAGCATATGGGAGTCAAAAGTTGAAGATTCATATAGTATTCAAGAACTTAAAAAGCTACAGAATAATTTTCCAAAACTTAGTATTATTGTTGGAGCTACAACATATAAGCTTTTTCAATTTGGTGCTAAAAAAAGTTCAACTGCACGTCAAATTAAAAATGAGAACCTTTGGTATGATATTTATAATTCTGCAATTTTTATATCTAATAATAGTGATGTGTCTATTTATCATAAAACTAAATTAGTGCCTGGAGCGGAGAAGATACCCTTCCCTTCATTATTAAATAATATTTCTGCATTATCTGTCAATTTAGGAGGTGTTAGTGGTTCTTTAGGTAGTGATAATAATATAAACACGTTTAATACAAGTAAAACTAAAGTTTTACCTTTAATATGTTATGAATCTATATATGGAGATTTAAATACATCAAAAAAGTTTGATCTTATGTGTATAATAACTAATGATGGGTGGTGGAAGAATACTTCAGGTTATAAGCAGCATTTTAGTTATGCTAAATTAAGAGCTATTGAGCAGAAAAGACCAATTATTAGATGTGCTAATACAGGTCAATCAGGATTTATCACATATAAAGGAGAAGTAGTAGAAATGGCAGATTGGAATGAGAAAAAAGTAATTAAATCTAAGGTTTCATTATGTAATGAAATAACTTTTTATAATCAATTTGGTGATTATTTAGGAAGATTAGCTTCTTTTGTCGGTTCTATTTTGATTTTGATGATGTTTGTTAAATCAAAAGTAAAATAACTTTATTCTTCTAACTTACCGTCTACAATAATAATTGTATCTGAAGAAGCTTCTTCTTCACTTAAAGTGCCTACCACAGTAATTGAGTCTAAAGAAACTTCTTCTTCAGTATTTAAATCCTTTGTGTCACATGTATTATTTACTCCATTAACAAATATTAGTAGTAATGCTAATATGACTAATCCATAAGTAAGAGGTGTTTCTATATTTTTCATAATTTATTTTAAATTAATTATCATGCTAATTTAGTAAAAAATTTCATTTAAGATCTTTTGGTATTTTACAAACAGGAATAGGTAATATTTTATGCTGATTAGTATTATTTAGTTTAGTGTAAATTGCTAAAACTTCTATTTGTCTTTTTGTTAAGTTTTTATTTATATTATTAGAATTCATTGCCCATTCTAACTCTTCATATGTTGCGCCAATCTGATCTTCATCAGTTTGTTCTTTTTCCCATAACCCATCAGTTGGTGAGGCTATTAGTATTTCATTAATAATTTGTAGTTCTTTAGATAATAAATATACTTCGGTTTTTAATAAATCAGCAATAGGGCTTAAATCAACACCACCATCCCCATGTTTTGTAAAAAACCCAATACCAAAATCTTCTACTTTATTTCCAGTACCTGCTACTAAATAGTTATTGATTTGTGCAAAATAGTATAAACTAGTCATTCTTAATCTAGCTCTAGTATTAGCGAGAGCAAGAGGATTATTATCATGTTTCGTTTGATTTTTAAAATTATCAAAAAGGTTAGTTAGATCAAATTCAATACTGCTTACATTCTTGTATCTTTTTTTTAACCATGATATGTGGTTTTTTCCTCTTGAGATTTGTTTTTTTTCTTGATGGATTGGCATTTCAATGCAAAGCAAAGGTAGATTGGTTTCTGCAATTAATGTTGATGTTAGGGCAGAATCAATACCTCCAGATATGCCAATTACAAATCCTCGTGTTTTAGAGTCTTTATTATATTGGGTAATCCAGTTTTTTATATGATTAATGATTTCTTTTGTTCTCATAATATTGTACAAATGTAAGGGATTATTATCTTTGTTTACATGAAATTTTTTTTTCCTTTTCTGCTTTTTGTTTTATGTTCTTGTGATGTTAATAATGTTTCAAGTGACAGTAATTTAGATATTTATCGTTTTGAAAATCATCTTTTTAGCACTACAGAAGCTAATGTTTCTGTAAATAAAAATATATGGGATAAAGAGTTAGGTGATTTCTCTCATTCATATTATAGCTTTATTGCAAATACTGATTATCGATCTGATAGCCTGTTTAATAATCAGCTGTTTTCTTTCATTACTAATGCTGATATGAGGGAGGTTTATGATACTATTAATAATAAATTTAAAGATTTCTCTAATATTAAGATTCAGCTAGATTATGCTTTTAGTGAACACTCTAGAATTTTCCCTAATTATCCTACACCTAAAATAATTACCATGTTTAGTGGTTTTAACTATGGCGTTGTTGTTCAGGATTCTTTAATTGCAATTGGTTTAGACTTTTATTTGGGTAAGAATAGTGTTTTTTATGAACGCCTTGGTGATCCTGAATACTTAAGATTCCAGAAACAATCAAAATTTATGTTGCCAAATATTATGGAGGCATGGTATGACAGTTTTTTCAGTAGATATAATAAAAAATCTAATTTATTATCTGAACTAATATATAAAGGAAAAATAATGTTTCTTTTATCTAAAACATTACCAAAACACTCTATGGAGGATAGATTAAGATTTAGTAAAAGTGAGCTAAATTGGTGTATGGGAAATGAATCTTTAATTTGGACATTTCTAATTGAGAACAACCTCCTTTTTTCAACAAGAGATAAAGATTATCGTTCATATTTAAATTATTCGCCTTTTTCTAAAGGTATGACTCAAGAATCTCCATCTAGAATTGCGTATTTTATAGGATATGAAATAGTAAATAAATATATGAATATAAATAGTGACATTAGTTTAAATGACTTGATGCTTCAAAATGATCATATGCTAATATTAAATAAATCAAAATATAAACCCTAAATATGAAAAAAATCTTAAAATTTGAAGTTGAATTAGATGAAAACAATCTTCCTGAAAACATCCAAATGGTTGGACATCAGGTAGATAAAGATGAGGTAAATTTAAAGGCACTCATGATAGCGGCATGGGATGCTCAAAAAAAAGAAACATTAAGAGTTGATATATGGACTAAAGATATGCCTGTCCATGACATGTTTATATTATATCATCAAAACATGATGGGTATGGCTACTTCTTTAGATAAATCAACAGGGGAGGGTAAATTAGCAGAAGCGCTTAGAGATTATTGTGCTTTTTTTGCTGAAAAAACAAAAATCATTGGTTAGAATTAAATTTTAGATTTAATTTCTCAATATATTTTAATATTTCTTTAAGTCCAGATTTTTGTGGTGAAGATGTTATGAATATCTCTGGAAGCAATTCCCATTCACGTAACATTTTGTTTTTAAAATCAGCTATATTTTTCGCAAGGTTATTTTTATTTAATTTATCTATTTTAGTAAAGATTATGGAAAAAGGAATTTCATTTTCTACTAACCATTGCATAAAATATTTATCAATATCTTGTAATTTGTGTCTAGCATCTATTAAAACAAAGAGACATATTAAGTTATGTCGATTTAGCAAATAATCATTTATCATTTTCTTAAATTTAGCTCTTAAAACTTTAGATATTTTTGCATAACCATAACCAGGGAGATCTACCAAAAACCAATTCTTATTAATAATAAAATGATTAATTAATTGTGTTTTTCCTGGCGTACCTGAAGTTTTGGCTAGAGTTTTGTTGTTTGTTAAAGCATTAATCAAACTTGATTTACCAACATTAGATCTTCCAATAAAAGCATATTCTGCTTTATTGTCATTAGGGCAAATTTTGTAATTAGTATTGCTAATGACAAATGAAGCCTGTTTAATATTCATTGCTAAATATTATTCTGTAACCATTTCATTGCTATTTTGCTGAATTCTTCTGGATTTTCCCACATTGGGGCATGTCCACAATTATCTACCCAATATAAGCTTGAATTTGGCAGTAAAGAATTAAACTCTTCTGCAACATGTGGGGGTGTAACCTTATCAAATTTACCCCAAATAAGGCATGAAGGTAATTTCATTTTTGGTAAATCTGCAGCCATATTGTGTCTAATAGCAGATTTTGCAAATGCAAGTAGGCGAACTGTTGAGTCTCGTTTATTTGCTATTTCAAAGATTTTGTCCACTAATTCTTTTGTGGCAACCTTAGGATCAAAAAAAACTTCTTCTGTTTTATTTTTTATATACTCATAGTCACCTCTTCTTGGAAATGTATTTCCAAAAGAACTTTCATATAATCCAGAACTACCTGTTAAAATCAAAGATTCTACTTTTTCTGGATATAATTTTGTAAAGATTAATCCAATATGTCCACCCATAGAATTTCCAAGTAATGATGCTTTTTCAATTTTAAGATGCTTCATGAATTTAAGCAAGTAAGTTGCCTTGTTTTTTACAGAGCATTTTAAAAAAGGTGTTTCAAATAATTTGAGATCTAATCCATATACTTTATAGTCATTAGATATGAAGTCTACCATATCACCGAAATTTTCAACTCCACCCATTAATCCATGTAAAAGAATTATTGGCTTTCCTTTCCCTTTTTCTAAATATGTGAAACCTCCAGAAGAATTGACCATTATAGAATAAGTGTTTTATAAACACAAATTAACGAAATTTAAAATTAAGGTAGAGGATGGTCTAAATTTCATTTCTTTTTATTTAGTGGTAAAAGTTATCAACAAAGTGGGGTAAAGTGGTAAATAGTGGGGTATTTTAGTATATTTACACTCATGATTAGTATACTAGGAACATATGAATGTAAAGCAGATACAAAAGGAAGGGTTATGCTTCCTTCTGGATTAAAAAAACAAATTTTACCAATCTTAAATGAAGGATTTGTGATTAAGCGTAGTGTTTTTAATAAATGCTTAGAGATTCACCCTATGTCAGAATGGAACAAAATTATTAATCAAGTTAATCAGTTAAATAGATTTGTTAAAAAGAATAATGATTTTATAAGATCTTACATGTCTGGTCTAAAGATTGTTAGTGTTGATAATTCATCAAGAATATTGATTCCTAAGGATTTGATAAAATTTTCTGGACTTGAAAAACAGATTGTTTTATCTTCATCAGTAAATATAATTGAAGTTTGGGATAAGGTAGAGTATGAACAGTCAGTTTTAAAGTCGCTTGAAAAGTTTGGTAATCTAGCAGAAGACGTAATGGGTGATAAAAGTTATTTAAGCAAAGATGACTTACCATAAACCTGTATTGTTAGATGAATGTATAAAGGGTTTAAATATAAACCCTAATGGAGTTTATGTTGATGCAACTTTTGGAGGGGGGGGGCATTCAAAGGAAATTATTAAGCATTTAATTAATGGCCGCTTATTTGCATTTGACCAAGATATCCATGCAGTTGATAATACCTTACATGACAGTAAGTTTAAATTAATCAAAGCTAACTTTAGATATTTAAAGAACTTTCTAAAGTTAGAGGGGATAAATAACATTGACGGATTATTAGCAGATTTAGGAGTTTCTTCACATCAAATTGATATTCCAGAAAGAGGATTTACATATCGTTATGATTCAGATTTAGATATGAGGATGAATAGTGATTTAAGCCTAGATGCAAAAAAGGTTGTTAATTCTTATTCTGAATCAGATTTATCAAATGTTTTATATAAGTATGGAGATCTTAATCAATCAAGAAGAATTGCACGTAAAATTGTAGAATCAAGAGAGTGTAAATATATTAAAACATCATATGATTTTATTAATGTCCTTGATGGATTGTTTTCTGAAAAATATAAAAATAAGTTTTTGTCGAGGATTTTTCAAGCTATTAGAATTGAAGTTAATGATGAGATTAATGCATTAAAGGAATTATTAAACGATGTGGTTAGTTTATTAAATCATAATGGACGGTTAGTAGTAATTTCATATCATTCATTAGAGGATAGATTAGTAAAGAATTTAATAAATAAAGGAAATATTCAAGGCAATGAGCAAAAAGATTTTTTTGGAAAAGTGACTAAAGATTTAAAAGCAATAAACAAGAAGGTTATTATTCCAACTGATGATGAATTTAAATTAAATTCTAGAGCACGAAGTGCAAAATTAAGAGTGGCTGAAAAAAAATACAGATGAAAAAAAGCAAATCTAAAACATCTATACTTTCTTTATTAAAGGGCGATTTCTTTTCTAAAAAACAAAACGCTAGATATATACCATTTTTATTTTTAGTTGTGACACTTCTTTTATTAAATATAAGACTCTCTTTTCATGCCGAAAGATTATTAAAAAGCTCTATTAAGTTAGAGCATGAAGTAGCGGACTTAAGATTAAGATACATCACAACTAAATCACAATTAATGAGTATGTATAAGAGATCAGCTATTGAAAGTATGGTAATTAATCAAGATCTATATACTTCTTTGAATCCTCCTTATATAATTGATGCAAATGAAAAGTAATATTAATTTAAGAGTTATTATATTATATCTTTTTGTATGTGTTATTGCTATAGTTATTGTATCAAAAATTCTTATAGTTCAGAGATTGAAAAGTGATATAAGCTCAGTAAATCTCCCTAAATTATTTAAGATTAAAGCATCTAGAGGAAATATTTTTTCTGATGATGGGTCTTTGTTGGCAATATCTATGCCGCTTTATAATGTGTATTTAGACATGAGCGTAATGGATGATAATTTATTTAATTCCGAGGTAGGTAATTTATCATCTTCTCTTGCCTTTCTTTTTAAAGATAAAACATCTGATAAGTATGAAAGCGAGCTACGTGAATATCGAAATAAAAATAATAATAAGTATATAAAATTAAGAACAAAAGTTACACATAATGAACTTACTGCTTTAAAAGGTTTTCCAATTTTAAAGCTTGGTCAGAATAAAGGAGGTTTAATAGCTGACAAAGACCAAATAGAGAAAACCCATTTGGTATTCTTGCTAAAAGAACTATTGGTTTATTAAGAGAATCAAACCCTATTGGAATTGAACGAGCTTATAACAAAACATTATCTGGCATTGATGGATTACAATTAAAACAAAGAGTAGGAAAAAGTTTTTGGCGTGATGAAGAATCTCAATATAATTTATTGCCAGAAGCTGGAAATGATATAGTGACAACTATCAATATTGACATGCAAGATGTTGCTGAGAACGCATTAAGCAATGCACTAATTCATCATAATGCTGACTGGGGAACAGTGGTATTAATGGAAGTGAAATCTGGATATGTTAAGGTTATTGCAAATCTTAAAAATAATAATGGTGAATTAGATGAATATTATAATCATGCTATTGCAGAGCATTCAGAGCCAGGATCAACATTCAAGTTAGCATCTGTTTTAGCTGGATTAGAAGATGGATTTTATAGACTTACAGATTCTGTAGATACAGAAAATGGAACTCATAAATTTTATAATGAAGTTATGAGAGATTCTAAAAAAGGCGGCTATGGAAAAATAACAATTGGGGATGCTTTTGTGCATTCCTCAAATGTTGGAATTTCAAAAATAACTGATAAATATTATAGAAATAATCCAAATAATTTTATAGATCGAATATATAAAATGGGATTATGTAATCCTTTAGATTTAGAGCTTCCATATCCAAATAGTTTGCTTATTAAAAAACCAGATAGTAAAGGTTGGTCAGGAGTAACTTTACCTTGGATGTCTATAGGTTATTCTTTAAGATTAACTCCAATTCATATCCTCGCTTTTTACAATGCAGTTGCTAATAATGGTGTTATGGTTATGCCATTATTTACAACAGCTATTTTAAAAGATGGGAAGAAAATCTCAAGTAATTATAAAAAAATTATAAATCCTGCAATTTGTTCAAAAGCATCTATAGATGAGATTACACCATATTTAATTGATGTTATTGAAAAAGGGACAGCAAAATCAATTCGCAATAAAAATTATAAGATAGCTGGAAAAACAGGCACAACTTTATTAGCTTATGGAGATAAGGGCCAAAAGCAAACTAAAGAATATCAAGCTTCATTTGTTGGTTTTTTTCCTGCTAATAGTCCAAAATATTCTTGTATAGTAGTTGTGAATAAACCAAAGCAGAATGGTTATTCTGGAGGGAATGTAGCTGCCCCAGTTTTTAAAGAAATATCTGACAAACTATATGCTTCTGATATATCATTACATAAATCTATAGAATCTATAGATTTTATAAATGATTTTCCTAAGCTAAGCCAGGGAAATACAGAAGATGTGAGTTTGTTACTTAAGCAATTATTCCTTAAACATGAAGCAACAAAATCTGCTTGGATGGTACCCACTATTTCTAACAATCAAATTAATCTTAGCACAAGAAATATTGAAAGTGATTTTGAAAAAGGAGTAATGCCAAATTTACATGGTATGAGTCTCATGGATGCTGTATATCTTTTAGAAAATGCTGGACTAGATGTTATGTTTAGTGGTAAAGGACATATTGTACGGCAATCAATAAAAAAAGGCGAGTTTATTTCTAAGAATACAAATATAAATCTAGAAGCCTCATTATGATTTTAAATAAATTATTAAATAATGTTAAGATAATAGAGGTTTTTGGAGATCTAAATATCAATATTAATAATATCCATTTTGATTCAAGAAAGGTTGAAGAAAATGATTTGTTTATTACTTTAATTGGAACTAATCAAGATGGACATTCTTATATAGATAAGGCTATTAATTTAGGAGCAAAAGTTATAGTGTGTAGTAAAAAACCAGAGGTATTAATAGATAAAATAACTTATGTATTAAGTTATGATAATCATAGAACATTAGCAATTATATCAAGTAATTATTATGATAATCCATCACAGAAAATAAAATTAATAGGTGTAACAGGAACTAATGGTAAAACTTCTGTTGTTAATCTCTTACATCAATTATTTACGTCTTTAAATTATAAATGTGGGATGATATCAACTATTGAAAATATTATTGATACGGAAAGATCTGAAAGTAGTCATACAACTCCTGACTCTTTACAAATAAATGCTCTACTACATAAAATGGTTAAATCTGGGTGTTTATATTGTTTTATGGAGGTTAGTTCGCATGCTATAGATCAAAAAAGAATTAGTTGTCTAAATTTTACACTTGGCGTTTTTACAAATATTTCTCATGATCATTTAGATTATCATAAAAGCTTTGAAAGTTATTTAAGTGTAAAGAAATCTTTTTTTGACAATTTAAATAAGAATTCATATGCTTTAGTAAATAAAGATGATAAACATGCTTTAGTTATGCTTCAGAATTCCGAAGCATATCATTATACATATTCTCTTAAGTCAGTGTCTGATTTTAAATGTAAAATTATCGAGAATGATTTTAATGGGATGTTATTAAGTATAGATAATAATGATGTGTGGGTAAAATTGGTTGGAGAGTTTAATGCATATAATATTTTAGCTGTTTATTCAATTGCAATATTACTTGAGCAAGAATCTAAAGAGATTCTAAAAGGAGTTAGTTTATTATCTTCAACAAAGGGTAGATTTCAATCATTTAAATCAAATAATGGAGTTATTGCTATTCTAGATTATGCTCATACTGATGATGCTTTAAATAATGTTATTTCTACTATTAATTTAATAAGAAATAAGAATCAACAATTAATTACTGTTTTTGGGTGTGGAGGAGATAGAGATAAATTAAAACGTCCAAAGATGACTAAGGTCGCATGTCATTTGAGTTCCCGTGTTATTTTAACTTCCGACAACCCAAGATCTGAAGATCTTGAAAATATTCTATCTGATATGGTATTTGGTTTAGAAAATGAATATCTCAAAAAAACAATAACAATTCACGATAGAAAACAAGCTATCAAAACTGCTTTTGCATTAGCAAAAGAAGGAGATATTATTTTGGTTGCAGGAAAGG